>Ga0210033_1000010_pt1 | contig 145652 bp, 123 predicted proteins | sample CryGeymeta201501_FD_185465 | JGI IMG/M metagenome (GOLD analysis project Ga0210033, IMG submission 185465) | Groundwater microbial communities from Crystal Geyser aquifers in Utah, USA - Crystal Geyser metaG 2015-01 (SPAdes) (version 2) | ecosystem: Environmental > Aquatic > Deep subsurface >... | reverse complement strand
GTGAAAGACCTGTTGCTGTTGCATAGCCAAATGTGCTGAGCAAATAATCTGTGTATAGTTCCAAGTGTTGTTTGTTCATGTACAAATTTTACTCGGATTCCGCACCTGCTGCGTAACATCAGTTAATAAGGGTCTCGTAAACCTCCGTTCTGAGGACGCTTTGTTAGCCGCCTTTTTATTTTAAGAGACCGATACTGGACTTTGGGCTTCTGCCATAGCAGACGAAATAATATCTTCCTTTACGCCTTTCTTTCGCAGGCTTTCAAGTAATGTTGAAATTTCTATGCCGCCTTCAAGCCGCTCAATATCTGTTCGCAACCCTTGACCGACATAAGCCTTAATCAAAGATTGATAACCAGAAAAGCCAAGCATAGGCGCAACACGTTTCAAATCTTCAATAACATCATTGGGGATGCGGATACTAACCATTGTCATCGGACGATTTTTTTGTAAACGCTGGGTAAGTTTATTGATTTTCATAGACTTCTCTCTCTGCATTTGTAACCAATCGAGCGGAAACGATACGAATAATGTCATCACGCAAAACGTAAACGATGTAAAGCAATAACCAAGTGGTAGTCAACCCGACAATTCTTTCTCGAAGTTCACTGCCAACAATCTCATCGTCGAGATAGCATACAAACGGATCGAAAAACGATTCGCAAGCCAACTCAAACGGACCTTGTGCTTGCGAAGATTGGTTGCCGCTTTTTGGCTATCCCATTCAAAGACAACATGTATGAAGCGTGTATTTGACATTCATCAAGGCAGAGTATAGTCGTATGTATATACCATGTCAATACGCTATTTTTGCTCGATTATGAATTGGAAAAGTGCAGAGAATTGCAAGGCAGTCGGCTAACGGTTTGCGTTAGCGGTTTGTGGGCAGGTTGGGATTCGCTTCGGGAGCAGAAAAAGCCCGAAGCCAGAAAAATGCTTGTAAGTCGGGACGAATCCAACCGTCCGCTACACCCAAGAAGATCGCGCGCGCGATCATTTTATACGAGAGAAACCGGCCAGAAAGCGACGACAACTAAAAGTATACTCCGAAGTGGCAAGCACGCAAGCCGTACAAAGCAATGGCGAGCATTCTATATGACTCCCGAACTGCACCATGGTTTCCGGTCAAATTGATTTAAATACTGGCGGCGCGCGTATCAAAGACCATGCTTTGGCAGGGCTGTAAGTTGATACAAAGCGACCCCGATGAGAAAGCTAACTTCTCTTAAGTGACCGGGCTTGCCGAAGGTGCGGGTTTTTTTTCCGCCCAAAATCAAATTCAAAGGAGAAAAAGGAAATGGGACGAAAAGGCAAATGCACGAAAGGCATTGAAGAAGCGCATCCATTTGCAGGTGCAAGTGTGAGCCATGTGAACCCGAATGCAGCGGGAGTGGACGTCGGAGCAGTGGAGATCGTTGTCTGCGTGTCTGGGGAAAATGACACGCAAATTGTGAAAGCATTTGGCAACTACACCGTGGACTTGCAAGCGCTCGGGAAGTGGTTGAACGAGCACAACGTAAAGACAATAGCGATGGAAAGCACGGGCGTGTACTGGATTCCGTTGTTTGAAGTGTTGGAAAGTATGGGCTTCAAATGTCTGCTGACACCTGCACTGCATCCGCAGCGCGGTGCAAGTGTTAGTTCGCGCTCATTGCGGAGAGTGCCAGGGCGAAAGAGCGACATCGAAGACGTGCAGTGGATTCAGACGCTGCATAGTTAGGCTATTGGAAAGTTCATTTCGACCGCAGGCAGACCTGGTGGCGCTGCGGACAATGCTTCGGCACCGTGCGTAATTGCTGGAGCATAGAGCGCCACACATCCAGCACATGCAGAAGGCGCTGTTATAAATGAACGTGCAGTTTGTCAGCGGTGCAACCTTGGCGGCAAGCCAGACTTGCGGCGAAGACCTGATTGGCCCGGCGCCAGCCGCACACTCGCCGCAGTCGCGTCTGGTAGATGGAATCACACTCAACCAATTTGAGCTGAATCTGGAACAGGGCACGGAATGCTTTTCTTCTCTTTCCAGGTCAGCCCCTCTTCGTTTTCCATCCGCTTTAACACCGCTTCAATATACGCGGTGAATTCGGACATGGAAGACGTTACAGAAAAATCCAGGTCTTCCGAAAAGCGCGGCGCCTGATAAACCAAATGAATCGCCGTGCCGCCCTTAAAAAAAATCTTCTGGCTGGGCGTCTTTTGATAAAGTTTTTGCAAAAAAACAAGTTGCAAATACTCCCGAAAAATAACGGTCTCGTTAATTTTATGTTTTTTTGCCAGCGCGCTTACTTGCTCGTGCGTTATCATAAAATATCCGTTTCTTTCAGCGCGGGGAATTTTTTCGCGTACAAGTGAAAACGCGCCCTGTCCAACTTCGACATATTCAATTCGTCCGCATGAACAACAGCAAGCCCTTTGGAAGTCAGATACAGCAAATCCAGCAGGGCTTTTTCGGGCTGGGCAATCAAAAATCCATCAAGCAGTTCGTACCCCCAAAAGAGCGATTTTTTGATTCGCGTATAGCGAAATATTTTCCCGTCAATTGTTTTGACAACGGGTTTTCTTGGCGTTATGCTGGCAATCTCATACGGAAATTGCGAAAGCACGCCGTAAAAATTCAGCGCCGCCGCCAGCGAAACATACGACGGCTCATACAAAAAATTGGCGACGCCGAAATCATGCCGCTGCCCGCCAACCAGCGCGTATTTCTCCCGCTCCAACTTTTGCAAAATATTCTGGCTGACCAAACGCGCCAGCGCTGAAAAGAAAGCCGCGTCTGAAACTTCTTTCCCCAACAGGTCGCGCAGCGTCTTGACGGTGAACAAGGATAGTTTTGACTGATAAATTTTTCCTGTCAGCAAGGCGAGATTTGACGTTTCCATATACTCTTGATTTTACAGAGTATATGGAAACGTGTCAAGATGACAAAACCGCTTCCAACTCCGTCACATCCAGCAACTCCACTTTCCCAATTTCTGCGGGCAGCGCAAAGCGGATGGTTTGCGCGTTTTTCTTTTTATCCATTTTCATGGCGCGAATGATTTCATTGTGCGGCATTCCGTCTGGAATTTGCGTGGGCAGTGTCAACGCTGAAAGCGTCTCCCGAATCGAATCCGCCACGCTGGCAGTTGTCCGCCCAATGCGAGCGGCATACGCCGCCTCCACCGCCAAGCCGATGGCGACCGCTTCGCCGTGACGCAGCGCGAACCCGCTGACGAGTTCCACCGCGTGACCAACCGTGTGACCCAAATTCAGCGCGGCGCGGAATCCCTTTTCATACGGGTCATCTTCGATGATTTGAATCTTGACCGCCATCGCGCGCCGCACAACTTCATCCAAATTATCTTTTACCCAACCCAGCCCGCGCGCGCACAGCGCGAATAATTCAGGGTCGGCGATGACGCCATGCTTGACGACTTCCGCCATGCCAGAGATTAACTCTGCTGCGGGCAGGCTTTGCAAAAATGCGGGGTCAGCCAAAACCAACTGCGGCGGGTGAAACGCGCCGATGAGATTCTTGCCTGCGGGCAGATCAAAGCCCGTTTTGCCGCCAATCGCCGCGTCCACCATCGCCAGCAGCGTGGTCGGCGCGGCAACCCAATTGATTCCGCGCATGTAGGTCGCGGCGGCGAAGCCCGTCAGGTCAGTCACCACGCCGCCGCCCAAAGCGAGTACCACGCTTTTGCGGTCGAGTCCGTTTTGCAGAAACGCCTGCCAGAGACGGGAAACCGTCTCCAGATTTTTGTGCGCTTCGCCTGCGGGCAGAATCACGGCGGGGACATTCAACGCAGATTTAATTTTTTCAAGATGAAACTTTGCTACGTTTTCATCGGTGACGATGAAATTAACATGGGACAAGTCTGAGACTTGCCCTACCGACACATCGTATTCGCCCATTGCGGAGAGATGGTGGCGTCCGATGAGCGTTTGCGCGGCGCGGGCGTTTTGCGCGGCGGTTTTGCCGTCCACGCGCAGGCGCCGGGGAAAGGAATCGTAGTGGGCGCGGCGCGCCGCCATCAGCGCGGGGAGTTTCTCGCGCAGGTCGCCTGCCAGCAGCGGGCGATTTTCCGCCGCGTGGCGCAGGCGTTCCAGCAGGGTGGATTCGTCTGCCATCAGCAGAATCACCTTGCCCGTCGCTTCAGCAGCGGCGCGGTTTTCATCACGCAGCAGCGCGCCGCCGCCCAGCGCGATGACGGCGGCTTTTTCGCGGGGGAGATTTTTCAGCGCGGCGGATTCCATCGCGCGGAAGGCGGCTTCGCTCTGTTCCGCCATGATTTGCGGAATGCTCGCGCCTGCGTTTTGCTCGATGATTTGGTCAAGGTCAAGGAAAGGCAGGCGCAGGTTTTCGGCAAGAATTTTGCCGATGGCGCTTTTGCCCGTGGCGGGGGGACCGTAGAGAAAAATGTGCATGGTGAAATTGTAGCGCGACATTTATGTCGCGTTATTCCCAAAAAACATGCGGAAAATTATCCATCGCTAAATCGGTCAGCGCGGCGCGGCGCAAGGTTTCAAAGCGCGGGCGTATTTCCGCCAGCGAGTCGCCGCCTAGTTTTTCGAGCAGGGCGTCTGCGAGAACGAAGGCAGCCATCGCTTCGAGAATCGGCACGGCGCGCGGCACGGGGCAGAAGTCGGAGCGCTCGTAGCGGGTGGGCGAATTTTCTCCGCTGGCAAGGTCCACCGTTTGTTGGGGCGTGAGCGTGGTGGCGATGGGTTTCATCGCGGCGCGAATGACAATCGGCTGCCCGTTGGAGATGCCGCCTTCGATGCCGCCCGCGCGGTTTGAATTACGAATTAGGGATTGGGAATTAGGAATCAGGTTGATTGGGTCATGGGCTTGCGTGCCGAGTCGTTTGGCATTTTCAAAGGCATCGCCAACTTCCACGCCTTTGATGGCTTGGACGCTCATCAGCGCCAGCGCGAGTTTGGCTTCGAGGCGTTTGTCCCATTGGGTGAAACTGCCCAGCCCAACGGGGACGTTGAGCGCGACAATCTCCAAAATTCCGCCGAGCGTATTTTTCGCGTGGATAGTTTTTTCGATGGCGGCGCGCATGGCAGCGGCGGATGATTCGGCGGGGCAGCGCACATCCGATTCTTCGGCGCGGGAAAAGCGCTCGGCGTAGGGCATTGCGCCCAAATCGGCGGTCACTTCGCCGATGGCGGTGACGTATCCGCCGATGACGATGCCAAACTGCGCAAGCAACTGTTTGCAGACCGCGCCCGCCGCGACGCGCATGGTCGTCTCGCGCGCGGATGCGCGTTCCAGCGCGGGGCGCAAATCGCTGTAGCCGAATTTGACCGCGCCCGTTAAATCGGCGTGACCTGGGCGCGGGGCGGTCATCGGCGCGATGGCTTTGCCCTTCCATTTGGCGTGGTCGGCGTTGACAACGAGCAGGGCAATTGGCGCGCCTGTGGTTTGCCCGCCCATCACGCCGCCGAGAATCTGCGCCGCGTCCGTTTCGATTTTCATGCGTCCGCCTGAACCATATCCGCGTTGACGGCGGGCAAGTTCGCGGTTGATGATTTCAGTTGTGATGGGTAAGCCAGCAGGCAACCCATCAAGGATGGCGGTCAAAGATGGTCCATGCGATTCGCCAGCGGTTAAAAAGCGTAGCATAATTTCTCCGTTTACAAAGTAGGGGCGACCCTTCATGTCCGTTTATGGTTCCAATTAATCGGAGCGGGTCGCCCCTACAGATTCAAATAAAAAATATCTTGGTGGGTTGCAGCCCGTCCAAATTTCAAAGGCGAGCGCGGCTTGTTCGATTAACATGCCAAGTCCAGTAGTGGCTTGCAACCCATTTGCGCGAGCGTCTTTCACTAATTTTGTTTCGCGTGGATTGTAGACCAAATCGTAAACTACGGTATTTTTATTCAGGACAATATTTTCTGGCAGCGGCGATGCTTCGATGTTGGGGGACATGCCGACGGGGGTTGTATTGATGAGAAGGTTGAAGGTTGGAAGGTTGGAAGGTTGGAAGGTTTCATAACTTGTAACTTGTAATTTGTAATTTGTAAACGAGTTTGCGAGTTGTCCCGCCTGTTCAATTCGGCGAGCAGCAAGGGTGACTTGCCAGCCGTCATGGAGCAAAGCGTAAATCACCGCCCGCGCCGCGCCGCCTGCTCCTAATACCAATGCCAATTTTCCAATTCCCAATTTCCAATTCCCGATATTTTTTTTTAAGTCAGATAAAAATCCTGCCGCGTCGGTGTTTTCGCCGATGAGTTTTTCGCCGTGTCGGTAGATGGTATTGACCGCGCCGATGGCTTGCGCCGTTGGGGTGAGTTCGTCCAAAAGTGGAATCACATTTTGTTTGTGCGGAATGGTGACGTTCAACCCCGTGATTTCACCAGAACGAACACGGTTGAGCAAATCTTTTAATCCTTGCTTGTCGTCGGGATGAATAGGGAATAAAGAATAGTCGCCCCGCAGCCCACACGCTTTCAGCGCGGCGGCGTGAATTTTGGGCGAGAGCGAATGTCCGAGCGGGTAGCCGATGAGACCCAGGTGAAAGGATGAAGAATTCATAGTTGGAGTCGAAAGTCTCCTGACTTTCGCTATTTTTTATCCAACGTCAGGAGACGTTGGAGTCCGAAAGGCGCAGTTGCGCTAGCGTTTCAAAAAAATTCGGAAACGTCTTGGCAACGCAGGACGGATTTTCAATCGTTACGCCGTCCACGCGCAGACCAATCAGCGAGAAAGCCATTGCCATGCGGTGGTCGTTGTAGGTTTGGATGGCGGCGGGCGTGAACGTTTGGCAGGGATAAATGGTCATGCCGTCGGCGTGTTCTTCCACGCGCACGCCGAGCCGCGTCAATTCGGCGCAGGTAGCGGAAATTCTGTCAGTTTCTTTGAGGCGCGCGGATGCGATGCCGCGAATCGTCGTCGGCGAATTGGCGAAGGGCGCAATCGCCGCCAGCGTTTGCGCCGTGTCGGGGATGTCGCGCATGTCCACGTCCACGCCGCGCAGGGGCGAGTGACCCGTGACCAGTAAACAGTTGTCCGATTCAGTCACGGTACAACCCATCTGTTTCAGAATTTCTAAAAAGCGGATGTCGCCTTGCACGGATTTGCGCGAGATGTTTTCCACTTTGACAGTCCCGCCGCAGATGGCGGGCGCGGCGAAGAAATACGATGCGGCGGAAGCGTCACTTTCAACAGGATACGAGTTACGAGTTACGAGTTGCGTATCCCGTAACTTGTATCTCGTAAGTGGAATCGTAAAGGAGCGATAGCCATCTCGTTCAACTTCCACGCCGAAATCTTGCATGGTGGCGATGGTCATGTCCACATAGGGTTTGGAATTTAACTCGGTGGTCAGTTCAATTTCAATGGGAGACTGGGCGTAAGGCGCAACCATCAATAACGCAGATAAAAACTGGGATGAAATATCGCCCGCAATTTTCGTCTTTCCGCCGCGCAGACCGTTGGCGATGATTTTCACTGGCGGATAGATTTTAGAATTCTGAATTCTGAATTCTGAATTCTGAATTGGTTGAATGTTTGCGCCAAGTTGAGTGAGCGCCTCTACCAAATCGCCAATGGGACGTTCACGCATACGCGGCTCGCCATCCAAAATATATTCGCCGTGTCCGAGCGTGAGAAATGCGGAGAGGAATCTAGCGGCGGTACCAGCGTTGCCGATGAAGAGTTCGGCTTTGTGCGCGGGGATTTTTCCGCCGAGACCTGTGACGGTCATTTCATGGTTGGTTTCGTCGAGTTGAACTTTAAAGCCCAAAGTTTGCAATGCTCTGGCGAAGTAACGCGAGTCATCGGAGAAGAGCGCGTTGGTCAGCGTGGTCGTGCCGTCTGCCAGCGCGGCAATCATCAGGGCGCGGTTGGTCAGCGATTTGGAGCCAGGCACGCGGACGGTGGAATTCAGGGGGCGAAGGATGGGAGTAATCAGCATAAAGTCATCAGTTGTCAGTTGTCAGTTGTCGGTAGGCTTGTTGAGATTGGGTCAGGATGGATTCGAGTTTGGCGAAATCTTCGGCGGTGAGCGCAGATTCAATTGCGGCGAGTTCGGCTTGCAAGGCGTGCAGCGCGGTCAGCACATTTTCACGATTCGATTGTAATACGCCCAGCATCATGGATGAATCTGTTCGCGCCAATCGGCTGGAAGATTTGAAGCCAGGTCCGATGAAGTCGGCGGCGGCGGGCGGAGTCGCCAGCGTCAGCGCGGATGAAAGCAAAAAGGGCAAATGGCTGGTGGCAGCCAGCATTTGGTCATGTTCTTCGGCGCGGACAATTTTCCGCTTCGCGCCGATGGCGGTGATGATTTGTTCGGCGGCGGCAAGCGCGCGCGGGCTGGTGCGTTCCAGCGGGGTGAGCAAAAACGGCGCGGCGTAGTACAGCGTCCGCTCGGCGTTTGCCAGCGAGAGTTTTTCTTTGCCGCAAATGGGATGTCCGCCGATGGGGTCGAAATTTTTTGGCAGGCGCGACATGGCTTCGACGATTAATTTCTTCGTTGAGCCCAAATCCAGCACGATGCAGGGCTTTTGCGTGAAGGACGGCAATTTTTCAAGCAGAGTCAAAATGGCGGGCACGGGCGCGGACAGGATGACGAAATCCGCTTCGGGCAGCAGGCGGGCGGGGTCGCTCTCAACGGCGTCCACGATATGTTGGGACAGAGCAGTTTCCAGCGTGGGAAGATGCGGGTCACATCCAAAAAGCGCGGCACACTTTCCGCGCAGCGCCAGCGCCAGCGAGCCGCCCATCAAACCGAGTCCGAGGATGGCGATTCGAGAAGTTGCGAGATTAAAGTTTGCGTCGTCCATATTTGGTAATTGGTAAATGGTAATTACAATTTACCAATTACCAATCTCCTATCCACCGCTTCCGCCACTGCCCGAACTTGCTTGACCATTTTGGCGAAGGCTTCGGGGCGCAGCGACTGCTTGCCATCCGAGACGGCGTGCGCCGGGTCGGGGTGGACTTCGACGATGATGCCATCCGCGCCCGCGGCGACGCCCGCTTTGGCGACGGCTGCAACGTAGTCCGAATCGCCCGTCGAGTGACTCGGGTCAATGATGACGGGCAGATGCGTCATTTTTTTGAGCACGGGGAAGGCGTTGATGTCGGTGGTGTTGCGCGTGGATGTTTCAAACGTGCGGATGCCGCGCTCGCACAGCATGACGCGCGTGTTGCCGCCGCTGATGATGTATTCGCTCGCCATGAGAAATTCTTCGATGGTGGCAGACATGCCGCGCTTGAAGAGTACGGGCGTGCGCGTTTCGCCGATGGCGCGCAGAAGATTGAAGTTTTGCATGTTGCGCGCGCCGAGTTGAAACACGTCCACATATTTTTCCATCATCTTGATTTGCGAAACCGCCATCACTTCCGCCACGATGGGCAGACCTGTTTTCTCGCGCGCTTCGACCATGTATTCGAGCCCTTCTTCGCCCAAGCCCTGAAAGGCATACGGCGATGTGCGCGGCTTGAAGACTCCGCCGCGCAGAGCGTTCGCGCCGCCTTCCTTGACTGCCTGCGCGATTTCGAGAATCTGTGCGCGGCTCTCCACCGAGCAGGGTCCCGCGATGATGGGAATTTCCACCCCGCCGATGGAGAAGCCATCCAACTGAAAAGCGGAATCCTGTTCGTGAAATTGACGAGACGCGAGTTTATACGGTTTGGAAATACGCTGCACTTCCATCACGCCTGGAAACGCTTCAAAAATTTCTTTGGCAACATAATGTCCGTCACCAACTGCGCCGATGATGGTTTGCTCCACGCCAAAAATGGGATGCGAAGATAATTTCTGTTTTTCAATTTCGGCAATCACCGCGTCAATTTGCGCGCGCGGCGCGCCAGGGTGCATGATAATCATCATGGGGAAAGTTCCTTTTTTGAATGTAGAATTTTGAATAAAAACGACTGACAACTGATTACTGGTCACTGATAACTTTTTCTACGCCCAACCCTGTTTCAACGGCTGATACGCTTCCGCCGCCGCCAGTTTTCTGCCCATAATCTGCGCAATTTGCCCAACCTGTTTAACCATCGCCGCGAAGGCTTCGGGGCGCAGCGACTGCTTGCCATCCGAGACGGCGTGCGCGGGGTCGGGGTGAACTTCGATGATGAGACCGTCCGCGCCCGCGGCGATGGCGGCGCGCGCAATTGCGGCGACATAATCCACATGACCTGTGGCGTGGCTGGGGTCGAGAATGACGGGCAGGTGAGTCAACTTTTTCAGCACGGGAATGGCGTTGATGTCGGTGGTGTTGCGCGTGGACGTTTCAAACGTGCGGATGCCGCGCTCGCACAACATCACGCGCGCGTTGCCGCCCGCCAAAATATATTCCGCCGACATCAGCAATTCTTCCACCGTGGCGCTCATGCCGCGCTTCAGCAAAACCGCCGTGCGCGTCTCGCCAATGACGCGCAGAAGATTAAAGTTTTGCATGTTGCGCGCGCCCACTTGCAGCACGTCCACATACTTGACCATCAAATCCACCTGCACCTGCGACATAATTTCGGCGACGATGGGCAGCCCTGTTTGCGCGCGCGCTTCTGCCAGATATTCCAACCCTTCTTCGCCCAAGCCCTGAAAGGAATAGGGTGACGTGCGCGGCTTGAAGACTCCGCCGCGCAGGGCGGACGCGCCCGCTTCTTTGACGGCGATGGCGGTCTCGATAATCTGCGAGCGACTCTCCACTGAGCAGGGTCCCGCGATGATGGCGATTTCGTCCCCGCCAACGTGGAATCCATCTACGGGGATGAGCGAATCTTCGGGGTGGAATTGGCGCGATGCAAGTTTATAGGGCTGCGTGATGCGCTGAACGATGTCCACGCCATCCAAGCCTTCAAATTGTTCCATCGGCAGGTTGTGGGTTTCGCCAATCGCGCCGATGATGGTCGCTTCCAACCCCTGCGAAAGATGTACCGCCAGCCCGGCGGCTTTGATGTGTTCAATGACGTGCTCCACCTGCTGCGGGGTGGCGTTGGCTTGCATGATAATCATCATAGTGATTTCTCCTGAAAAAAAAATAAAGGCGTAAACAAGTACACAGGTAGACAAGTACACAAGTCGGTCATATCGTGTTTACATGTTTACGTGTGTACCTGTCTACTTCCTCATTGCGCTGCGACCAAATCTGGTCTCAACTTGACGGCTTCGCGCAAATAAACGTGGACGATTTTGTCTTGCGGAATATCGGTATTCCAATGAACGAGAACACGGATAACGCGCGGCAGGCTGTTCGGCACGGGAATCTCGCGCGCGCACATCATCGGCACGAGCCCCCAGCCCATCTGACGGGCGGCCTGCGGCGGAAAGGTGGAGACCAAATCGGCGGTGACGGTGAACAGCGCGCTGGCAACATCTTCGGGGCGCATGGCGGGGTTCGCCGCCAAAATCGCTTCGAGCAGTTCGCGCGTCGCCGCGAGAACCAAGTCTGGCTGGTCGGCGTGAACGCTGGTCGCGCCACGAATTCCTCGAATGGACATAAGCAACTCCTTGAAAGAAAATATGCGGCGCATCGGCGCAAATCAAAGATTTGCGCCACGCCAAAATAAAAAAGAGCGAGACCGTGTGGTCTCGCTCTTTGCGCGAACAGGTTAATCTGTCTGCTTAAGCGTCGCCAACGGCAACCGAATTGCGGAGGCCGTAAAAGTAAAACGCAAAATAGAAGCGGACAGCGGGTGACATAATGGGCGCTATTCTATGCGTGTTGCGGCCTTGCGTCAAGGGGAAAATGAAAAGTGGGGGTGGTTGGTTAGGTTTTTTGTAGCGCCTGATGAAATTCCGCGGCGAATTGACGCGCCGTCTGAACGGGGTTTTTGCTCGCGCCGATGGCTTTGACGCACGCCGAGCCGACGATGACTCCATCTGCCAGCGCGCCGACTTGCTGCGCCTGTTGGGGTGTGCCGATGCCAAAGCCGACGCAGACCGGCGCGGCGGTGTGCTGCCGCACGCGGGCGATTAATTCGCCCAGCCCCGCCGAAAGGGCGGCGCGTTCTCCCGTCACGCCCGTCACCGAAACCAGATAGATAAATCCCTGGGCGCGGCGGGCGATGGTTTCCATGCGCTCGTCGGGCGTGGTCGGCGCGAGCATTTGAATCAGCGGCAGGTCGCCCGCCAGCGCAGTGAATTCTGCCGCTTCTTCGAGCGGCAGGTCGGGGATGATGAAGCCATCGGCGCCTGAGTCGCTTGCGGCGCGGATGAATTCTTTCAGCCCGTAGGCGAGAATCGGGTTGTAGTAGCCCATCAGAATCAGGGGAATTTCCACGCCGCGGGTACGCAGTTCTTTCAGCGCAGCCAGCGACTTCTTGACCGTGATTCCTTTTTCCAGCGCCATTTGGGTGGCGTGTTGGATGACGGGGCCATCTGCCAGCGGGTCGGAAAAAGACAAGCCAATTTCGATTAAATCTGCGCCGTTTTGGGCGAGCGCTTCGATGACATCCACCGACGTTTCCAAATTGGGGTAGCCCAGCGGAAAATAGGGCATGAAAATGGGTTTGCTGGCGAAAGCAGTTTCGAGGCGGTTCATATTCCTGACTCCTGCATGACCGTATTCAGGTCTTTGTCGCCGCGCCCAGAGAGATTGACCAGAATTATCTGGTTGGGGCGCATGGCGGGGGCGCGTTTGATGGCTTCGGCGATGGCGTGTGACGATTCGAGCGCGGGGATGATGCCTTCGGTGTGGCACAAGGTTTGGAAGGCGGCTAGCGCTTCGGCGTCAGTGGCGGAGGTGTAGAAGGCGCGTTCCATGTCGCGCAGCAGGGCGTGTTCGGGCCCGACGGCGGCGTAATCCAGCCCGGCGGAGATGGAATGCGTCTCGGCAATTTGACCGTCTTCGTCTTGCAGGACATACGTCCGCGTGCCGTGAATGACGCCGATGCGGGCTTTGGCCGAATCGCCAAAGCGGGCGGCGTGCCTGCCCGACGCGATTCCGCTGCCGCCTGCTTCCACGCCAATTAGTTCCACCCCGCTGTCAGCGATGAATCCGCTGAAGACGCCGATGGCGTTGGAGCCGCCGCCGACGCAGGCGATGACCGCGTCTGGCAGGCGACCTACGTCCATCAGCATTTGCTGGCGGGCTTCACGCCCAATGATGGATTGAAATTCGCGGACGATGGTCGGGTAGGGATGCGGCCCGAGCGCCGAGCCGAGCAGGTAATGCGTGCCGCGCACGTTGCTGACCCAGTCGCGGATGGCTTCGTTGATGGCGTCCTTCAGCGTCTTCGTGCCTGATTCGACCGGGCGGACTTCTGCGCCGAGCAGTTTCATGCGGAAGACGTTTGTCTCCTGGCGGGCGATGTCTACCGCGCCCATGTAAACCACACATTCCAGGCCGAGCAGGGCGGCGGCGGTGGCGGAAGCGACGCCGTGCTGCCCCGCGCCGGTTTCGGCGACGATGCGTTTTTTGCCCATGCGCTTGACGAGCAGGGCTTGCCCGAGCGCGTTGTTGATTTTGTGCGCGCCGGTGTGCGCCAGGTCTTCGCGTTTGAGGTAAATTTGCGCGCCGCCGAGTTTTTCGGAGAGGCGTTTGGCGTAGGTCAGCGGTGTGGGGCGTCCGACATAGGTCGCCATCAGGTTGTCAAATTCTGCGTGGAAGGCGGGGTCGCTGCGGGCGGAGACGAATTGGCGTTCCAACTCTATCAGCGCGGGCATCAGCGTTTCGGGGACGAATTGTCCGCCGTAGGGACCGAATTTGGGGGGGAGCAGGGTGGGCATGATTTTTTTCCTGTGCGTGTTTTGAGTTCATCCAAAAAATCTGGCAGGTGGGGCAAGTCTCTGGCTGGTTCGCGCAAATCACAGATTTGCGCCACGTTTGGCTGTGTATTTTGCCAATTTCACGGCGTTTACAAAGGCTTTCATCTTGGCGGCGTCTTTGACGCCCGGAGCAGATTCGACGCCTGACGCCACGTCTACGCCCCAGGGGTGAACCTGCCGGATGGCGGCGGAGACGTTTTCGGCGGTGAGTCCGCCTGCCAGAAAAATCGAATAGCGGCGGGCGATTTCGGCGGCGGCGTTCCAGTCGGCGGTGACGCCGCTGCCGCCGTAGACTCCTTTGACGGCGGCGTCAATCAGCAAGGCGGGCTGGGGCAGCGGATGGGGCAACGGATAAGCGGATTGGGCGGAGATGCGGAGGGCTTTGAAGGCTTTGCCGCCGAGGGCTGCCAGCGCTTCTGGCGGCTCGTCGCCGTGGAGTTGCGCCAAATCCAACGAGCAGGCATCCAGAATGGCGATGATTTCGTCTACGGGCGCATTGACGAAGACGCCGACGAGTTTAATGTGCGGATGTGCGCGCTTCACGATGGAAGTAATTTCGGCGCAGGCGGCGGGCGCGATGTAGCGCGGGCTTTTGGGGTAGAAGTTGAAGCCGAGATAATCCGCGCCCGCTTGGATGGCGGCGCGGGCGTCGGGCAGGTTGGTGATGCCGCAGATTTTGATTTTGGTCATAGGGTGACGCCGCTGAGTTCTCTCACTTTGGCGGGGATGTCTGGCGCGGTGACCAGCGCTTCGCCGACGAGAATCGCGTCCACGCGGGCGGCTGCCAGGCGCGAAACGTCGGCGGCGGTGAAGATGCCGCTTTCGGCGACAACGGCGATTTCGGGCGGAATCTGCGGGCGCAGGCGTTCGGTGGTTTCGAGTGAAACGTCAAAGGTGGCGAGGTTGCGGTTGTTGATGCCGATGAGTTTCAGGTTGGAAATTTTGAGGGCGCGTTCCAGTTCGGCGGCGTCGTGGACTTCGACGAGGGCGGTCAGCGCCAAATTTTGGGCGCAGGCGTGCAGGTCGGCGAGGCGGGCGTCGTCGGGCAGGGCGGCGGCGATGAGTAAAATCGCGTCTGCGCCAGCGGCGCGGGCTTGGTGGAGTTGGGCTTCGGCGATGAGGAAGTCTTTGCGTAGGAGCGGTAGGTCATTGATACTTCGTACTTGGCGCAGGGTTTCGAGTTTTCCTTGAAAGAATTTTTCATCGGTGAGGACGCTGATGGCGGCGGCGCCGTTTTGGGCGTAGAGTTGCGCCACTTGTAACAGGTCAAGGTGTGGGGCGAGGATTCCTTTGGAGGGGCTGGCGCGCTTCAGTTCCGCAATCAGGCTGGGGCGGAGTTCGGGACGGCGGCGCGTGATTGCGGCGAGGAAATCTCGCGGCGCGGGAGCAGAATCTGCGGCGCGGCGCAGCGCTGGGGCATCGAGCGCCGCGATTTCCAATTTTTTTTGAGCAATAATTTTTTCGAGTATGTTCATGGGCAGCGGATATTGAAACGGATACACGGATTAGGAGACAGAGTGGGAAAACTCGATGAGCGCGTTGAGTTTGTCAAGCGCGGCGCCGCTGTTGAGCGATGACTCGGATTCTTGTAGCGCAGATTTAAAATCTCCGGTTTCGGCGGCGAGCGCGGCGGCGGCGTTGAGAAGGACGGCGTCACGGATGGCGCCGCGCAGTTTTCCGCCGAGCAGGTCGCGCATCATGGCGGCAGATTGGTCGGGCGCGCCGCCGCGCAGGTCGGCGACTGTGCAGGGCGCAAGACCGAAGTCGGCGGGGTTCAGGTCGTAGGTGGTGACGTTGCCATTTTTCAGGTGGCTGACGCGATTGACGCCGGTGGGGTTGAGTTCGTCCAAGCCGTTTGCGCCGTAAATGACCAGCGCGGCGCGGCTGCCGAGTTCTTGCAGGACGTGGGCGAGCGGTTCGGTCAGGCTGGCGTCGTAGACTCCCGTCAGTTGGATGTTGGCGCCGGCGGGGTTGGTGAGCGGGCCCAAGATGTTGAAGATGGTGCGCTGTCCGATTTCCTTGCGCGGTCCAACGGCGTATTTCATGGCGGGGTGGAATTTGGGCGCGAACATGAAGCCGATGCCGACTTGTTGAATGGCGGTGGCAACCTGCTCTGGCGTCAGGTCGAGATTGACGCCGAGCGCAGAAAGCACGTCGGCGCTGCCGCATTGTGATGAAGCGGCGCGGTTGCCGTGTTTGGCAACCTTGCGCCCCGCGCCCGCCACGACGAAGGCGGCGGCGGTGGAGATGTTGAAGGTGTGCGTGCCGTCTCCGCCTGTGCCAACGATGTCGTAGACGGGTTCGCCGCCTGCTTCCAGTTTGACCTTGACAGACGCGGCGCGCATGGCGCGCACCGAGCCGACCACTTCGGCGATGGTTTCGCCTTTCATGCGCAGGGCAATCAGGTATGCGCCGATTTGGGCGGGGGTGGCGCCGCCGGTCATGATGACGCTCAGCGCCTGTTCGGCTTCTTCGGCGCTTAAATCGGCGCGGTTGATGACTTTGGCGATGAAGGGTTTGAGCAAAACGGGTTCAGTGGTCATAGGTTGAGCGGGTTTGATGTCGAGAAAGTTTTTGAGAATTTGTTTGCCGTGTTCGGTGAGAATCGACTCTGGGTGAAATTGCACGCCGTAGGTGGGATGCTGTTTGTGCTTCAGCCCCATAATTTCGCCTTCGGCGGTTTGGGCGATGATTTCCAACTCGGCGGGGACGGGTTCATAGACGATCAGCGAATGGTAGCGCATGGCGTCAAAGGGCGATGGCACGTCTTTGAAAATTCCCTGCCCATTGTGGCTGACAGGTGATGTTTTGCCGTGCATCAGGCGCGGGGCGCGCTCCACTTTGCCGCCGTAAATGGCGCCGAGACATTGATGCCCCAGACAAACGCCCAGCACGGGGATTTTGCCGGTGAAGTGTTTCATCGCTTCGGGCGAGATGCCGCCATCCTGAAGCGGCTCGCCCGGTCCCGGCGAGATGACGAGATGGTCGGGTTTGAGCGCAATCAGTTCGTTGAGCGAAATCTGGTCGTTGCGGAAGACGCGAATCTCCGCGCCGAGTTCGCCAAAATATTGAACCAGGTTGTAGGTGAACGAGTCGTAGTTGTCAATTAATGCAAGCATAAGGTTTCTCCGAAAAAATACAGGCTTCTGCGTTCATCATTCTTCATTTCCAAAAATATCCACTTCGTCTGTGAACAAATCCAGCGAGTAGGACAAGCCCGTTTTTTCGCGGACGAGTTTCATCGTCTCTTGGGCTTTGGCTTGCATGCGGCGGATGCCGTTTGCCAGCACATCGCGCGGAATGTTAGGGTGGGCGAGATAGTAGGCGCGTTTTTCGCGGAACGGCTCCAGAAAAACATTGATGGCGCGGGCGAGTTTTTCCTTCACTTCAACATCGCCGACTTTGCCCAGCCGGTAGCGTTCTTTCAGTTCGTCCACTTCGGCGTAAGACGGGTTGAAAGCGTCGTGATAAAGAAAAACGGGGTTGCCTTCCACCGTGCCGGGGTCGCTGGCGCGCAGGCGTTTGGGGTCGGTATACATGCCCATCACTTTTTTCGTCACCGTCTCAGCGTCATCTGAAAGATAAATGGCGTTGCCAATTGACTTGCTCATCTTGTTTTGCCCGTCCGTGCCGACCAGCAGCGGCACATCGCCGATGATGGGTTCCGGTTCGGGGAAGACTTCGCCGTACAGGTTGTTGAAGCGCCGCGCCATCTCGCGGGCGAGTTCGACATGTGATTGGTTGTCGCGCCCAACCGGGACGACTTGCGCGCGCGGCAAAAGAATATCCACCGCCTGCAAGACGGGGTAGCCGAGCAAACCAAACGGCATCGAGTCGATGTTGGCGTCGCGCGCCATGTCTTTGAGCGTGGGCATTCGCTCCAGGCGGGGAACGCTGACCAGCATCTCGAAGAGCAGATTCAACTGGTAGGTTTCTGGCACCGCCGATTGGACGAAAATCGTGCTGACAGCGGGGTCAATGCCCACGGCGAGATAATCCAGCACAATCTCGCGGATGTAGGTTGGAATCTCTTTGATGAACTGCGGTTCGGGTTTGGTGGTCAGCGTGTGCAGGTCGGCGATGATGAAAAACGATTCGTATTGATGTTGCAGGCGCACGCGGTTTGCCAGCGAGCCAACGTAATGCCCGAGATGCAGCCGTCCTGTGGGGCGGTCGCCGGTGAGCAGTCTGGGTTTTGTGGTCATGGTAAAAATCTCCTTTTGTTTAAGATGCCGTCATCCACGTTCAACTATTTGATTCAGCCGCGTCAATCGCGCGCAGCAGCGCCATCGCCTTATTGACGGTTTCTTGATATTCCGTTGTCGGGTCAGAATCGGCGACAATGCCCGCGCCCGCCTGCACGCTGACGGAATTTCCGCGCCCGACCATTGTGCGGATGGCGAGACAGGTATCCATTGCGCCGTCAAAGCCAAAGTAGCCGACCATGCCCGAATACGCGCCGCGCGTCATCGGCTCCAGTTCGGCGATGATTTCCATGGCGCGCACTTTCGGCGCGCCGCTGACTGTGCCAGCGGGGAAGGCGGCGCGCACCAAATCGAAGGCGGTCTGCTCGGGCTTCAACTTTCCTTCGACATGCGAGACGATGTGCATGACGTGCGAATATTTTTCGATGGTGAAAAAGTCCGAGACTTTCACCGTGCCATATTCGCAGACGCGCCCCAGGTCGTTGCGCCCCAAATCCACCAGCATTACATGTTCGGCGCGTTCCTTCGGGTCGGCGAGCAGTTCGCTGGCGAGCGCGGCATCGGCGGCGGAATCTTTGCCGCGCGGGCGCGTCCCGGCAATCGGGCGCAGCGAAGCGGTTCTGCCTTCCAGCCGCACCAACATTTCGGGCGAAGAACCCACCAAAAAGAGCGGCTCGCCGTCCACGAGTCCAAAATCAAAAAAGAACATGTATGGCGAAGGGTTCAGGCGGCGCACGGCGCGGTACACATCAAACGGTTCCACCGCTGTTTCGCGGGTGAAGCGCTGCGAAAGCACCACCTGGAAAATATCGCCCGCCAAAATATGTTCCTTCGCGGCGCGCACCATGTCTTCGTAAGTTCCCTGCGTGTGTGATGATTTGATTTTGGACGGCGCAGATTTTGTCTCGCGGGCGGGCGGCAGCGGCTGGCGGATGCGCGCTTCAATCGCGTCCAATTTCTGGCGGGCGGCAGATTCGTCGCCGTCGAGAAGATTCGCCATCAGGAAGATGCTGCGGCGGGCGTGGTCAAACGCGATGATGGTATCTGCCAGCAGGAAGATTCCATCGGGAAAGTCGCTGGGGTTCATCTTCCCGCTGAGCGTTGGTTCAAAAAACCGAACCGCTTCGTAGCCGAGAAAACCCACCAGCCCGCCGGTGAAGCGCGGCGCGTTGGGCAGGCGCAGGGCGGGAAAGCGGCTCATCTCGTTTTGGAGAAAAACCGTCGGGTCGGCGTTTTCCAGCGCGATGGTGCGCGCCGCGCCATTTTCGGTCACTTCAACCTGCCCGCCGCGCAAAAGATACTGCGCGCGCGGCTGTACGCCGATGAAAGAGTAGCGCGCGATACGCTCGCCGCCTTCGACCGATTCCAGCAAAAAGGACGCGCCGCCGCCGCTCAGTTTGAGATACAGGCTGACGGGCGTTTCCAAATCTGCGGCAATTTCGCGGATGATGGTTTGAACAGGTGTTGATTCAATCAACATAAAAAACTCCTTCTCGTCGTTTTGCATTTAAAAACAAAACCCCTACCGTCCATTGGGACGAGAGGGGAGTCTCGTGGTGCCACCCAGGTTTAACGCCGCTTTTAACAAAAAATCCCTGCGTGATGCACACAGGGGAAAAAGCCAGCGTCACTCTTGTAGTTTGCTAGCCAGCGAACCGGCTAAGAAACTCTACGGGATAACGGGAGCAGTTCCCGGCGCGGGTACTTGCCTTGCGGCGTTCACGTTGCAACTCGGCGGTCCATTCGGCTCCTGCGCTTTTACCCGGCTTGCACCAATTTTGCCCGGCTCTCTGAAAATCGCTTTGAAGCGTACTCGTCCGCGTCTGTGTTTTTGATGGGCGCTATTTTATTCGATGCGTCGGGGAAAGTCAAGCAGTTTGGTGGCAGCCTGGCGTGGAAAACTGGCGCGATAGGCGGCGCTCTGCTGCAAACTTTTTTGCAGATTGGAGAAACTCAGCCTTTTGGCGGATTCGTCCGGCGCGGCGGAAGCGGCCTGCAGGCGAATCTGCCCGCCGGAAAACCATTCCGCTGAAAGTTGGCCGCCAGCCTCCAGCCACTTCACGCCCCAGCGGATGGCGGTTTCCGTTTGGGCGCAAGCCGCGGCCAATTCGCCCAGGCTGGTCTGCCCATTTTTCTGACGCAGCACAAAGTTGATTTTCCCCGCCAGCAGCCGCAGAAACTGCCCGGCTTCGGGCGCGGCGGGCGCCTGTCCAAGAATCACCACCCGCCGGGGCTGAACGGTTTCCAGCGCCTGGCGCAGGGTTTCACCGTCGGGCGGAGTTGTCCAAATCAGCAGGGTGGCGGCGCGGGAAAGTTTTTGGCGGTTGAGCGCGCCGGGCAGGGTTTTGTGTTCGTCGCCTTCGGCCCACAAAAGCGCTTCGGGCGCGGAATTTTGCCAGCCGGTCAGCGCCGTCTGCGGGTCGGGCGACTGACGCAGGTCAATCGCTTCCAGCGCGGAGTGAACTTCCAGCGTGAGCAACAGGGTTTGATTCTGCCCGGCCTGAAAAATTTGTTCCCAGTTGGGCGCGGTGGCTGATTTGGCGGTAGATGTCCGTTTGCTCATACATTTATTATACGGTGCAATATCCAGTTTGACACAAAAAGCGCCCGCTTTTTAAAAGCGGGCGCTGAAAGCGAAAAGTCTTTCGCTGGCGGAGAGGGTGGGATTCGAACCCACGGTAGACCGGAGCCTACAACGGTTTTCGAGACCGTCCCATTCGACCACTCTGGCACCTCTCCAGTGGTGAGCGGCGCGAAATTATACCTTAAATCTCAACGTACTGGTGCAAGTCTGGGTATTGAACGTTATGTATGCCATGCTCGCCCAGTTTGGTTTTTAGCAATGTCGCGGCAGAAAACTCGCCATGCACCAGGTAAACACCTTCGCGTTTGCCCTGCGCGGCCACACCGTATTCCACCAGTTGGTCTTGACCAGCATGCGCCGAAAAACCGCCGATCGTGGCAACTTCTGCGCGGCGATAAAAAACCTCGCCAAAGATTTTGATTTTTTCTTCGCGGTCGGCCAGGCGGCGCCCCAGCGTGTAGGGCGCCTGCCACGAGACGATCACAATCGTGGCGCGCGGGTCTTCAATGTTGTTTTTTAGATGGTGCAAAATGCGTCCAGTTTCGGCCATGCCCGAGGCCGAGATAATCACCATCGGCTCGTGGCGCTCATTCAGCGCCTTGGATTCTTCCACGTTTTGGATGTAAGTCAAGCCGTTAAAATCCAGCGCGGGGTGACGGCCATTTTGCATAAATTCCCAGGTTTCGGCGTCAAAACATTCGCGGTGCTTTTTGAAAACATCGCTAGTATGCACGGCCAGTGGGCTATCCACAAACACTGGAATATGGGGAATCTCGTTCCGGTCAATCATTTGGTGAATATCGTAGACGATTTCTTGAGTGCGTCCAACCGCAAAGGAGGGAATGATGATTTTTCCGCCGCGCTGAATTGCCCGGCTGATGACTTGAAGCAATTCGGCGTAAGCGCTGGCCGGGGTGTGGTGCGGTTTGTCGCCGTAGGTGCATTCCATAATTACCAGGTCGACTGGGTCGGGCAGGGCCGGGTCGCGGAGCAGTGGTAGGTCGCGGCGGCCAATATCGCCAGAGAAAACGATGCGCGTTTTCTTGCCTTTTTCTTCAACTTCCAGAAACGTCCCCGCCGAGCCGAGGATGTGACCGGCTTCGAAAAAGTGGGCGCGCACGCCTGGCACAGGTTCAAATTCGATGCCCAGTTCGGTCGGCTTCATCAGCGGGCGCACGGCTTCAGCGTCACTTTGGGTATAGAGCGGTTCAATCGCGTCGGCACCGCTCAGTTTGTTGCGATAATTCAGGTAGGCTGCATCCGCTTCTTGAATGTGCGCAGAATCTTTGAGCATCAGCTCGGCCAGGTCAACCGTGGCAGGAGTGCAGTAAATATCGCCTTTAAACCCTTTTTTGACCAGGTTGGGCAGATTGCCGCTGTGGTCAATGTGGGCATGCGACAAAATCACTGCGTTAATTTCGTGCGCATCAAAAGGGAAATAGCGATTGCGGCGCGTAGTTTCTTTGCGTTGCCCCTGATACAGGCCGCAATCCAGTAAAATTTTGCGGTTATTGATTTCGAGCAGGTGCATCGAACCGGTAACGGTGCGCGCTGCGCCGTGAAAATAGATTCTCATTTTTCTGCTCCTCGCAATTCGAATGATTGTTCCGATTCAGTATAGCGCATGCTTAACGTTTTTAAGATTTCAGCCCCATATTTTTCCAGCCGCCAGGGCGCTTCGGCCATGATTTTCGCCAGCGCTGCGGGCGTGTGTGGGTTTTCGACGGCGATGGCTTGCAGGGTGGTGCGCGGCAGAATTACGTCCGATTCGACCTCCAGCGCCAGTGCAGTTTCTTTTCTCCAGGCTTTTAGCCGTTTCAGACGCAGGATGAAGGCCTCGGATGCTTTTTCGGGCGCGGTAAGCCGTACCAGTTGGGCGGTTTGACCACGGTGGACGCTTTCGAGCAGGGCGCGGCCAAAGCGTTGTGTTTGTCGTTCAGAAAGCCCCGTTTCGGCGAGTTCTTCCAGCGTGGCGGGGGCGCGGCGGGCAATTTCCAGCAGAAGCGCATCGGAAATGACTTTGAAGAGCGGGTGGTCGAGTTTCTCGGCCATGCGCTCACGAAACAGACATAGCTCATGCAAAATTGTGCGTTGACGGGCGTCCAAGTCGAGATGGCCGTTGATGCGCTCCCAGCGTTCGCGCGGGTCGCCATTGTGCAAGAGGACGTGGGCGCAGCGCACAAAATCTTCGTGCGCCAGTTGCCAGCGGTCCTGTTCGCGCAAGTCTTCGTCCAGCCGGTCGCGCAGCGCCAGCAGGTAATGCGTATCGAAGCGGGCGTAGTCAATTTGTTCGGGCGAAAGCGGGCGTTCACCCCAATTGGCTTTTTGGTAGTGTTTGTCCAATTCGATGCCAAAGTAGCGCAATACCAGCGCATTCAATCCCAGCGCGGTGTAGCCTAACGTGTGGGCGGCAATCATCGTGTCGTACAGATTGGCAAAGGTAAAACCAAAATCGTGATTTAGGCCGTACAGGTCATAATCGGCGGCGTGAAAGATTTTTTCGATGCGTGGGCTTGAAAAAATTTTTTCCAATGGCGATAGGTCTGCCAGCGCCAGTGGGTCTACCAGAAAATCGGCGCCGGGAACGGAAAATTGAATCAGGCAAACGCGTTCGCGGTAGACATAAAGCGAGTTGGCTTCAGTATCTACCGCGATACGTGGCTGTTGTTCCAGCTTGTCGGCCAGGCGTTTAAGTCCGGCGCTCGTATTAATCCAGATGGGGGTAGGCAGGGCAAGTTCAAACATGAGGTCGAACCTTTTCCATGACGACGGCGTCTTCACCGCCGTTGTAGTAGCTGCGCCAGCGATCTACCAGCCGGTATCCGGCGTTGGTATACAGGCGCATGGCCTCGCCGTTGCTTTGACGTACGCACAGACGCACGCGTTCTGTGGAAAGTTGGGCTTCACAGGTTTCGAGCAGGGCACGCGCAATGCCTTTGCCGCGATGCTCAGGTAAAACGGATAGCGTGGCAACCCATGAAAGGTCATCCTGTGGGCGCGGGTCTCCCGCGATAAATCCTACCATCTGATGGTTTTCCACCGCTTTCAGACGAACCACGCCCGCAAACGATAGCACGGCAATTAAATCAAACAACGGCCAGGCATCTTGTGGAAAACAGGCTTTTTCCATGGTGTGTAGGGCGTTTAGGTCCAGTAGATTTGCGGCGACGATTTGCATAAAAACGGAGAGCCTCCCAGCGGCGGCTCTCCATTTTACTTGATTCTTGTCGTGATGTGCTACCCTTTGGCCTTGGTGAAATTTTCCAACATGCTGGTAAATTCCATCGGGAAGATGTACTTGGTGGACGGACTCATGCCCATGGTTTTAAGCGTCTCGAAGTACTGCAGGGTCATGGTTTTCTGGTCAACCGTTTGTGCCGTCTCGTAAATCTTCGCCAGCGCCTGGGCAAAGCCCTCGGCGCGGAGCAGCTGCGATTCGCGTTCCGCCTGGGCGGCCAAAATGATTGCTTCCTTTTGGCCTTCTGCCTTCAAAATGGCGGATTGCTTTTCGCCTTCGGCCACGTTGATGGCGGCTTCCTTGGTACCGGTCGATTCGGTCACCACGGCGCGGCGGATGCGCTCGGCGGTCATCTGGCGGTTCATCGACTCTTGCACATCCTTGGGCGGAATGATTTCGCGGATTTCGACGTTGGTGACCTTGACGCCCCAGCGTTCGGTCACCTCGTCGAGGCGGGCGCGCAGCAGGGTGTTGATATGCTCCCGTTCCGAGAGAACATCGTCGAGCGGAATGCCGCCGATGACGGCGCGCAGGGTCGTCGCCGCAATGCCAGCCGCAGAAAGTTCAAAATTCTGCACGGCCAGCACCGATTGAGCGGGGTCAACTACTTTGTAGTACCACAGGAAGTCAATCGAAATGGGCGCGTTATCTTTGGTGATGGAAACCTGATGGGGCACTTCGCGGATTTGTTCGCGCAAGTCCACCATTTTGGGAATATCCACCATGGGAATCAGAAAAACGATGCCGGGGCCTTTGGGGCTGGGCAAAACACGTCCAAACCGGAAAACCACCAGGCGCTGATATTCTGGCACAATCCGCACGGCGTTGACCAGCAAAATCAGGCCAAAAAAGCCGGCGATGCCAATGACGCACAAAAACAAAATTGTTCCTTGGTTCATTTTTTTCTCCTTGTTGAATTTGAAAAAATTGTTATTCGATTTTCTCTACCCACAGTGTGAAACCTGTGCGCCGAATAACGCGCACCTGGCTGCCAACAGCAATCGGTTGCTGACTGCGCGCCGTCCACAATTCTCCGGCAACTTGGGCCGAACCTTGCGGGGCAATCGCCGATTTGACTTCGCCAGTCGCACCAATCAGCGTCGTCAAATCATTGGCTGGACGAGTGTGCATGATTTCCACCGCTTTGGTGACAATGAGATAAAGAAACCCGCCAGTCAACAGAGAAACGGCCAGCGCCAGTAGCGGGTGAACCAGCGGCTGACCGTTTTCATTGGTAAACAGAAAAACCGAGCCGCCAATCACCAGCAAAATCGTCACCGCCAGCGAGGCCATGCGCCCTTTGGGCTGACGCAGCGCCAGCAGAAAGGGCGCAATGCTAACCACCAGTGCAAACAGTGCCCAGGGATTGATTCCCAGCGTCAGCGCGGCGTAGCCGGCAGCCGCCAGTAGCAGCAGCGCCACACTTTCCAGAACTCCCGTTCCGGGGGTGACGACTGCCAGCAAGCCCAGCAGCGTGCCCATCACTAAAAACAAGTACGCAATGTTTGGGTTTAAAAAAATTTCCATTTTTCCTCAACTTTCCTTTTAATTATACGTCACTTTACGCTCCAGGTTCTGAATTTTGCGTACCACTGCAATAATGATGTAAAATTCCCTCATGACATCTTTTCCCGCTTTCTCCGTCCAATCACTTAATTTTTATTACGGCAAGTCGCGCGCGCTGTCCAACATCAGCATGGAAATTCCCGCCCGCCAGGTGACTGCGCTGATTGGGCCTTCGGGCTGCGGCAAAAGCACTTTTTTGCGCTGTCTCAATCGCATGAACGACACCATCAAAGGCACGCGTATCGAAGGGAAAATTTTGCTCAACGGGCAGGATATTTACGCGCCGCAAATGGACGTGGTGGAGCTGCGCCAGCGCGTGGGCATGGTGTTTCAAAAGCCAAACCCGTTTCCACAAACCATTTTTGACAACGTCGCTTTTGGGCCGCGTGTGTTGGGAATCAGCGGCAGTAAAAGCGAACTGCACGCCACGGTCGAAACCAGCCTGAAAGCCGCAGCGCTGTGGAACGATGTGAAAGACCAGCTTGACGCCCCGGCACTCTCATTGGCGCTAGGCCAGCAGCAACGCTTGTGCATCGCGCGCGTGCTCGCCACCCGCCCCGAGGTCATTCTGATGGACGAATCCACCTCGGCGCTCGACCCCATCGCCACCTTGCACATCGAAGAATTAATTACCGACCTGAAGAAAGAATACACCATCGTCATCGTCACCCACAACATGCAGCAGGCCGCGCGCATCGCCGACCTGACCGGCCTGTTCTGGCTGGGCGAGCTGGTGGAGGTTGCCGCCACCACCGAAATTTTCACCCGCCCGCGCCAGGAGCTGACCGAATCGTACCTGACTGGCAAAATGGGGTAATTACTTCAGCGCCGCCACAATTCGGCTGACGTTATAGCGCATCATCGCCAGATAGGTCGGCGCAGGTCCATCGGCGGCGGTGATGGAATGCGTATATAAATCGGTGATGACGACAACACCGGTTTGGCTGGAGAGTTGATCGGCCAACTGCGGGCTGCTGCCAGCCTCCAAAAAAATGGCTGGCGAGGCGCTCGCCCGAATTTGCTCCACCAGCCCGGCCAGCTGCTGCGCTGAAGGCGCCGCGCCCGTGTTGTAAGACGGCACAATCACCCCGCTGATAGTGAAGCCGTAACGCTCGGCGAAATAGCCAAAGGTTTCGTGGTCGGTCACCAGTAGGCGGCGCGCCGGGGAAATTTGCGCCACTTCGGCTTCAATCCACTGATCCAATTCTTTCAACTGGCCGATGTATTTTTCGGCGTTCTGGCTGTAAACTTCGCGCCCGGCAGGGTCGGCGGCTATCAGCCCGTCGCGGATGTTTTCGGTGTAGCGCATCACTAGCAGCGGATTAAACCAAAAGTGCGGGTCGCCGCCCGGCTCATCGGAGGCGGGGTTGCCCTCGCTGGGCTGACGAAATTCGATTGCGCGGGCGGCTTCCACCACCGTGTGCTGTCCGCCCGCATTCTGCAGCGTGGCCTCCAGCCAGGATTCCAGTCCAGCGCCGTTGATAATCAAGACATCACTTTGCGAAATTTTGATGACATCCTGCGGCGCGGGGGAAAAAGCGTGCGGGTCCATGCCAGCTGGCATCAGGCTGTCCACTTCCAGCCGGTCACCGGCCACATTTTGGGCAATATCTGCCAGAAAAGTTTCGACGGCTACGACCCGAATCCCCGTCCGGGGCGTTGTCTGCGCCGGAGCGCAGGCCGGCACCATCAGCAGTAGCAGCGCTGCCAGGAATAATCGTTTTGTTTTCATGGCTGTCTCCTTATTGATAATGATTTTCATTATCAATGTTACCGTAAAAAAAGACGACCGTCAAGGCGGGGAATGGCGCAAACAAAAAAGACGGATGGGGGAAACCCATCCGTCGGTGTTCGTGATGTTCAGTTGTTTTCCTAGATTTCGGGAAGGCCCAGACGTACCGGGCGAAGGACAAGGGCAAGCTAATTGCAGAGGTGAGCCGGAAATCCATTTTTCGCGTCATGGGAGACGTTGGGCGCAGGCCATAAAGGCCGCTGGGCCGCTTAATTACGTTTCGGCCTCACCTCGGAAGTGGCCAGCCGGTTCGTTTGGTGTTGGTATAGCGACCTCCTTTCACTTTTTTCACTTACATCGGTCACTTCATGTCGAACTGAAGTGTTGAATATACTTTAGCGTGAATTGGTCTCAGTTGTATTAAAATCTTCTGTGAAAATTGCAAGCAATTGTCTAGACAAAATTACAAGTAAAAGGCCATATAATTAGTACGGTAAATTTTCATTGTAGATGAGATGCAAGCCTGCGCGGGGAATCATTATGCTTTTTACTTGACCAGTTTTACCATTCCACTGCTCCAGCGTTGTAGTTCAGCGGGGGTTAGCTCGAAGATGGCGTTGGGCGTGCCCGCTGCCGCCCAAATGGTGGGATATTGCAATAAGTCTTCGTCCAGATAAGTTTCAAGTGGAGTCACATGTCCGACTGGCGGAACACCGCCGATGGCGTAGCCGGTGACAGCGCGGACGAATTCAGGGTCGGCGCGGCTGATGGGCTCGCCCGCGTAGGCTGCGATACGCTTTTCATCCACACGGTTGACTCCGCTGGTCAGTACCAAAATCCCTTTTCCGCTGGTTTTCCCGCGGAAAATGAGTGATTTGGTGATTTGCCCCAGCGCGCACCCGGCGCGGTCAGCGGCTTCTTGCGCGGTGCGTGTGCTTTCTGCGTGTTCGATGACCTGGCCGGTGTAGCCCAGAGCGTGCAGCGCCTCAAATACTTTTTGAGCGGAGGCCGAAAGGGTAGGTTTGGAGTTGTTCGTAGATGTCATGATTTATTCCAGTGGAAAGCCTTGTTCTTTGAGTATTTCGCGCAGAAAAATGCGTGTGGGCTTGCTGACGCGGCGGGCGGTGTGTTCCAGCCAGCCGTAGTCTTCCATCTCGCCGGGCCGGTCGTGGATTTTCACCTGGCGATTTTCGTAAATGCCGGTTGCGGCCATTTCGTGGTCATAGGTTTGCAGGGCGCTGTCTTGTTCGCTGTTGTAGGTTTCCCAGTGCAAAATGGCGGATTGCGGCAGGCGTGGACGTGGGCGAACTGGTTTTTGCGGCCAGCCGAGCGTCATGCCGAAGATGGGAAAAACCAGCCGTGGAATTTTGAGCAGGGCGATTGCCTCGCGCGGATGGTTGCGCAGGCCGCCGATGTAGCAAATTCCCAGCCCAAGCGCTTCTGCCGCCAGAGCAGCCGTTTGCGCGGCGATGGCGGCGTCCAGTGCCGCCGTCAGAAAACTCTCCACATAGGCGCTTTTCTGTTTCAGCCCGCGCAGTTCGGCCACTCGTTCCAGCCGCGCCAGGTCAGCACACCAGGCCAGGAAAACCGGCGCTTCGGCGATATGTTTTTGGTCGCCGCACAGCCGCGCCAGCTCGGCGCGTTTAGAAGAATCGCTGACGGCAATGACCGAGCAGGCTTGCAGGTTCGACGAAGTCGAAGCGTGTTGCCCGGCGCTGACGATGACTTCCACCGTCGCAGCGGGCAATGGGTCAAGTTTGTAATGGCGGCAAGAACCGTGGCTGGCAATTAAATCCAAAAATGTGTTCATTTTCTCCCTTGAATCCAGATATTGCACAACATCGCTAACGTACAAAAGCAGCGATTTGGCCGCTGGTTGTGTCCAAAATTCTCTGGCGGTGATTTGAAATCATCTCCAGTTGGCTCATTTCGTCGAAGGAAAAGAAGCCTGCCGCGGTGGTTTCGTCGCTCAACCCCAGCTCGCCGCCGATGATTGTAACCTCGAAGTTGAGCGCGATGATTTGGGCTTTGTTGCCATCCGGATAAATGACCAGCCAATCAGGATCGCTGTAAATGCCCACCAGCCGCAACACTTTGCCACGCAGACCGGTTTCCTCGCATAGTTCGCGTAAGACGGTTTCGGTTACGCTTTCGCCGGGTTCGACGCCGCCACTCGGCAGGCACCACTGACCGTTATCGGCGCGGCGAGTGAGCAATACTTTCGAGCGGGTTTCATCAAAAATAACGGCAGAACAACCCAAACGAATCTTTCCCTCGCCTCCCCGGCGTTCTGCATGGATGAGTTGTGTTGGAACCATGCTTCGATTTTACGCTACTTTCAGGTTGTTGTAGGTGCGTTTCAAATGTGATCTGTAATTTTACTCAACCATGTTTTTGTTTCTTGTGGGTTGTGAAAGTGAATCAGGTGTAAGTGCGTGTGTTGCGGCAAGGCCAGAAAAGTTGGAATTTCGCGCTTGCGCCGCGCGCAGGTCTTGAAGAGCCAGTGAATTAGCGAGTCATCGGACCAAAGTTTGAAGCGATTCCATAAATTCTCGCGGTTGGTTTCCCACAGCAGTTGGCGCGTCCAACAACGGCGTAAAGTGCGAAAAATCAATGGTCAGAAAACCGTTCAGAGCGGATAATCCAGCCAGATGACGGCTTTGGCGCCACAGGTTGAATCTGAATCGCATTTCTTTTGGTATAATCGCCGCCATGTCGTTGAAACTTTCTCCCTACGCTTACGTTTGCGCGTTTTAGCCCGCTGTCGGAGACTTTGACGCGCCTGCTCTCCACAGCAGGCGCGTTTTCTTTGCCCAATTTTGGAGGACGAAATGAACATTAACGAACAGGTTGAGATTTTGATGCAAGGCACCGAATACGGTGACGATAATTTGCGCAAGACAATGGAAATGGAACTGCGCCAGCGTTTGCTGGACGCGGAAAAAGAAGGCCGCAAATTGCGCGTCTACTGTGGTTACGACCCGCGCTCGCCGGATTTGCACATCGGACACACCGTTACCATGCGAAAACTGCGTCAGTTTCAAGACCTGGGGCATGAAGTCACTTTTGTCATCGGAACCTACACCTCGCTGATTGGCGACCCGTCTGACAAGGACAAACTGCGCCCGCTGCTGACTTTTGACCAGGTGATCGAACACGCCCGCACTTACGCCGAGCAGGCCTTCCGCATCCTCGACCGTGAAAAAACCACCGTGCGCTTTAATCACGAGTGGCTGGAAGGGCTGACATTTGCCCAACTGATTCAACTCGGTTCCAACTTTACCATTCAGCAGTTTTTGACGCGCGAGGCCTTCCGCAAACGTTGGGATGAAGGCGACGGCATTTACCTGCACGAGTTTTTCTACGCCATTATGCAGGGCTACGACGCTTACGCCCTGAAAACCGATGTGCAGGTGGGCGGCACCGATCAGTTGTTCAACATCATCACCGCCGGGCGCAAGGTGATGGCCGCGCTGGACGAGAAACCGAACATTGGCATCATCATGGCGATTTTGCCCGGCACCGACGGCGTGATTAAGATGAGTAAATCGCTTGGCAATCATATTCCGCTCAATTCCACGCCCGAAGATATGTACGGCAAGGTCATGTCCGTCCCCGATGCGGCCATGCCGCAGTACGCCGTGCTGGTCACACGCTGGCTTCCGGTCAAAGTGGCCGAATTTCAGAATGGCCTGAAAAGCGGCTCCCTGCATCCGCGCGATGCCAAAATGGCGCTGGCTTGGGAAATCACCGCCACCTATTACAGCGAAGCGGACGCCGAGCGCGCTCAGCAGGCTTTTGTGCGCCAGTTTCAGCAGGGGCAAATCCCCGACGAAATGCCGGAGTTTGTGCTGACAGCCGGTCAAACCGTGTTGGATGTGCTGCTCGCCGCCGGGTTGGTCGCCAGCAAAAGCGATGGCCGCCGCCTGATTGACCAGAAAGGCGTCAAACTCGATGGCATTGCCCTGGAAAAAGGGGATTTGCCCTTTCCCGGCCCTGGCGTTTTGCAGGTGGGCAAACGCCGTTTTGCGCGAATTCATTAACTGATGTTACGCAGCAAGAACCCTGTGGCGCGACATTTATGTCGCGGTTGTGCCGAGAAAGTCGGAGACGCGCGTTTTTCTTTATCGCAGGGTCGTTTGACGGGCTTCAGGCGTCTGAAAATTGGCGTCAGCCAATTTTCAGACGCTACGGTGCACCGCGTAACATCAGTCATTAATCTGATGAGACAAAAAACGCCGTTGACCAAAAGGTCAACGGCGTTTTTTCTGCCCGGCGGGTTTATTCTGGGTGCACGTTCAGCCTGCACCAATAGCGGTAAATGGTGTTAATGGCGCTGGAGAACTTGTCAAAATCAATCGCCTTGACAACGTAGGAATTGGCCCCCAGCGCATAGGCCTGATGAATGTCCTCGCTTTGGCTGGAGGAAGTCAGCACAATTACCGGCAGAATGCGCAAATGCTCGTCGGTCTTGATGGTTTGCAAAACTTGCAGCCCGCTGATTTTGGGTAATTTCAAATCCAGCAAAACAATCATCGGGCGTAGAAACTGTCCGTCCCACGTCCGCAGGCGCGCCAGGGCTTCTTCCCCGTCGTGCGCAATTTCAATCCGCATGGCGGGGTCGTTTTTGAGCAGCACCCGCCGGATTAAATCCGCGTCGGCGTGATTGTCTTCCACCATAAAAAATACGCAGTGAGATTCGTTCATATAACACCCAAAGGATTATAGCATTGTGACGCCGCAAACGTATGGCTTTCTTTCCCCGAAAATAGAAATTCGCTCTTTGAGCGGCGCGCGCGGCCAGGCGGCTTTTGCGCTGGAAGCGATTGCGCGCGATGAATTGCTGGCGGTTTGGGCCGGGCGCGTGCTGGATTTTCCCGGCCTGCAGGCGCTTTCGCCCGCCGAGCGCAGTCACACCATTCAGATTGAAGACGGTCTTTTTCTGGTCTCGGTCGTCCCCGATGAACCTTCGGACTTCATCAACCATTCCTGCACCCCGAATGCGGGGATTCGCGGGCAGGTGGCGCTGGTGGCGATGCGTCAAATTTTGGCGGGCGAGGAAATCACCTTCGATTACGCCATGGCCGATTCGACGCCCTACGATGAGTTCGACTGCGCCTGTGGCGCGCCCGCCTGCCGGGGGCGGGTCAGCGCCGAAGACTGGCGCCGCCCCGCATTGCAGGAGCGCTACCGGGGCTATTTTTCGGCCTATCTGGCGCGGCGCATCACGCCATAAATGGCGCGCTACTTTTCCAGCAGTCCCAGCACGGTGGGCAGTAATTGTTTTTTGCGTGAAACCACACCGGGGGCGTCGCGCGTGCCGTCGGAAAGTTTGGGGTAGGGCAGGTCGTCCAAAATGGGGTGCGGATTGGCGAAAATTAACCGGCTGGTGTTGCGGACGACATCGGTAATTAACAGCATGGCAAAGTCGAGGCCGCGGCTTTCGCGCAGGTGTTCCAGCGCTTCATTCAACTTGGGCAGATATTCACCGAGCGTCATCAGGTCGGTCACTTCGGCTTGCGCCACGGCGAATTTGAACCCGCCCGCTTCGTAGGGTTTGATGTCGGTGCTGACGATTTCTTCCGGCTTGCGGTTGGCGAGGCCGGCCCCGGCGGCGAGCACCTGCTGGCCGTAGGTTTGAATTGTTTCCCCTGTCAGCGGCCCGCTGCCGATGAAGGCCCAGCGCGCCAGGCGGTTGGCGGCCTGTTTATCGCGCTCGGTGACGGTTGGCGAGGTCAGAATCAGGGTGTCGGCCAGCAGCCCGGCCAGCAGAACACCGGCCAGCGGAGCGGGCATCGAAAGCCCGGCTTCGGCGGTCAACTCCGAGACGAGCGTCGAGGTCGAGCCGACGACATCCACCGTGAAGCGAATCGGTTGGTGCGTGGGCGGGTTGCCCAGGCGGTGATGGTCGAGAATTTCGAGCAGTTCGGCTTCGTCCAGCGCGGCGATGGCCTGGCGCGGTTCATTGTGGTCGACGAGAATAATTTTCAGGCGCGGCGGGTTGAGAACGCCGCGCTGGTGGCAAACGCCGAGGTAGTGGCCGCTTTCGTCCACCACGAAAAAATCGTTGTATTCTTCGCGCAAAATGCGGTTGAGCATGTCGCGGATGTGGGCGTTGGCTGGGAATTTAGGCACGCCGGTATCGGCGGCTTCGCGGCAGGGCGCCGACATGACATCGGTGATGCGCTGGTCGCTGGTATCCAGGCGCGGGCCGACCACCTGGCGGAAGAAGTTGAACAGGCTGAAGCCGTCAATGATGCCGTAGGGTTTGCCGTCTTCGCTGACGATGGGGGCAATGCCGCCGGTGCGGCTGGCGAGCGTCCAGGCTTCGGTGAGCGGCGCGTCGGGCAGCAGCGTGTCCAATTGGCGGGTGACGGAGTCGAAGCGCGGGGAGGCGTCGGTCATCAAGACAGGCGCTTCCACGCCCACACGCTTCAGCACCCAGGCGGTTTGCTGATTGACGGCTCCGGCGCGTGAGGCGACGGTGTCCAGCCCGTCGCGCTGACGCAGCAGCCAGGCGTAGCCCATGGCGGCGGCGATGGAATCGGTATCGGGGTTGACGTGTCCGGTGACGTAAATGCGGTCGGTCATAGGTTCTCCTGGCTGTATTTTACCCCCTCTACCCGCAGCACATTTCCCCAAAATCCCATTTCCTGGAAATTTTGGGGAAATGGGTGGAAAATTTATTTTTTGGTTAGCGAGACTACCAGGCGTTTTACAACCCCGTCGCGCCAGAAGATGTGACGGGTGGAGCTTTTGTCCAACGCGCGGCCTGACAGGGTGTGGGAGGTTTCGTCGGCGTAGTGGATTTCGATTTCATCACGCGCGCCAAACTGGACAGTGATAGGCGTTTGGCAGACGAAGCAGGTCAGCGAACCGGCGGGCAGGGGCAGGGTTTGTTGTTCGCCGGACACATCCAAGTAGGTGAAGGAATGTGGGGCGCTGAGCAGTTCGGCGCTGTCGAGCAGGCAGGGGTTGAAAATCAGTTGTCCATCATCAAACTGAACGCTGGCTTCGGCCTGGCGGGTGAGAATTTCCTCTTTCACCGTGCCGGTCATGCCCGGCTGGCGCGCGCCGCTATGTTTGGGCGTGTGCGAATACGGGTCGGTGGGGAACGCGCCGTATTCGGCGGGGGATTTTTGATAGCCCAGCCCGGCGCGTATCTCGCGGTAGGCGGCGGTCAACCCGGCGGCAGCAGGCGCATCCAGGAAGCGCAGGGCGGTTTCCTGGGCGGCCAGCAGCAGTTTGGAGACCATGTGCCAGTAGACGCTGCCCAGCCCCTCGTAGGCGAAGAACGTGCCAGAGCGGCCGGTAAATTCGGCGTGGCGGAAGGTTTCTTCAAACAGATTGATGATGGCCTCGCCCTCGGCTTTGACCAGGCCGGCAAATTCCGGGCGGGCGGAGAGGACTCCCAGCGCCTGGCGCAGGTCTTTGGCGTTGCGCAGTTCGCTGGCAAAGTGGAACATGCCGTGGATGTCCTGACTGAAGACGGTCTGCTCTTGCGCCTGCACCAGCGCGGCGGGCAGTTTCAGATGGCTGACCTGTGCGGGGGTCAGAGCGTTCTTTTGCAGGAAGGCCGGCAGGTCTTTATCGGGATAGAGCAGATAGGTGTGCTGGTCGGGGCGGTAGAGGCGGCTCTGGCGCAGCGTGGTCAGCAGGTCGAGCGATTCCTGGGCGTTGAGTAGGCCGGACGAAAGGACGGCCACCTGACCTTCGAGCATTTCATACAGCCGGTCAACGTGGGCGCGGCCTGGCTCCAGGCGCAGCAGGTTGTAGGAGTGGTAGAGGGCGTCGGGGCGGCGGTTGGCGTGCAGGCTGTGTTCCACATACTCCTGCGCCAGGGCGAGAAAATTCTTCAGGCTGGCGGCAGAAACCTGGCTGACGGCGCCTTTCAGCCCGCTTTGGTAGAGCGTCTGGCGATAGGCGCTGCCTGCTTCGCCGAGGGTGTCCAGCATGGCGCGGCGCTGTTCGGGGGTGAATTTGCCCTGCAAAACAGGGGCGAAACGCCCCAAAATGGCGGCAATCTTTTCGAGCAGGATGGCGACTTCGGTGTGCAGGGTGAAATCGCCGTTTTCGGGCTGAATCAGGTCACGGAAGAAGGCCAAAAAGCGGCGCAGATAGCCCAGCGTGACCACCGACAGGCCGCGTCCGACCAGGGCGTTGTTGGCGTCGTTCCATTCGGGGCGCTGGGTGTTCATCCAAATGCCGCCTTCGGGGACGAAGTTGGCCAGCTTTGCCAGCAGCAGGGTCAGCAGTTTCTCGGTCAGCGAGGTGTGCAAAACTTCGCCGTTGGCGGTGCGCAGCAGACGGGTATCGCTGCCGTCCTCGCGCGTCTCATCCTCCAGGTGTTGATGCAGGTCATGGTCGAAGACAATCGTGTTGTAGGGGTCTTGCAGCAGGTCGGCGTAGGGCTTGATGCGGTAGGGGACGTTGGCGTAGCTCAGGCGCGGCTGATTGAGCCGGGTGCGCAGTGCGCCGGGGTGAAAGCGGGCGCTGGCTTCCATCAATTTTTGCAGGTAGATGATTTGATGGTCGCTCCAGTAGCCGATGTTCGCCCAGGGGTTGCCCTCTTCCGGCACTTCCCAATCCAGCCCGTTGCGGGTGATGTGGTAGGGGTTGTAGCCGTCGGCAGTGGTGGCGCACAGGAAGGTGTCCATCATCGCCTCGGTGTATTCCGGGTAGGAATAGGCCAGGGCTTCCCAGTTTTGGAAGATGTCGCGCCAGTTGCCCTCGTAGTGCAGGCGCTGCGAGCCGTCGGGATTTTTCAGGTTGATGGAGAAGCGGTTCCAGGGGCGGCTGGGGTCGCCGTGTCGGCGGCTGAAAGTGAGCGGCAGGTAGGTGTTCAATAGGCGGCGCAGGCTGGGTGAATCGCATCCGGCGGCGCGGGCTTGCAGGTCAGCCAGGTGAATTTGCGGCGGCAGGGCGGCGAAGAAATCGGCATGGTGTTCGGTCAGGCCGCGCTGATGGGTGTTCAGGTAGTCGAGCAGGTCGGTTTTTTCAATCCAGTAGGAATTGGCAAAGACCCCGCCGCGCATGACGTTGAAGAGAACGTTGGCAAAATGATGGGCGCTTGCCGGCAGGTTTTCCGAAACCTGCAAGCCATCGGCGCTGGTGACGATTTTCTGCAGGTGGAAGGCGCTGAAGTCAATATCCTGCTCGATGACCTGGCGCTGTTCGGCGGGCGGGGCGCTCAGGAAGTCGCGCAGACGCGCCAGGGCGGCATGGTCTTGCTGGACATCTCCCGCCAGCAGCCAGGTCTGCTCTTCGGCGGGTTCCAGATGCAGGCGGGCGTGGATGAAGTAGGCGCCGCGCTGGCCGCGCGCTTCGCCTTCGGGCTGAATCGCGCCGCCGAAGCGGAAAGAATTCAACTGGCGGGAGGAGAGTAGCACGCCCAGCGCTTTCAGCCCGACCGGGAAGACGGTGTTGGCGGCCAGCGATTCGCTCGGTTCGGCCAGGTCGGTCAGGCGCGAGTTGAGCGTGAACAGCCCCAGGCCGGTTGATTCGTCCAGTTCGGCGCGCTTGTAGGCGTCCAGCAGGCAGCTGTAGGCGTTTTGGGTGGCGGCGGCAACGTTGGCGGGCAGGATGTTTTGCAGGCCGTCCAGCAATTCCACTTCGCAGGGGGTTTTCAGGCGGCTGGTTTCGCGCAGCCAGGCGGTTTTGATGAAGCCAAAGCGCTCGCTGGTGCGCCAGGCATAGCGGAAGACCAGTTCCAGCGAGTGATTGATTTCTTCAAAGACCAGCGCCGTGCCGGGGATATTTTTGTAAAGATTGCCTTCTGTGCGGTACATTCCCTGCTGACGGATGGAAAACGGCTCCCACAGCCAGGTTTGCGCGCCGCGTGTGACGCGCAAAATGGTTTTTGCGCCGGTGTTTTCGCTGTTGTCGGCCAGTTTGTCTTCGGTGTAATAGGGGAAGAGTGCCTGGTCGGCGTGGACACGCCCGGCAGAAAGTCCCCCGCTGGAGGCGATGAACAGCCAGTGATCGGCGCCGCTGACGATGCTCATGAAGAAGGGCGGCATGGCATCGTAATGCTGAATTTTGTAAAACGGTTCGCCGAGCAGCGAAACGTAGCTCCCGCTGGGTGTGGCAGGCGGGGGCGTGAACAGGGTGTCGCCGAGATAGAGCGGGGGACGTTGGGAGAGAGTCATGTCGGTTCTCCGCGGCGCTTACAGCGCAGCGATTTTGACCCAATCTATCACAAAGCGCACCTGATTGGTTTGAATCGCCTGCACTGATTGGGCGGACAGGCCGTAATAGGGCTGGCTGGCGCCGTTGGTTTTGAAGGGGTAAGTACCGCCCAATGCAAGGTTGAGAATTAAAAATTTTTCGGTATCAAAGGCCCAGTCGCCGAAAAACGTTGCCATTGGGCGGGTGATGCGGTAGATGAGTTCGTCATCCACGAAGAAAGTCAGGCTGTCGGGGGCGCAGGTGGCGGTGTAGATGTGCCAGTCGGCGGGGCTGTGCGGCGGCAGAAAGTATTTTTTGTTCACCAGCCCGGCCTCGCCGGAGTAGTTCGGACCGTGCGCGGCGGCGCTGACCCAGTCGGGTTCGCCGACCGCTTCCAGAATGTCCACTTCGCCGCAGGCAGGCCATGCGCCGCCGCCGCCGAGCGCCCAGAAGGCAGGCCAGGCGCCGGGGAACAGAGGCAGTTTCAGCCGGGCGGAGACGCGTCCGTAGCGGAAGGTCACTTTTTCGCGGGTGTTAATCCGCCCGGAGACGAAATCAAAGCGCGCGCCTTGCGGGGTGACGAAGCCGGGGCGGTGGCGCGCCTGAAGGATCAGCGCGCCACCGCAATCGGGTTCGGTCTGTGAAAGGAAAATGGTTTCCGGCGAGTCGATGTAGGCTTGCTGTTCGTGGTTGTAAATTTGGTCGGTGGTTTCAACGTTCCAGATGGTTCGATCGAGAGACGGGGCGGTGAAGTCGTCAAAGAAGAGGATCTCAGGGTTGTTTTTCATAGACGCGGACGTAATCGATCAGGTATTGGGCGGGGAAGGCGGTTTGGGGGCTGACCATGCCGCCCAGTGTGCCGCCGACCGCCAGGTTGATGATGAAGAAGAAGGGTTGGTCGAAAGCCCAGGGCCGCTCGCCGACATCGGCGCGGGTGACGGTGTGGTAAGGGACATCATCAAAGAACCAGGTAATCTGATTTTCGTCCCATTCGATGACGTAGGTGTGGAAATCATCGGCGATGTTGAACTTCTGCCGGTTCCACTTGCTGATGCCGAGCGCGCCAGAGTAGCCTGGGCCGTGCAGGGTGCCCATAATCAGGTCGGGTTCTTTGCCGATGTATTCCATGATGTCAATTTCGCCGCAATCCGGCCAGCCGACTTTGGTAAAGTTGGAGCCGAGCATCCAGAAGGCGGGCCAAAAGCCTTTGCCTGCCGGCACTTTCAGGCGGGCTTCGAGGCGGCCATATTGAAATTCCTGCAGGCCCTGGCTTTTCAGCCGGGTGGAAGTGTAATAGGAGCCGTTGTATTTTTCCTGGCGCGCTTCAATGACCAGGTTGCCGTTTTCGAGACGGGCGTTTTCGGGGCGGCTGGTGTAATTTTGCATTTCGCCGTTGCCCCACCCGTCGCCGCCCAAGTCGTAAGTCCAATTGGCGGGGTCTATCTTGTCGCCGTCAAATTCATCGTGCCAGCGCAGAGTCCAGCCGTCGAGCGGCGGGATGGGCGTGGGGGTGGGCGGGGTTGGCGCGGCGGGGGCGCAGGCGGCGGCGTTAAAAATCAGCGTGAAGCAAAGCATAAGGAGCAGAAAGGCGGAGGGGCGTTTCATGGTGAGTTCAGCCTTTCACTGAGCCAGCCGTCAGGCCAGAGACGATGTAACGTTGCAGGAAGAGGAATAAAATCAGCATGGGCGTGGTTAGCAGCAAAACAGCGGCGGCCAGGGTCGGCCAGTTGCTGCCATAGACGCCTTGAAAAACAATCAACCCGCGCGTGATGGGGTAGTAGTTTTTGTTGGTCAGGTAAATGGTGGGCGCAATCAGTTCGTTCCAGATGCCGATGGCGTGCATGACGATGACCGTCGCCAGGGCGGGGCGGATGAGCGGCAGAATCATCGTCAGCACAAAGCGGAAGTAGCCGCAGCCGTCCAGCGCGGCGGCTTCATCCAGCTCTTTGGGAACGGCTTTGATGTAGTTGACCAGGATGACAATCCCGATGGGGTTGACGATGAAGAGCATGATGTAGCCAATTGGGTTATTGTACAGCCCCAAATTGAGCATCAGTTGGAACTGCGGGATGAGCGCGGGGGGCAGGAAGATGGCGATGACGAACAGCGTCAGCACCGCGCCGGAGAATTTGATGTAGCCGCGCGCGATGGGGAAGGCGACAAACACAGCCGTGACGATGTAAACAGTGGTGGCTGCGACGGTGTAAATGACCGAATTTAGCAGATATTGGGGAAAGTTGGCTTTTGTCCAGGCTTCGATGAAATTCTGAAAGTGCAATTCTGTCGCCAGCGAGGTGGCGTCTTTCATGAATGATGGCATGGTTTTGAGCGAGGCGTTGACCAGCATCAGAATCGGCCCGATGTAAAGCAGGGCGAAGAAAATCATCACCAGATAGGAACTGAGTATTTCCCAGCGAATTTTTCGAGACGAAAACTTTTGGGCAGTTGGGGCGCTCATCCTAAAATCCTTTCTTCACGGCGCTGCAGGAAGGTTTGCACGGCCATGCCAATGACCAACACCAGCAGGAATAAGACAATGGAGGCGGCGGCAGCGTAGCCTTGCCGAAAACTGCTGCTGACGCTGCCGGATGTTTGCCCAAAACCGGTGGCGTAGATGAGATAGCCAAGCACTTGCGTGCCATTGCGGTAGCCGACCAGCACCAGAAAGAGCTGCCAGGCCTGCAAACTGCCGATGATATTGAGCAATAGGTTGGTATTGACACTGGGCGTCAGCAGCGGCCAGGTGATGTCTGAAAAGACCTGCCAGGTATTTGCGCCGTCAATGCGGGCGGCTTCGAACAGTTCATCGGGAATGGTTTGCAACCCGGCCAGAAAAATCATCATGGTTGTGCCCATGTTGGCCCAAATCTGAATGGCAATTACCCAGAAAAAGGCTTGTTCAGGCGGACCGCCCAAAAATTCGGAGCGCATACCAAACAGCGCAAGCATTTTAGCCGCCGGGCCGCCAAGCGGATAGAGAAAGAGTGACCACATCAGGCCCTGAATGACGACGCCCAGGATGACTGGCATGAAGTAAAGGGTGCGAAAAAAGTTCGTGCCTTTGAGATTCTGGTTCACAATCAGCGCGATAAACAAGCCCAGCGCAAATTGCACGGTGGTGACGGCGACACAGAAAAGCAGCGTGCGCTTGAGCGCTTCCAGGTTATCCACCGAGGCGCGCCCCATCAGCAGAAATTCCCGATAGTTGTCGAAGCCAATCCAATGCATCGGCGCGCCTTTGATGCCGGTGGCATCGGTGAATGAGTAAACGGCGGTTGCTATGGAGGGGCCGAGTGCGATCAGAAAATAGAAGAATACGCCGGGTAGAAGCAGGAGGTAAGGCAGCCACTTCGACCAGCCGCGTCCAAAGTGATAGGACATCGCAAGCACCTGTTCCTTTCTGTAAAAAAGTCTGGGCTTCCTGCCGCAGCAGGAAGCCCAGAGAGAAGCGAGTGTATTACTTGACGGCGTCGAGCCCGGCTTGCAAATCGGACTGCACTTTATCGGCTAGAACTTGCGGGTCGTCATCAGTGCCGAAGGGCTTGAAGTACGAAGCCCAGGGGTTGGCGAATTGACCGGCGCCTTTGGGACCAATCCAATACTGTTCGTAGCCCACGTGGAAGTTAGCCAGGAAGGGGGCGATTTCAGCGCCGATTTTGGTGTTCAGTTTGGCGGTCGGCTGGGTGGGGATGAAGCCAACGGCATCCACGAAGGTCTGGTAGCTGGCGGGGTCAGAGAATTCAGCCAGGTAGAGCTTGGCGGCTTCGGCGTTGGGGGTGTTGGCGGCAATCGCCCAGCCCTGGTCGTATTTGCCGAACCAGTACTGGTTGTCGGCGGCGTTGTCGGAGCCGGGGAAGGGGATATAGCCCCAGTCGAAAGCGGGCTGAGCGGCTTCAATCGCCGGAGCATACCAACTGCCGCCGGGGAACATCGCCACCGCGCCCGAAGCGAAGCGGCCCGGGGCGGCATCGCCAGCGACGCCGCTTGCGCCTTCTTCCATCATATCGCGGGCATAGACCTGCATTTTCGTCCACATGTCAAGTGATTTTGCATCATTCCACTTGATGGAGCCTGTCCACAGGCCTTCGACCAAGGTGGCTTGGTCAGGGTAGATGGAGCCGAGCAGACCATAGGCGCCGACGAAAATCGGCCAGCCATCTTTACCGCCAGCGGTCATGCAGGGGACGTTTGCGGCTTTCAAGGTTTCGCAGGCCGCAACCAGTTCCGACCAGGTGGTGGGAACTTTGATGTTGTTGTCGGTGAAGAGCTGCTTGTTATAGTAAATGCCGCTGTAAATGACGCGCCCCAGGTTGACGGCATAGGTTTTGCCGTTATAGGAACCGGCATCGGTGATGGCGGCGGGGTCGTAATTCTTGAGGAATTCCTGCCCGGTCAGGTCCATCAGCAGACCAGCTTCAATCAACTGCTGCCAGTTGGGCGAGTCGACCTGTTTCATGTACGGCTGGGCGCCATTGGAAAAACCAAAGATGTCCAACACGTCAATGTCGTTGGCCGAAAGGCGGGTTTGCGAGACGGTGCTGAGGTCGTTGGCATTCACAACCGACATATCTACGGTGATGTTGGGGTGGGCTTCCTGGAATTTCGCGTTGAACTGCTCCATGAAAGTCACCATCGGCGGATTTTGGTGAACCAGCACGCGCAGGGTAACTTTTTCGGCGGGCTGGGCCGGGGCTTCGGTGGCGTTACCTTCAACGGGCGCGGCGGCGGGAGTCGCCGGGGCGCCGCAGGCGGCCAGCAGGGTGGCAAAGACCACCAGCAGGCTCAAAAGCGAAAACATTTTCTTAGACATCGTTCTTCTCCTTGTGAAACAGGGTGAATGTAGAGTGCTGCCAAGCAGCAAGACGTTCCTGTTTCATATTCTATCGGTGGAGCACCCTTCAATTCTGGAGAAAAGCGCGAGACACTGGGAGAAAAGCGAGATTTACGCGGCGTGGCGGAAGATTTCGGGCGCGATGCCGGTTTCGCGGTGAAAAATGCGGGTGAAGTAGCCGCTGTCGGAGAAGCCAACCGTGAGCGCAATCTCTGCTACGCTGCGCGTTGTGCTTTTGAGCAGAATTTTGGCCTGTTGAATGCGATAGCGCTGCAGATATTTGATGGGCGTTGTCCCCAATTCCTGCCGAAAACAAAAGGTGAGATAGTCTTCGGCGATGTTGACGTGCCGGGCAATATCGGCGCGGGTGATGGGTTCGGCGTAATTTTCGTGCATGTAGAGCATCGCCAGCCGCACCAGACGCTGGGCGTCAGCGCTCAGGCGGCGTTTGCGCTCCAGCGCCGCGCTCATTTGGACGATGGTTTCCTGCGGGCTGAACAGCCCTTTTTGCAGAACAACCGCCACGCCCTCATTCAGGCGCGCCAGGTCTGCTTCGGTCAGGTCTTTGCCGGTGATGACGATGACCGGGATGTTGTGCGTCCAGGGCGCTTCGCGCATGGCTTGCAGCACGGCAAAACCGTCCATTTCGGGCATTTGCAAATCCAACAGCACCAGGTCTACTTTTTCTTTGAGCAAGAGACTGAGGGCTTCGCGCCCGTTTTGGGCGGCCAGCACGCGGTTGGCAGCGCCATGCAGGCGGATGATGCGGCTGTGCATTTCCAGGGTGTTGATGTCATCATCCACCACGAGAAAAGTGCGCACACTTTGGGTGGGCGCCGCCTCCAGGGCGAGATTCTGGTCGAGGGCGCGCAGCAGAGCTTCGGGGTCAATCGGCTTGGTCAGGTAATCCAGGTTGAGCAGGGTGTCGCCCTGTTCGCTGGCGCTGTAAAACATGACGGGCAGATTTTGCGCCGAAGGCAGGCTTTTAATCGTGCGCATGGTGCGCCAGGCCAGGCTGGATTGATGCTGAATATCCAGCACAATGGCATCGAGGGGCGTCACGGCCAGCAGAGATTGCCACTCGGCGGGCGCGTTGAGCGGCGCTTGCAGCAGGCGCACGCCCTGTTCCTGCAGCCGCTCGCGCAGCAGTTGCCGGTCGGCGGGCGACTCGAACAGGAGCAGGATGGTTTTTTCGGCGGGCAGCGGCTCGAGGCGCGCAGACTGTATTTGGGCAGGGGTAATTTGCGGCAGCGTGACCAAAAACTGCGTGCCTTCGCCCGGCTTGCCGCTGGATGAGACGCTGATTTTCCCGCCGTGCATTTCCACCAGCGTTTTGCAGATGGAAAGCCCCAGCCCCAGGCCGGGGTAGCCGCCGCTCACGCTGCGCTCGGAGCGGTGAAAGGCCTCGAAGATGCGCGTCTGCTCTTCGGGCGGAATGCCCAGCCCGTTGTCGCGCACGCTGAGACAGGCCTGCCCGTCTTCCGCCGTCAGTGCCAGGCTCACTTCGCCCTCGGCGGTAAATTTGATGGCGTTGCTGACCAGGTTGAGGGCGGCTTGGCGCAGACGGGTATGGTCGCCCCACACCCAAACCGGCTCGACGGGGAAGGCGGCGCGCCAGGCCAGGCCTTTATCCTGCGCTAGTTGGGTGCCGCTTTCAGCCACAACCTGCAGCGTTTCGGTGAGATTGACGGCGGCATATTGCAGGCGCAATTGCCCGGCGTCGTTGGTTGCCAGGTCAATCACGTCGTTAATCAGCCCGCTGAGATGCTGGGCATAGGCGCGGACACGCTCCAGGTCGCGGCGCAGGGCGTCGGGCAGGGGCGCGGCCTGCTCGTCGTTCTCCTCCACAATTAGCCCGCTCAGGCCGACAATCAGATTGAGCGGGGCGCGCAGTTCGTGGCTGATGGTGGAAAGGAAGCGGCTTTTCAGGCGGTTGGATTCTTCGGCGGCGCGGCGGGCTTCGTTGGCCTGCCGGTAGAGGCGGGCGGTGTTCAGCGCCCCGCCCAATTGCTGCACAATCGCGCCATACAGCGAGAACTGCGCCGTATCGAAGGCCATGAACCCGATTTGCCCGGTCTGGTCGGTGAGCGGAATGAGGGTGAGATGAAACGGCTGTTCGGGCGTAAAAAGACCGGCGGGCGGAAAGCTCTGACTGCGCAGGCGCAGCGGGCTTTGCTGGGGCGCAAGCGCATTGCGCAGGGTGTACCAGGCAAACGGGTCTGCGCCTTCGGGTTCAAAAAGCCCAATTTGGGCAAAGGAAATCTCCAAATCGGGCAGGTAACGCGCCAGGATGGCGTAAATTTGCTCCTCGTCCAGTGCGGTCAGCAGGCGGGCGGTCAGCAGGCTCAGACGGCTGGTGCGCCAACGCTCGCGCAGCGTATCCAGGCGGTGCTGCTGCTGCATTTGGGCGCTAATGGCTACCCGCGCTTCATCCAAAAGCGTCTGAGTCAGCGCCGGGTTGCCCGTTTGCGGTGGGTTCTGCGCCAGCAGGGTAATCGCGTCCTGCCAGATGTGCGCGCCGTCTTTGCTTTGCAGGGTTTGCTGCAGGGTTTCCTGCAGCGCGGCGCGAAAATCGGCGGGGTCGCCGCTTGTTAGACTTGTCCCGAAGGCGGAAACCAGGCTCTGGCACAAGACGTGAATTTTTTCTTCGGAAAAATCGAAGGCTTGTTTCTGAATTTGGGCGGCCATTTGCCGCGCCAGCGGGAGCGCATCCAGGCCGAAAGCGCTGCCCTGGCTCCAGGTTTGACAGCCGCAGGATTGGCGCACGACCAGGCGGGTATCCAGCGACAGGTTAGCGGATAGGGGCAACTGCCGGGTGAGATGCCGGTAGATTTGCTCCACCGCCTGATAGCCCATGTCGAAGAGCGGCACGTGGACGCTGGTCAGCCCCGGCTGTTGCACTGCGCCTTCCAGGCGATTGTCGAAGCCGATGACGGCCACATCTTCGGGAATGCGCCGCCCGGCCTGCTGCAGGGCTTCCATCGCCCCGAGGGCCGATTCGTCGTTGCTGGCAATCAGCGCGTCGAAGGCGGCGCCGCTTTCCAGCAGTTGCGCGGCAGCCGCAAAGCCGCCATCGTACACATGGCGGCCATACACCACGCGGCGCGCGTCCTGTTCCAGACCGAAGTGGGCGCAGGCGGCGGAAAAAGCCTGCAAGCGTTTGCCCGAATCGCCCGAAAGGTCATCGGCGGAACCGGCGATGAAGGCAATCTGGCGGCGGCCATGCGCCATCAGATGTTCGACCGCTTGCAGAATTCCGGCGGCGTTGTTGGCGGCAATGGTCGGTCCCTCTTCGCCAGAGCCGATGAACAGCACGGGAAATCCGGCGGCGCGCAACTCGCGCAGGTAGGCCGAGCGGGCGGCGGAATGCAGCGGGGCGGCGACAATCAAGCCCTGGGTGTTCCAGGGGCCAATCGGCACGAAATCCTGTTCTTCTGAAGGCACGGGCCAGGCCGGGCGGTGTGGGTCGCTGGGGCTGGCGGAGGGTCCCATGCCGCAGCCGAAAAGCACATTGCAGTTTAACGCCTGCGCTGCGCGGCGAATTCCCCGAAAAATGGGCATCAGGTAACTGAGATTGGTGGCGGTGCGGTAAAACTGCCAACCGGCCAAAACGCCGAGGGTCGGGCGGGATATTTCGCGCGGAGTGGATGTCACAGTTTTTTGTCCTCTATGGCAAAGAGCATGGCGCGTTGGGCGGGGAGAAACCCTCCGCGAATGCGGTCACGGATAAACGAATGCCCGCTGCTCACTGATTACTGATCACTAACCACTGTTTACTGACCACTGAGCGCTCTCCACACCTTCTCCGGCGTGATGGGAATTGAGTCAATCTCCACGCCCAGCGCGTCGCGGATGGCGTTGCCCACCGCCGGAGCAACGCCGTCCATCGGGATTTCGGCGACGGCTTTGACGCCGAAGGGGTGACTCGGCTCGAAGGTTTCCACGAAAATCACTTTCAGCGTGGGCATTTCATCGGCGCGAAAGATGTGATAGTCGCGCAAATCGCGCTCGCGGGCGCGGCCAAGTTCATCGTAGCGCATTTCCTCGCAGACGGCGTAGCCCAGCGCCTGCGTCATCCCGCCTTCAATTTGGCCGGAGGCCGTTTGCGGGTTGATGATGGTGCCAGAATCTACCGCCATGACGAGTTGATTCACCGTCACTGCGCCGGTTTCTGTGTCCACCGTTACTTCGGCAAACTGCGCGGCGAAGGGCGGCGGCGAGGCGGGCGAAACGTAACTGCCAACGCCCATGATTTGCTCCTGATTGTTGCGGTGCAGGCTGTCGATGGCGATTTCGCTCAGCGGGATGGAGCGGCCATCGGGGGCAATGGCCATACGGTTTTGCAGGCGGATGTCGGTAAACAGGTAAACAGGTACACTCGTATCCTCGTTGTCCTTGTCTCTTTGTCTACTCAAAATCTCCGCCGCGCGGGTTTGAATTTTCAACGCCACAACCCTGGCCGCATTCACAACCGCCGTGCCGGAGATGTAGGTGGTGGACGAGGCGTATGCGCCCACGTCAAACGGGGTGAAATCCGTGTCGGACGAATACACCAGAATATCTTCCAGCGGCACGCCCAACACTTCGGCGGCCATTTGCCCCAAAACGGTGTCGGAGCCGGTGCCGAGGTCGGTTGCGCCCACCAGCAGGTTGAAAGAGCCGTCGTCGTTCATTTTAATTGAAGCCCCGCCCATGTCGAGGTAGGGAATTGCCGTGCCTTGCATGACGAGCGCAACGCCAATTCCCTTACGTTTTCCGGTGTTCCGGCGTTCCGGTTTTTCGGTGTTCCGGTTATCCGGTGTTCCAGTTGAATCGGACAACCGCTCAACTGGAGAACTGGAGAACCGCTCAACCGGAGAACCGGACAACCGCTCAACCGGAGAACCGGACAACCGCTCAACTGGAGAACTGGACAACCGCTCAACCGGAGAACCGGACAACCGCTCAACTGGAGAACCGGACAACCGCTCAACCGGAGAGCTGGAGAACCGCTCAACCGGAGAACCGGACAACCGCTCAACCGGAGAACCGGACAACCGCTCAACCGGAGAACCGGACAACCGCTCAACTGGAGAACTGGACAACCGCTCAACCGGAGAACTGGACAACCGCTCAACCGGAGAACCGGACAACCGCTCAACTGGAGAACTGGACAACCGCTCAACCGGAGAACTGGACAACGAATTCCTCCACGTCTCATTCCCAAACTTCTCCTCCCAGCCGATGGCCGCCTGGCCCTGCCGGACGCATTCCTCCAGCCCGACGGTGTTGATGATTTCCGGGCGCGGCTCGCGGCCTTCGTTCCAGGCGGTGCTGAAGGGGTGATATTCTCCGGCATGGAGCGCGTTCTTCAGGCGAAATTTGAGCGGGTCAAGATTCAGGGCGCGGGCAATTTTTTCCATGTGCCGGTCGAGCGGCCAATAGCCCTGTGGCACGCCGTAGCCGCGAAACGCCCCGGCAGGTGGAGTATTCGTGTATACAATGTTAGCGTAAAAGCGGATGTTGGGGCTTTTGCGGTATTCTCCATCGCCGACATAGAGCGCCATCGCCTTGTGGCCGGTGTTGCCGGTGACGGTCAGGGCATGCGCGCCGTTGGCGCCGGTGTCGCTCAGGGCGTACATTTCGTTGGCGGTAATCGTCCCGTCGCGCTTGACGCCGGTTTTCATGCGCACGCGCATCGGGTGACGCGAGCGCGCGCCGATGAATTCTTCTTCGCGGGTGTATTCGTATAGCACCGGGCGGCGCGTGGCAATTGTCAGGTGCGCGGCCACGTCCTCCATCAGCACTTCCTGTTTGCCGCCAAAGCCGCCGCCGATGCGCGGCTTGATGACGCGAATGCGCTTGATGGGCAGATTCAGCACCGGGGCCAGCATTCGCCGGACGTGGAAGGGAACCTGCGTGCTGGTGCGAATTACCAGCCGGTCGTCTTCGTCCCAAAATGTGAGGGCGACGTGCGGCTCGATGTGCGCTTGCTGTACTTTGGGCACTTCGTACTCGGCCTCGAAGATTTCGTCGGCCTCGGCGAAGCCCTTCTCTACGTTGCCGATGTCAATGCGGATTTCGGCGGCGAGATTTTTATGGGGGTCAGAATCGGCAAAATTGACGTATTCGGGTTCATCATGAATTTGAATTGCGCCGGGTTTCATCGCCTCGCCCATGTCGAGGATGGCGGGCAGAATCTCGTATTCGACCTCAATCAGGCCGAGGGCTTTTTCGGCGATTTCGGGGGTTTCGGCGGCCACAAAGGCCACCCGGTCGCCAACGAAGCGCACTTTGTTGTCAAGCGAAAAGCAATCCAGCGGCCCCGGAATTGGGTCGCTTTGCCCGGCGGTGGAATAAACCACGCGCGGAATGTCCTGCCACGTCAGCACGGCGGCGACGCCGGGCAGCGCGCGCGCTTTGGATGCGTCAATGCGCTTAATCCGAGCATGCGCGTGCGGCGAGCGCAGCACTTTGGCGTGTAGCAGGTCGCGCTTCTCCAGGTCGGCGGTGAAGGCGGGCTTGCCCTGCGCCAGTTTGACCGCGTCCACTTTGATTTCGGGTTTGCCCACCGTCTGCCATTGTCCGGTTGTCCGGTTATCCGGTTGACCGGTTGTCCGGTTATCCGGTTGTTCAGTTGTCCGGTTGTCTGGTTGTCCGGTTGTCCGGTTGACTGGTTGACCGGTTGTCCGGTTATCCGGGAACTGGGTTTCACTGATTACTGATAACTGATCACTGACAACTGATATCTGATTACTGTTCCCTGAATACTGCCCACTGACCACTGCCATCACCGCCTGCACCGGTTTGGCGTACCCGGTACAGCGGCAGAGCACGCCCGCCAGCGCCTCGCGCACTTCGGCCTCGGTTGGATGCGGGCTTTTATCCAGCAGGGCCTTGGCGGCGAGAATCTGCGCCGGGGTGCAGTAGCCGCACTGAATCGCGCCGTTTTCGATGAAGGCTTTTTGCAACGGGTGCAGGCCGTCGGTTTTGCGCCAGCCCTGGTCGGGGTGTTCGCCGAGCGCTTCCAGCGTGGCGATTTTGTGACCCTCGGCCTGCGCCGCCAGCATCAGCCCGGCGTTGACCGGTTTCCCATCCAGCAAAACGGTATCCGCGCCGGAAAATCCGTCTTCGTCGCCAAATTTAACCGACTGAAAGCCAAGTTGCCGCACGGCGGTCAGCAGAGATGTGTGCGCGGGATAATCATGGGTGTGGTTGATGCCATTAACCGTCAGTGTGACATTCATAAAAACTCCTAAACGGGTATATTGTCTGACAAATTTTCCCTATTATACTTCTTGGAAATACGTTATCATATGTTCCACCAGCGTCGAATTGCTTCAGCCGCTCCCCGGTTGGCCGCACGGCGTTCGCCTGCCGGTCATTCCACTGCATCTTTCCGACATGGGACGCGCATTTGGCGGCCGACCGGGTGATTGCCCGGTTACTGAAAACGTTAGTGACCGTCTGATGCGTCTGCCTTTCCACAACGCGTTCACCGGCTCCGAACAAGAGCTGGTGATGGAAGCGATTTTGGATTTCAAAATTTCATAACCCTCAAAAAGGGATTCCTGCGGCGCTGTGACTGATGAACTTGATGCTCAAAAAACTCACCCCCTGGCGGACGCCTCTCGCCCTGCTGACTTTTGCCCTGCTGCTCTATGCCCCATTTCTTAACAAATGGGGCTTTTATTGGGACGACTGGATTTTTGCCTGGGTGCGCGCGCAGCAGGGCGCGGCTGGGCTGCAGGCCGATTTCGCTACCAGCCGTCCGCTGCGTGGCCTGACTGAACCGCTGTTGGATGTTTGGCTGGGGCTTGACCCGTTGCGCTGGCAGGTCTGGGGGCTTTTCACCCGCTGGCTGGCGGCGCTGACCTTTTGGCTGGCGCTGCGCGCGTTTTGGCCGCAGCGCCGCGCCGAGGGCTTTCTCGCCGCTGCGCTGTTTTTGGCCTACCCCGGCTTCGGCCAACAGCCGCTGGCGATGACCTATCACTACTTTTGGACGTTTTACGCCGTCTTTTTTCTCTCGCTGTGGCTGATGGCGCGCGCCCTGCAGGGCGATTCGCCGCGCTGGGGGCTGTACGTCCTTTCGCTGGCTTTTGCGGTGCTGCATCTTTTTGCCTCCGAATACCTGATTGGGCTGGAGATGTTGCGTCCGCTCCTGCTCTGGTTCTTGTTCACCTCCGCGCCAACGCTGTGGAAACGACTGCAAAAAACTGCGCTTTTTCAACTGCCCTACCTGCTGATTGCGGGCCTCTACCTCTACTGGCGCTTCATCCTCTTCGATAAACTTTACAGCAATCCGACCTATACCCCCACGCTGACGGTAGACGCCTCCGCCTCGCTCCTCCAAAAAGTCACCACGCTGTTCGCTCAAGTCGGTGACGCGTTGCTCTGGGCGCATGTCAAGGCCTGGTTGCCCGCCTTACAAGCGCCGATTCTTACTCCGCTGATGCTTTTTCTCCTGCTGGCGATTTTTCTCGGCGGCTGGTGGATGTTGCGCCGTCAGACGGATTTTCCCGCGCGCCCGGCCTGGGGCTGGCTTTTCGGCGGCTTGCTCGCCACGCTGACGGCCAGCCTGCCCTTTGTCGCCGCTGGGCTGCCGGTGCGCTTCATTTTCCCCGATGACCGCTTCGCCATTCCGTTCCTGATGGCCTGCGCCGTTTTTCTGACGGGGCTGCTTTCGCTGCGGCCCGGCTTGCTGCGCTGGGGCGGCGCGTTCTTGCTACTGCTGGCGGCCAACGCCCAAATTCACAACAACCTGGCCTACGCCGAAGAATGGAGCCGCCAAAAATCCTTTCTCTGGCAGATGACCTGGCGCGCGCCCGCTCTGCGTCCGCAGACGATTTTTTTGGCCGAAGATGCCGACACCTTCCGCTTTGACGATTATGAAGCCCTGTGGGTCATGCTCAGTTGGACGTACGCGCCCGAAAATACCTCGCGCAATTATCCCTACCCCTACCATCTCATTTCCATGCGCCCCGACGTGATACAATCCGCGCCGCGCGCGCTGGTGCTGCGCTACGCGCCGCCCGCCTGCCTGCACATTCTCGACCCACAGCGCGACGCGCCGCTCTTCGGCCTGAAAACACCCACTACCGGAACCCTGCCCCTGGCCGCGCGCGACGCGCTTCCGCTGGGTGACCTCGCCCTGATTGAGTCGGAATCGCCCCCAACCAGGCCGCCCGCTTTCCTCGGCGCCGAACCCGCTTCCGGCTGGTGTTTTTTCTATCAGCACGCCGAACTTGCCCGGCAGCGCGGCGACTGGCCCGCCGTCCTCCAAATTTTGCAGGACGCCAACGGCCTTCAGCCGGATGACCCGTTTGAATATCTGCCGTTTGTTGAGGCGCTGGCGCGCGCCGACCGCCTGAAGGAAGCCCGCGTGCTGACGCGCAGCGCCATCGCCGCCAACCCGCTGCTGACCCCGGTCTACTGCGGCCTGTGGCAAACGCTGGCAAAAAATTTGAATGAAGCGGGGCGGGCGCAGGCTGAAAGCATGGCGCAGGAAATCGGCATTTGCCCGCCCCGCTAACTTTCCCCGCGCGAAACTTCCCCGCTGGAGGTGATATGCCCGTTAAAAAGCGTTTTCTCATCTCGCTCGTGATACCGGTTTACAACGAAGCCGGGGTTGTGGAGCAAACTCACGCGCGCCTGCGTCAAACGCTGGACGCGCTGCCGCACGATTTTTTGATTTACTACATCAATGACGGCTCGTCTGATGACACGGAACGCTCGCTGGCTGGTTTGGCGGCGGCGGACAGCCGCATCCGCCTGCTGACGTTGAGCCGCAACTTCGGCCATCAGGCGGCGCTGACGGCGGGTCTCGACCATGCCGAGGGCGACCTGGTGATTTCGATGGACTGCGACGGCCAGCATCCGCCCGAACTGCTGCCGGAGATGATTACGCTTTTCGAGCAGGGCTACGACATCGTGCAGGCGCAGCGCATGGAGGCCGAACAGGGTTTTTCGTTCAAATCGGCTACTTCGGCGGCGTTTTACCGGCTGATTAACCGCATCAGCGGCACGCGCATCGAACCCGGCGCGGCAGATTTCCGCGCCATGTCGCGTCAGGCGGTGGACGCGCTGAAAGCCATGCCCGAATATCACCGCTTTTTGCGTGGCATGATTGCCTGGATGGGTTACAAAAGCGTCATTTTGCCCTTTCACGAGCCGAAACGCCTGGCGGGCAAGTCCAAATATTCGCTGGCGAAAATGCTGCGCCTGGCCTCCGATGCGATTTTTTCCTTTTCGCTTCTACCGCTCTACATTGGGTTGAGCGCCGGTGGCCTGTTCATTTTGCTGGCGGCGGCGCAAATTGCCTATGTGCTGTATATTTTCATTATCAAACCGGCTCATGTGACGATTGCCCCCGGCTGGAGTTCGCTGATGGCGGTCATGCTGATTGCCAGCGGCGTGATTATGATTTTGCTGGGCTTTATCGGCGTGTACGTTGGCTACATTTTTCAACAGGTGAAGGGTAGACCGGTGTATTTGCTAAAAAAACGGTAACTGCTCACCCTTGCCCTGGTCTTCCCCGAAGGGGGAGGTGAGCGCTCAAAATGACAATAAACAATAAATTTATTGTGTTGGCCTTACGGCTCCCAGCGTGGCTGCCAGTCGGGTTCGGGGTTGTCGGTTAGCTGCCGCACTTCTGTGCCGTCGGCGTGCATGATGAATAAATCGGCCTGGTCGTTGTTGCGCAGGGAGTTAAAGACGATGTACTGCCCATCGGGCGAGTAACTGCTGGCGGCGTTGTTGCCGCCGTCGGTGAGTTGTGTCGTCAGCCCGGTGGCAATCTCCAGCCGGAAGATGTCCTTATCGCCTACGGGCCCGGCGTAGACCAGCAATGATTTTCCATCCGGCGACCAATCAAGACTGCCGCCGACGCCTTGCAGACCGTGGGAAACCTGGCGCACGTTTTGACCGCTGGTGTCCATCACGAAAATTTGATACTCGGTTGGCAAATCTACCGACATGGCGAAGGCGATGGTTTTGCCATCCGGCGACCAGGCCGTGGCGACGATGGTGTTTGGCCCGGCGTAGACCAGGCTTGGGTTCAGCCCGCCTTTACCCACCATCCAAATGGAAGTTGGCCCATCGGCGGCGCGGTTGGCGAAGACGATGGTGTTGCCATCCGGCGCAAAATCTGGCGAGACAACGTTGCCGATTTTATCGGTCAATTGTAGGAGCTGGCCGGTGCTGAACAGAAGCAGGTACAGGTCAAATGTGCCGCTGCGGTTGGATGCGTAAACAATCATGCCGCCCTGTGGCGCGACGACCGGGTAGTAGTTATGCGCCGGGCCGGTGGTGAGTTGGTTGTAGCCGCTTCCGTCTGCGTTGATGACGCATAACTGGTTGTAGTCGCCGCGCGTGCAGGTGAAGTAGATATGCCCGCCGTGACTTTCGGTTGGCTTGGCAGGTAGGGTGAATATGGGCATGGGGCTGGGCGGCGAGGCTTGCGCCGCCAGCGGATGCCGGGTTTCGGCGATAGGCAGAAGAATCCCGGTCTGAATGGGTTGCAACTTCCCGAGGGTAAACAGGAGAACGGCGACGAGCGTCAAAGAAAGCCCGGCAGTAAACAGGCCTAGCAGGTTTTTGGGCTTATTTTTTTGTATCGGCGCAACCGTTTGCACTGGTGACGCATCGGTTTCGGATATCTTGGCGACGCCAGGTGGAGAAAGATAATTCCAGCGGCTGAGAATTGCTTGAATTACGGGAGCCTGTTCCGGCGTAATTTTCTCTGGCAGTGTTTTTGTTTCGATGCGGGCGGCCATGCTCAGACTAGCGGTAAATTCCCGCGCGGTCGGGATTCGCTCTGCCGCGCGCGCGGCTACTCCCTTGAGTAAAATTCGGCTGGCGAAGTCTGGAATTTCCGGGTTCAGCTCGCGCGGGGTTTTTTCGGGCGGCCAGATACCGGTGAGCGCCTTGTACGTCAGCGCGGCCAGGGCGTAGACTTCACTTACCTCGTTTGACTGCGGGTCGGACAGGGCGCAGGGCGCCAGGCTGAGACGAATTTCTCCGGCGGCGTCAAAGTGGATAAATTCGGCGGCCAGCATCGGGTGCGTCAGCGGGCGCAGCGGCGCCAGCGCAGCGGTGACGGCTTTCAGCCAGGTGAGCGTTTCTTTGAGCGGCAGGGGGCGTCCGGCGCGTTCATGCAGGATGTCGGCCAGTGTTGGTCCATCGCTCCAGGCTTCGAGCAGGAAGGCGCCGTCAGCGCTGGTCTGCAGCCCGTAAAACGGAAGCAGGCGCGGGTGTGTCAGCGTTTTTAGCGCGGGCGAGGCGGCTTCGATGCGGCGCAGGGCTTCGGGGTCGGCGTTGGTCTCTGTGGGCAGGAGAATCAGCCCCAGCGGGATGGCGCGATGCAAATGCCAGACGCGGTAGCGCTCCCCCAGCGGTGAAGCGCCCAGATGCGCGTCTATACGGTACTGGCCGAGTAAAATTTTTCCAAGCGGAAGTCTGGCGTCTGCGCTCATTTTTTAAAAGGGGAGTTTTTGGCGGGAAAACTGAGCGCGGTAGGCGGCGCTCTCTTGCAGGCATTTTTGCAGATTGGAGAAACTCAGCCTTTTGGCGGATTCGTCCGGCGCGGCGGAAGCGGCCTGCAGGCGAATCTGCCCGCCGGAAAACCATTCCGCTGAAAGTTGGCCGCCAGCCTCCAGCCACTTCACGCCCCAGCGGATGGCGGTTTCCGTTTGGGCGCAAGCCGCGGCCAATTCGCTCAGGCTGGTTTGCCCATTTTTCTGACGCAGCACAAAGTTGATTTTCCCCGCCAGCAGCCGCAGAAACTGCCCGGCTTCGGGCGCGGCGGGCGCCTGTCCAAAAATCACCACCCGCCGGGGCTGAACGGTCTCCAGCGCGCGGCGCAGGGTTTCACCGTCGGGCGGCGTCGTCCAAATCAGCAGGGTGGCGGCGCGGGAAAGTTTTTGGCGGTTGGTCGCGCCGGGCAGGGTTTTGTGTTCGTCGCCTTCGGCCCACAAAAGCGCTTCGGGCGCGGAATTTTGCCAGCCGGTCAGCGCCGTCTGCGGGTCGGGTGCGCCGCGCAGGTCAATCGCCTCCAGCGCGGAGTGAACTTCCAGCGGAGATTCTGCGCCCGGACGCCAGGCGGTCAGTTCCAGCGTCAGTTGAATCTGGCCTTTCCAACTGCCAGCGTGGAGCGTGTAGGCGACATCGAAACGGCCTTCCGGCGCGGCTTCATCAGCGCCGCCCCACCACAGCAGGCTTTGCTCCACGCCGCCGTCATCGGCGACGATGATTTTGCGGTGTTCGCGCGTCTTGCCAAAATTGTTGATGTCCTGTTTCAGCGTCAGGCCGCGAGTGGCGAAAATGGGGGCCGGGTTGCCCGCGCCAAACGGGGCGAGCTGTTCCATCTCGCGCGCCAGGTCGAGCGAAATTTCGCTCAGCGGCAGCCATTCGTCAATCTGCAGCGACGGCTCGCGGCGGGCGCCGCCTTGCGCTTCGATAGCGCGTCCCAGCGCGCGCCGAAAATTTTCCAGTTCGGCGGCTGGCAGGGCAAGCCCGGCGGCCATTGGATGCCCGCCGAAGGAGTTGGGCGCGAGCGAGCAGGCGGCGATGGCGTTGGTGATGTGAATCCCGTCCACCGAGCGCGCCGAGCCGCGCAAGGGGTCGGCGCCGCAAAAGAGAATGACCGGTTTCTGGTAGCGTTCGGCCAAATGATTGGCGGCGATGCCCAAAATGCCATTCGGCCAGTCGGGATGATGCAAAACGATGGCGGGTTCGCTCAGCAGGTCGGGCGATTGGCGCAGCAGGCTTTCGACCCCGGCGGTGACTTGCCGGGTGAGATGCCGCCGCTGCAGGTTGAGTTCTTCCAGCGTTTGCGCCAGCAGGCGGGCGCGGGTTTCGTCGCGGGTGGTGAGCAGTTCCACGGCGGGGGTGGCGTCGCTCAGGCGTCCGAGCGCGTTCAGGCGCGGGGCCAGGCTGAAGCCGATGCCGCTTTCGGTCAGGGTGGCGGCTTTGACTTCGGCCAGCGCCAGCATGGCGAGCAGGCCGGGGCGCGGCGTGGCTTGCAAAACTTTCAGCCCGCGCTGAACGAGGGCGCGGGTTTCGCCGCGCAGCAGGGCGACATCGGCCACCAGGCCGAGCGCGGCCAGGTCGAGCAGGGAGGTTGTTTCTGCGCCGAGGGCTTCGGCCAGTTTGAAGGCGACGCCGACCCCGGCCAGGCTGGCAAGCAGATGGTCTTCCGGCAGGCGGCGCGGATTAATCAGCCAATCGGCGGGCGGCAGCTCGGCGGGCAGTTCGTGGTGGTCGGTGACGATGACCTCGACGCCGCGGCTTTTTGCCAGCGCGATGCCCTCGTGCGCCGAGCTGCCGGTGTCGCAGGTCAGAATCAGGGCGGGCTGACGCTCGTCGAGCAGTTTTGCCAGCACCTCCGGGCGCATTCCGTGCGATTCGCGCTGGCGGTTGGGAATGTGGTAACTGACGACTGCGCCGAGCGCGGTCAGGCTTTCGACCAGCAGGGCGGTGGAGGTTTGCCCGTCCACGTCGAAATCGCCCCAGACGAGGATGCGCTGTTTTTCGCGGATGGTCGTTTTCAGGCGGGCGGCGGCCTGCTCCATGTCGGGCAGGTCAAAGGCCGGGGCGGGTGGCGCGTGCTGCGGGTCGAGGAAGGCGCGCGCGGCGGCGGCAGAATCGATTCCGCGCCGGAGCAGGAAATTGCTCAGGCGCGGAGTTAGCCCCAATTCTTGCAGGGCGTTATTTTCTGGCAGCGGAGCCGGGTCTTGCCAGCGCATTCAGTCCATGTCCTGACGCATTTCGCCCGAGTCGAGCGTGTGCAGGCGTTCCGGTTCGTCTTCCAGCACGTCCACCTGGCTGTGCGGCAGTTCGCGCATCATCGGCGGCAGGGGAATGCCGGAGGGCAGGCGCAGGCGCGGCGGTTTGGCGGGTGGTGTTCGGCGCGGTTTGTCTTCGCTGGTCAGCGAGCGCGGGCGCAGAATGCGCTTGTCGAGCGAAAGTTCGCCGATGAAGTTGCCCAGCACCGAGTAGACTTCGCGCGCCGGGGTGACAAAGCCGACCCATTCGCCCTGGCGGTTGTAGACGTAGGGGTAAACCAGAAAGGCTTCCACGTCGCCGCGCGTGGTGTAGAGCGGAATGATGGTTGGGCTAGATGTCATTGTAGGTCCAGTAGCGGTTGACGAAGAAATTCCAGAGCATGACGATGGCGATGGCGATGGCGAGTGTCAGATTGTGGCTGAGAAAGGTGTGCGCGGCCTGGGTGAAACCGAGCGGCGTTTTGAGGAAAGCGGCGTCGAGCGCGGGTTCGCCAATTTTGAGAATGGGAATGCGGATGACCAGCCCGAAGGCGTTGACCACGCCGAATTGCATCAACTGCCCGAAGAGCGCTTTGGAGCGCGATTCCGGGTACGTCCAAAAGCGATTCCAGATGAAGTTGTTGATGACGGCGGCGATGAAGGAAATACTGCCCGCCAGCACCAGGCTGAAATGCGCCAGCGCCACCAGCAGGTTCATCAGGCTGAAATCCACCACTGTGCCGATGGCGCCAACGGCGGCGAAGCGCAGAAATCGTCCGCGTTCGGTCGGGTTGTGCAAAATTGCGCTCATGCCAGGCCGAGTTTTTGCTTGAAGTAGGGAATTGTGCGCTGCAGGCCCTCTTCCACGTTGATTTTTGGCTGCCAGTCCAGAATCGTCTGCGCGCGGGTGATGTCGGGGCGGCGGCGCTGCGGGTCGCGCGAGGAGCGCGCGTCGGCGACGTAGGTTACTCCGGCGCTGTTGCCGGTGGCGCGGTTGATGATTTGGGCGAATTCCAGCAGGCTCATTTCGACCGGGTTGCCGATGTTGACCGGCATGTGTTCCTGTGAGTAGAGCAGGCGCACAATCCCATCCACCAGGTCGCTGACGTAGCAGAAGGAGCGCGTCTGCTGGCCGTCGCCGTAAATTGTCAGCGGTTGGCCGAGCAGGGCTTGTTTGAGCAGGTTCGGCAGGGCGCGGCCATCTTCCAAATCCATGCGCGGGCCGTAGGTGTTGAAGATGCGCACGATGGCGCTGTTGACGCCGTGCTGTCTGTGGTACGCGAGCGTCAGCGACTCGGCGAAGCGCTTGGCCTCGTCGTAGACGGCGCGCGGCCCGGTGATGTCCACGTTGCCGGCGTAGTCTTCCGTCTGCGGGTGAACCAGCGGGTCGCCGTAGATTTCGCTGGTGGAGGCCAGCAAAAAGCGGGCGTTGTTGGCTTTGGCGACGCCGAGCATGTTGTGCGTGCCGAGCGCCCCGGCTTTCATCGTCTGAATCGGCAGGTTGAAGTAGGCGTAGGGCGACTGCGGGTTGGGGCTGGCGGGCGAAGCGAAGTGCATCACCGCGTCCACTTTGCCGGGGACGAAAATGTAGTTGGAAACATCGTGCCGGTAGAACTCAAACTGGTTGTTGCCCATCAGGTGAGCGATGTTTTCCGGGCTGCCGGTGACGAAATTGTCCAGCCCGACGACGATATGTCCGTCGGCAATCAGCCGGTCACTGAGATGTGACCCAAGGAATCCGGCGGCGCCGGAAATGAGAATACGCATGAAAGTTATCTCCAATCCAATTTTTGAATTAATCCATCTCCGGTCACCTGCGCTGGCTGACCGGTTGCCAGGTCAATCAGCCACAGGTTGCCCTGGTACAAAATGGCGATGCTATCGCCCTGCGGCGACCAGTGCGGAATCTGCGGCTCCAACCCGGGCGAACCCTGCGGCGGAAAAAGTGCGGTGCGGTTCGAGCCATCGCGGTCGAGAATCACCAGCCGGTAGCGGCTGGTTTCGGACTGCGCCGGGGAAAGCGCCTGCAAATACGCCAGCCGAAAGTTCCCCGCCGTATCGGATGCGGAAGTGGCGGCGTAGGCGAACATGCCCGCCTCGCGCGCCAGCGCCACTTCCGCGCCAGAAAGCAGCGAAAGCGCCCCCAGGTCGAAGCGCGGCGATTCTTCGGGGTTGCCTCCGCCGGGCGCGGCGGCGTGGCTGACGTAAAACAGGGTGCGCGAATCGCCGCCCCAGGCCAGGCCGGGAATCAGCGCCCAGTCGCGCCGGGTTTGCAGGGGCGTCACATCCAGCAGCGGCACCAGCGCATTATCACGAAAACTGACCAGGCCAATACCGTCCGGGCGGGCGTAGGCCAGCCGCTTGCCGTCTGGCGACCAGGCATAATCGGTGCCCCACCAGCCGTACACGCCGCCGGTATTGCTTTCAATCACCTGGCCGGGTTTGCCCAGCGCACCGCTGGCGCTAAATTTGAGCGTGTACAGGTCGTTGTTGGCCTGCCAGCCGGGCGCGGCGGCGCGTGGTTCCACCGTGGAAAAAGTGATGTTGGTGGTTGTGCCAGGGATAAAATCGGCAAAGTGGACGACGTTGGACACTTTCAGGTCAATCGCTTTGGCCTGCGGGTTGTCAATTTCCAGCGCCCACAGCGTGTTGATTTCTTCCTGGGCCGGTTTTTGTGAGCGTCGGGTAAACAGCAGCCAGTTCCCGTCGCGCGCCAGGCGCAGAATCCGCCCGTCGAGGTCGCCTTCCTGCGTCAGCGGGCGGCGATTGGCGCTGGAGGCTTCCATCAGCCAGGCGTTTCCGCCGGAAAGATAGACCAGCCTGCCGCTGAGGGCGCTCGCCGCAAACGGCGTTTGCGCCCCGACCATGATAATTTCTGGCTGGGCGGCCTGCAGTGTGACAACTTTTACCACGCCCCGGCTGATTTCCACGCCGTTTTCCAGTACGCGCCGCGTGGTGATTTCCTGCTGGCCGTTGGTTCCTGGCTGAAGCAGGCGCGTTTCGCCCTCTGGCAGCGACTCATTGCGCACGGTTTGCCGCTCGAAGGGTAAAACGCTCTGCGCGGTTCCAAATTCCTCGCGCACGCGCGTCACCGTCACCGTGACATTTTCTTGCGCCAGGGCGTAGGCGGGCGGCTCCACCCGGTCGAGTTTATCGAGCGTCACACCGGCTTGTTGCAGCGCCTGAGCCACCGTACTGCCCGAGGCCACCTCCGCGTGGAGGGTTTGCCCATCTGCCAAAATGGTGACCGAAAGGGGAATGTTGCTATTGGAAATTTGCGGCGCGGCGCAGCCTGTCAGCAGCGCGGCGGCCAGCAAAAACGGGGCAATCCTGTAAAAAACGCGGCGCATGGGATGTTGGTATAATCGCCTACTTGACGCGCCCGGTCATCGTCATCACCCCGTCGGCGATGACGATGCTGTCGAGACGGAATCCGAGCGCCGCCGGGCCGAGCGCGCCGGTAAAGGCCTCGTTCACCAGGGCGTTGATGGCGTTGTTCAGGCCTTCGGGCGCGGGCAGCGGCCCCAAATCCACCGCGGTGACGAGAATTTGCGGGCGGCCATTGCTGTCAACCGTCGCCGTCAGCGCAATGCGAATGTTGGCCTGAAAATTGCCGCGCACCGCCTTGCCGTAAATTTGAATTTCGCCGTTGCGCAAGAGCACCTGTGGTTCGGTTAAAATTGGGTTGGCGTCTTGCTGCAGCCGGTAGGTGAGCAGGGAAGTCAGCTGGCTTTCGCTGATGGAAAGCGTCATCACCCCGCTGGCAGCGGCGGCAGTGGCGGCCTGATTCATTTGTTCTTCCACGCTGGCGGCGGCCTCGGTCGAAACGGGAATGGTCGCTTCGGGTAATTGTGGCCCGCCGACAAAAAGCGTGCAGGCCAGGCTGGTCGTCATCAGCGCCAGGCAGGCCAGAATGGTAAATTGGTTATTTTTCATTATCTTTTCCTGAATTTGGTTGGAGCGGAGCAATTATAGCATGAGCGAAGAAGCGCAAAATTTACCCGAAGCCAGCCTGGCGGCCCTGCTGGAAGGCCTGTTGTTTGCCGCGTCGGAGGCGCTGACGCCCGCCCAACTGGCGGCGGCGCTGGAGATGAACGTCAGCGAGGTGGAAAAAGGATTGGCCGACCTGGAGCAAGACCTGCGCGGGCGCGGCATTTGCCTGCAGCGACATTTGGGGCGCGTGCAATTAACCAGCGCTCCCGAAATTGCCGAGGTGATTGAGCGCCTGCTTGGCCTGGAAGCGACCAGCCGCCTCTCTCGCGCCGCGTTGGAGGCGCTGGCAATTATCGCCTACCAGCAGCCGGTCACCCGCCCGCAGGTGGACGCTATTCGCGGCGTCAACAGCGACGGGGTGATGAAGAGTTTGCTCAGCAAAGGCTTGCTGCAGGAAGTGGGCCGCTCCGAAGGCGCCGGGCGTCCCATTTTGTACGGCACCACCCCCGATTTTTTGCAGCATTTTGGGCTGAGTTCGTTGACCGAATTGCCGCTGCTCGATTTGGAAAAGGTGGCGGTGCAGGATGCTGGCTTGCTGAAAAGTTAACAGCGGCCTGCCGGAGTCGAAAGTCTCCCGACTTTCGACCGCGACATGAATGTCGCGCTACAATCGCAAACTCCGTCCACTCTGTCAACTCCGTGTCCCCAAACCCTGCGAGACATGAATGTCGCGCTACGGTTAGCCCAGCCATTTTTCTGTCAGGCGCGCCAGGTCGGCGGCGCTGCCCTGACGCAGGGTGCATTGCGGCAGGCTTTGGATGAAGAGCCTGCCGTATTGTTTGGTCAGCACGCGCCGGTCGAGGATGGCCACCACGCCGCGGTCGCTGGCCGAGCGAATCAGCCGCCCGAATCCCTGGCGGAATTTGAGAATCGCTTCCGGCACCTGGTACTGGCCGAAGGGGTCCTCAAACGTTTCAGAGCGCGCCGCCACAATCGGGTCGGAGGGCACTTCAAAGGGTAGTTTGGTAATCGCCACCACAGAAAGCCCCTCGCCGGGCAAATCTACGCCTTCCCAAAAAGAGCGTGTTCCCAGCAATACCGCGCGCGGATTGGCCTTGAAGGCCTCCAGCAGCGCCGCCGGAGAAGCGCCTTCGCCCTGTTCGTAGACTTGAATCTCCTGCATGCGTAACGCGCCGCTGATGGCCTGCGAGCAGCGTTTGAGCTGCGCGTAGCTGGTAAATAGCGCCAACATGCGTCCGCCGCTGGCTTGGGCCAGTTGTAAAAGCGCTTTGTTGACGGCGGGTTCGTAGCCGGGCTGGTTGGGTTCGGGGATGTCGCTGGTGACGTAGAGCAGGGTGGAATTTTCGTAGTCGAAGGGCGAGCCAAGCGTCAGGTCGGCGGCGTCTTCGGCGTTGAGCGTGTTTTTGATGTAGTCAAAATCGCCAGCGGCGGTCAGCGTGGCCGAGGTCAGGATGACGGTGGTCTTTTCGTTCCACAGGTTTTTTTGAATCAGCGGGCCAACCCGCAGGGGCGCGGTATTCAGCGTCAGCCGGTTGTTGGCGGGCTGCACCTCCACCCAGTAAATCGTCTCTGGTTTCGGGTTGTGTATCATGCCGCTGATGGCGGTTTCTGTTTCCAGCAGGCGGCGGTATAGGCTGCCAATGGCGCCGAGCGGGTCTTCCACTTCTTCCACGCCGTCGGCGAAGAGTGAGCCTGCCGCCTTGTGGGTTTCGTCAACCACGTTGAGCAGCAGGCGCAAGGTTTCACCGGCCACCTGCCAGGCCATTTCGACGTTGTCCCAGCCGGGGGCGCTGCGCGTGGCGGGCAAAATGCGCGTGGAGAAGGAATAGCGGCTTTGCGGGCGGCCTTCCTGCGCGTAGCGCATAAATTCATTCAGCCCGTAGAAAAACTCACGCGATTGATTTTCCAGCCGGAATGACAGGTCGCCTGCGCGTTGGACGAGTTGGCCGATTTGCGCGTAGTCACTGGGACGTACCACGTCGTGAATCACCGTCAGGAAGCGGCCCAGCACCCCCGCGCCGGTGGCTCCGCCAACTTCTTTGATGAGCCGCTCAAAGTCAAACTGGCTCAGGCGGAAGGAAAGCGCGCCGGTGGTGGCTTCTTCCAGATGGTGGCCTTCATCCACCACCAGGTATTGATATTCGGGCAGCACTTTGCCCTGCGCGGCCACATCCGAAAGCAGCAGAGCGTGGTTGACCACCAGCAGGTGGGCGTTTTGCGCCGCTTGTTTGGCGCGGAAAAAGGGGCAGGTTCCGCCCATGCGCCCGGCGCACATATCGCTGGTGCAGGCGTCGTCCTCGGCGGAAAGCCGCGCCCAGTACTCTTTTTCTTGCGGGCGGTTCAGATTGAGCGCGCCGCGGTCGCCGCTGCTGTCGTTTTGCGTCATCCAAACCAGCACCTTGCCCAGCACGCGCATTTCGTCAGCGCTGCGCGGCCCGGCGTGGCGCAGAGCGTCCAATCGGCGCGGACAAAGGTAGTTGCCGCGGCCTTTCAGCACGGCGGCGCGCAAATTCAGGCCGAGCGCCTCGCGCACGGCGGGAATATCTTTGCGCACCAATTGTTCCTGCAGGTTGATGGTGTTGGTGGAAATCACCACGCGGGTATTATTTTCGATGGCGAACAGCGCCGCCGGGACCAGGTAGGCAAACGATTTGCCGACGCCCGTTCCCGCTTCGACCAGCAGGTGATAGCCTTGCGAAAGCGCGTCGGTGACGGCGCGCAACATTTCCACCTGTTCGGGGCGGTGTTCGTAATTTTCAAAGTAAGCGGAAAACGGCCCGCCATAATCCAGAATGGAGGCGGTTTCATCGGGATCGAGGCGTTTGGGGGTTTTGACCGCGCCGATAAGGCGGGCCGCGTCACTCTCGTCGGATTCGAAGAGTGGCCCGGCGAAGGCGCTTTGCCCGCGTTTGGCGCTGACCGGTTCGTGGCTGCGGGTGTGGAGCGCTTGCTGGAAACCATAATTTCCATCCCACTCCAGCGGCTCGCCCTGTTCGACGATTTCGGTCAGCGTTTTGAGCGGTAGTTCGGCGGCCAGTTCCAGCAGGCGCAGATACACGGCTTGCGTGGCGCGCGTGTCGTCGAGGGCGCGGTGTGTGGCCGGAAAGGGGATTCCCAGCAGGCTGCCGAGCGCGCCCAGGTTGTAGCGCGCCGCTGTCGGCAGCAGCACCGAGGCCATTTCGTAGGTGTCCACTACTGGGTTCAACAGCAAAATCCGCTGACGCTGGAGGAAGCTCAAATCAAAACGCACGTTTTGACCGAGCACCGGCGCTTCGCCGACAAATTGGGCAAACATTCCGGCCACGTCTTGAATCTGCGGCGCGGCGCGTACCATGCTGTCGTCTATGCCGGTCAGCTGGCTGATGTTTTCGGGGATGTGGCGTCCCGGGTTGACGAGCGTGGAAAATTCATCTTCAATGCGGTGGCCGTTGAAGCGGATGGCGGCAATTTCGATGATGGTATCCCGCTGGGGATCGAGGCCGGTGGTTTCAATATCGAGGGCAACTATAGAGGTCATGGTGTTGATTATAAAACATTTGTGCGAAAAATCGGGGACGCGCCTTGGCTGGCGGCTTACAAATCCAGTTCGCGGCCATGCTCTTTGAGCCATTGGCGGCGCTGGGTGTAGTTGGGTAACATGCTTTTGACTTTGGCCCAAAACTTGGCCGAGTGGTTTTTGATTTCGATATGGGCCAGTTCGTGCAGGATGACGTAATCCACCACGGCGAGCGGGGCCATGACCAGCCGCCAGGTGAAGGCCAGGCTGTTTTTTCCGCTGCACGAGCCCCAGCGGGTGCGGGCCGAGGTGATGCGGATGGCGCTGGGCGTCAACTGAAATTGGGCGGCCAGTTCGGTGACGCGGGTGGTGAAATACTCTTTGGCGCGGCTGCGATACCAGCGCTCAATCAAAATGGCAGCATGAGGCAATCCGGCTTCGGTGAGTTCCAGGCGCTCGTCGTTCACCCAGGTCAGTGTTGTTTGTCTTCCGGGAACAATCGTCAGCGGGACGGTCTTGCCCAGCAGCGGCAGGCTGTTGCCCGGGTGGTAGGGTTTTGTCCCCGGCGCGGGAGCGGCCTTCATCGCGGCCTGATGCTTCAAAATCCAGGCTTCTTTTTTGGCGACAATTTCGCGGATGGTTTTTTCCGGCATTTTGAGCGGCGCGCGGACGATTAAAAGGCCGTCCCGCTGGATGATGAGCGAGACGGTCTTGCGCTGGCTGCGGATGAGTTGGTCAATTTTGACGGGCATTTAGGGTCCATCCGAAAAATTCGGCAGGTGGGGCAAGTCTGCGCAAATCACAGATTTGCGCCACGTTTGGCCGTGTATTTTGCCAATCAAGGCTTGCGCGAAGATTTTTTTAGATGAGTGTGCGCGATTCGGGGAATTTTCGGATAGGTTCTTATTCTTCGGCGTGGAAGAGGCGGTTAACGCGCTGAATGGTTTCGGCGGGCAGCGGGTTGGTTTTGGCGGCTTTGCGTAGCAAGTCTTTCAGCCCGTCGGGTTTGAGCGCCGGGTAGGGCGCGCCCTCGGCGTTGATTTCGGCGCGCGGGTCGAGAAAAACCAGCGCGGCGTTGAGCGGCGGCAGGTCTTCGCTAAATTCTTTTTTGAACAATTTTTTCAGCCCGGCGAATTCGCTTTCCACGTCCAGATCTGGGCGGCCCAGGCCTTCCTGGGCGAAGATTTTCAGGTAGCCGAGCAGCAATCCGCCGCCTTTTTGCTGGTAGCGGTTTTTCTCGTAGACGATGGTGCCGCGCTGATGGTAGGTTTCCAGCGCCCAAATCCCTGCCGGGCCGACCAGCAGGTGCGAGGCCGGGCTGACGTAATGGTAGAGCGTGTAGTCTTTGGTCATGCCTTTCAGCGCGGCGCTGACGCGTTCGTCCATGCGCGGGGTGCGGCCAAAGCGGTTGCCCAGGCTGATGCCAATTTGCGAGCCGATGAAGCCGATGATGAGCGTGCCGTAAACGACCCAAATGTATTGGTTGATGATGACCGGGTCTTTGACGGCGGTGGTGAACCAAATGCCCGCGCCGAAGAGCAAAATCGAGCCGATGGTGGCGATGGAACCGATGCGTTTGTTGCGTTGGATGGTTTTTTCGTTGGTGACGATGTTCATTTCTTCCTCGGTCAGGCGAATTTTTTGAGTATGATGCAGGCGTTTTGCCCGCCCAGCCCAAACGAATTGGACATGGCGGCCTGCAGGTCGGCTTTTTGGGCGTGGTTGGGGGTGTAATCCAGGTCCAGTTCCGGGTCGGGGGTGTCGTAGTTGATAGTGGGTGGGATGACGCCCTCGTAGAGCGTCATCGCCGTGGCGATGGCTTCCAACGCGCCGGATGCACCCATGGCGTGGCCGAGCATGGATTTGATGGAACTGATTTTCAGGCGGTAGGCGTCTGCGCCAAAGACGGCTTTGATGGCTTTGGTTTCAGTCAGGTCGTTGAGCGGGGTGGATGTGCCGTGCGCGTTGATGTAGTCAATATCGGCGGGGACCAGCCCGGCGTCGGCGATGGCCCAGCGCATGGCGCGGGCCGGGCCGGCGGCTTCCGGGTCGGGCTGCGCCATGTGGAATCCGTCAGACGAGGAAGCCTGCCCGGCCAGTTCGGCGTAGATGCGCGCGCCGCGCGCCTGGGCATGTTCCAGCGATTCCAGCACGAGCGCCGCGGCGCCTTCCGAAAAGATGAATCCCTCGCGGTTTTTATCGAAGGGACGCGAGGCGCGCTGCGGGTCGTCGTTGTAGCTGACGGGCAAGGCGCGCATGGCACAAAACCCGCCGATGGCGTAATCTTGAATCAGGCCCTCGGTGCCGCCGACGATGACCACATCCGCCGCGCCGCGCCGGATCATCTCCAGCCCCTCGCCGACGGCTTGCGTGCCGGTGGCGCAGGCCGTGCCAATCGTGATGGTCGGCCCCAGGCATTGAAAGCCCTGCGAAATGAGATAGGCGGATGTGTTGGGCAGGGAAGTTGGCACGACGAAGGGATTCAGCCGGTCGTAACTTTGCCCGCGGATAATTTTGATGCCCTCGTCGACGCGCTCCATGCCGCCGATAGCGGTGCCAAAGGCCACGCCAGAGCGCTCTGGCTCAGGCAGGGGGCTGGGCAGACCAGCGTCGGCGACGGCCAGGGTGGCGGCGGCGAAGCCCATCTGCGCCGAGCGCGGTACGCGGCGGGCTTCTTTGCGTTCCATGTAAAGTTCTGGGGCGAAGTCGGGAACTTCCCCGGCGATTTGGCAGGGAAAGGCGCTGGCGTCAAATTGGGTGATGCGGCGGATGCCGCACTTGCCCGCTTTGAGCGCTTCCCAGTAGGCGGGCAGGCCGGTGCCGATGATGCTGACGACGCCCATGCCGGTGATGACAACTCGTTTGTGGTTCATACAATTAATCTCCCAATTAAATGGTGTGCGGCAGACGTTCTGCGATGCCGGCGCGCATGGCGTCGAGTACCCCAGATTCGGCGGCGTTTTTGGCGACGCGGATCGCGTTTTTGATGGCGAGCGCGTCGGAGCGGCCATGCCCGATGAAGACCAGGCCGTTGATTCCCAGCAGAGGCGCGGCGCCTTCTTCCGAGGGGTCAAGCATTTTTTTAATTTTGCCGAGCGCCGGTTTGACCAAAATTCCGCCCAGCATGGCGAGCGGGCCGCCGTTTTTGATGGCTTGCCTGATTTTGTCGGTCATCATTTTGGCAACCGCTTCGGAGGATTTGAGCATGACGTTGCCGGTGAAGCCGTCGGTGACGGCTACATCCACGCTTCCGCCGATGACTTCCTTGCCTTCCACATTGCCGAAATAATTCAGCCCGGCGGCTTTAAGCAGGGGGGTGGCGGCGCGTACCAATTCATTGCCCTTGCCTTCTTCTTCGCCGTTGGAGAGCAGGCCGACTTTGGGATTCTTGACGCCGCGCACTTTTTCGGCGTAGAGGCTGCCCAGGATGGCGAATTGGTGCAGGTTTTCGGGTTTTACATCCGGGTTGGCGCCGATGTCGAGCACGACGCAGGTTCCCGTGGCGGTGGGAAAAACCGCCGCCAGGGCAGGTTTATCCACGCCTGGCAGCATTCCCAGGCGGAAGTAGGCGCTGGTCATGGCCGCGCCGGTGTTTCCGGCGGTGACGAAGGCGTCCGCCTGGCCGGTTTTCAGCAAGTCGAGCGCTACCGCCATCGAGTTTTTGGCATTGGGGCGGCGGGCTTTCAGCACCAGCGCCATGCCTTTGTCTTGCATGGTCAGCATTTCGTCGGCGTGGACGATGTGAATCGGCAGGTTGCCGGGGTTTTGGGCGGCGAGTACCGGGCGGATTTTGGCCTCGTCGCCTACCAGAAAGATTTCCACGCCGTATTCGCGCGCGGCCAATACGGCCCCCAGTACGTCGGGCGTCGGATATTCATCACTGCCCATTGCGTCCAGTACAATTCGAGTCATGGCGGTTCCTTTTTAACGGTGGAGCAAGTCTGCAGACTTGCTCCACAAAAAATGTTGCTTGACACTTAAGAGAAGGCGATTATAATACGACCTTGCTTTGCGCTGGTGCTGGAATTGGCAGACAGGTACGTTTGAGGGGCGTATGCCGCAAGGCGTGAGGGTTCAAGTCCCTCCCAGCGCACAAAAAATCCCGACCTTTTGGCCGGGATTTTTGATTTTTAGTCGCCGAGGTAGTCGCGTAGTTTGCGTCGGATGGAGGGGTGGCGCAGGCGGCTGAGTGCCTGCGCTTCGATTTGGCGGACGCGCTCGCGGGTGACGCCCATTTTTCTGCCGACTTCTTCCAGGGTGTAGGCCTGGCCGTCGAGCAGGCCGTAGCGCAGTTGCAAAATTCGCACTTCGCGCGGGGGCAGGCTGTTGAGCACTTCGCCCAGATGTTCGCGCAGCAGGTTGTAGGTGGCGCTTTCGTCGGGCGGGGTGGCTTCATCGTCTTCGATGAAATCTCCCAGCACAGAATCTTCCTCGTCGTCGGTGGGGGTTTCCAGCGAGAGCGGGCGGCGCGCCACTTGAATCATGTTTTCCACCTTTTTGGGCGGAACTTCCAGCGCGTTGGCGATTTCTTCCACGGATGGGTCGCGTCCCAGGCGCTGGGTGAGTTGGTGTTGGACGCGCAGGAGCTTGTTGATTTGGTCGCCCATGTGGACGGGAACGCGGATGGTGCGCCCCTGGTCGGCGATGGCGCGGGTGACGGCCTGCCGAATCCACCAGGTGGCGTAGGTGGAAAATTTGTGGCCGCGGCGGTAGTCAAATTTTTTGGTGGCGCGAATCAGGCCGATGTTGCCTTCCTGAATTAAATCCAGAAAGGGAACGCCGCGTCCCATGTATTTTTTGGCAACGGAAATGACTAGGCGGCTGTTGGCGGTGATGAGATGTTCGCGGGCGGCCCAGCCGTCTTCGATGATGGTACGCAGTTCGGAACGCCGGCGTGGGCTGACGTTGCCTTTGGCGAGTTCTTCGCGCGCGGTGCGGCCACCTTCAATGCGTTGGGCCAGCTGGACTTCTTCATTGGCGGTGAGCAGCGGGACGCGGCTGACTTCTTTGAGGTACAGACCGATTGTGTCGTCGGTGTCAATATTTGCCAGGTAGTCGTCAATTGCCAGTTCGGGTTCGGTTTCTTCCGGGACGGCCAGCTCGTCTTCACTCGGTTCGATGCTGACAGCGTCTTCCACAAAGGGAATCCCCGCACTGAGCAGAGCGGCAAAGGCTTCCTCTAATTGTTCGACGTCTTGCTCGGCTTCGGGGAAAAAATGCAGAATATCGTCCAACGTAACGTAGGATTTTTGGCGGCCAAGTTCGATTAGCCGGGCAATGGGCGAGTATTCTTCTTCCTCGAGAATTAATAAAGGTTCATCCATAACGTATTTTCTTCCTCCGTAAAGTCAAAACCAGCATACTCTTTTTCTCGTGTAATTTCAACCAGTAGTTTTGAATAACTTTTCAAAACGATGTGGAATGTTTTGAAAAGTTGTTGCTTAACTTTGATTTTGCATAACAACCGCGTACGTTTTTTACGGCACGGGCGTGGCGGTTTCCGCAGCGGTGGGTGTGGGGGTGAAAAGATAGGGTGGCGTTGTCAGCAGGCGGAGAAGTTTCTCCACGCTGGTAGCGCCGATAATGACGATTTCGCCATCTGTCAACTGGGCGTAGTAGCCGCTGCCGGTAACGGTGGGGGAGCCCAGCCGGAAGTGTAGCTCGGAACCATCAGCGTAGAGGATGCTGATGGCGTGGCTGGGTTTGTCCAACCCATAATCGGCGGGGTTGGCGCCATGCTCAAGGTGGCGTAGGATCTCTGCGTCGCGCAATGCCCCGGCGCCGGATTCTGTCTGGGCGGCGTCGGCTGGCACAGGGTCAGAATTGCCTTCGCGTAGCAGCCAGGTTGCGCCGACGGCTTCGAACGTCAGACGGCGTCCGTCGGTTGTTTCGATCTGAATTTTGGCAAAGGCGGGCGCGAGTGGCCCGACCAGAAATTCGGACACGGCCTGGCTGGGTTGAGCAGTCCCTGCCAATGTGGTGGCGACAACGTTGTTGGGCTGTTGCATGTATGTGTACAACCCGGCGGCCAGCGCCAGTAGAATGAGAAAAATAAGGGTCGGACGTTTCATGGCTAGCCCTGCCTGCGACGGCTGTACCAGGCGGATATGCCGCCGATGATGATGACAAGTGGCAGCAGGCACAGCGAAACGATGACGATTCCGACCAGGCCGAGGGCGCTGGGCGGGGTGTACTGCCGGTCAACGCGGTCTTTGGGGGTCAGGTCAATTAACTTGTCTTTTTTGGCGGCCCAGTCAATGGCGTTGATTAGCAGGTCAGCGTTGCCAGAGGCGTAGAACTTGTTAACACCGAGTTCATAGTCGCCGATGACGACCAGTCGGGCGCTGCTGGCGCTATCCTCGGCGGCGGCGGCCAGGGTTAGTGGGCCGGGAGTGTCGGTGTCGTTTTGTTGCACGGCGTTGTTTTTAATGGAGTCCATATCCGTCTCGCCCCAGGCGTATTCGGATGTCTGCGCCAGCGCGGTGACGGTGACTCCCTGGGGCGCTTGGCCGACGGTAATGCTGCGCGCGGTGGGAAAGTAGGTGTAAACGCGGCGCAGGTTGGCGGTGATGGGGTGACTGCCATAGGCCAGCGGGTCGGCGGCGGCGAAAGTGGCTGGTTGGACGTTGAAATCTACAATTAAGTCGTTGCCAAAGCCGAGCCCCCATTTGGCACTGAGGGCAATCAGTGGGTCGGCGGTGCCGCCGAAGCTGGTCAGGGTGTCGGGTTCTTTGAGCAGAATCAGGCCGCCGCCGCGGGTGAGATAGTCTTCCAGCGATTGGGTTTCTGCGGCGCTGAGGGGTTTTTTCGGCCCGGCCACGATGACGACGCTGGCATCGGCGGGGACCTGCCCGGCTGAAAACAGGTCGAGGTTTTTGACGGTGTAGTTTTTTCCTTCCAAACTGCGGCGCAGGCTGGTGTACGATAGGTCGGCGGAATTTTCGGTATCTGCTTCGCCGTGACCCGTGGTGAAGTAGATGACACGCGCTTCGGGGTTGAGCAGGCGTAACAGGCCCGACATCAATTCGGTTTCGGTGACGGTTTCGACCAGTTCATGCTGTTCGCCCATCAGCAGAACGATGGAGGCGTCGCGTTGGATTTTATCGGCCTGGGCGGCGACTCTGTTTAGATCAGGGTCAATAAATTCGTAGGTAAATTTTCCGGCGCTGTTGGCTTTGATGTTTTCCAGTAGTTTTTGGGCGCTGTCTTTTTGGGCGTTGGCATTGTATGTGAAGTAGGCGCGGGCGTGAACGGGCTCAGCCAGCGCTTGCAAGGTTTTGATGGTTTCTGGCGCAAGGGTGTTGGTTTTGTCTTCAGTCAAATCCCAGGTTTTGGGGTTGCTGTAGGCGATGCTGTTGATGAAGAACAGAATGCCGAGGAAGGCCAGCAGCATGACGAATGCGTTGCTGCCGTATTGCGCCTGCCGTCCGGTGAGAAATTGGCGCACGCCATCCGGGTTGAGCAGGGCCGGAATTGCCAGACCAAGCACGGCTAGTGCAATCGCCACCCAGGTGGCACGGTCGAGAAGGGTTGGGTCGGGCAAGGTAACGATGGTGGTTGCGCTCAGGCCGCGCACCAGCAGAAGAATAAAAATCGCCAGGATGGAAAGCGCTGTCAGCACCAGCCCAAGCGGGGCGTAACGGCGAAAGTCGCGGTTCATTAGCGCCACCTCCGAATTTCGATTGAGATTGTGCCGAGGAAAAGCCCCAGCGCGGTCAGGCTCAAATAGTAGACTACCCCGCCGAGCGAGAGGATGCCGCTATTGAAACTGTCGTAAAAGTGGGCGCTCATGTCAAAGTAGCGGAAAATTTCGCCGCCGATGGGCAGGATGTTGGCCGGAGCGCCGACCAGCCACCATAAGATGATGAAGACGACCAGCGTGCTGAAGAAGGCGGCAATCTGATTGCTGAAAATGGCCGAAATGCCGACTCCTAGCCCGAGAAAAGCCGCCGCCAGCAGGATGACGCCTAAATAGGCGGACAGCATATGCATCTGGTCAATGCCGGGGCTGACGAGGCGATTCATCAAAATGGGGAAAATCAGCGAAAAGGCAATCAGCGTCAGCACGAAGAGAAAAGAGCCCAGCCACTTTCCGGCGATTAACTCAAAATCGCGTACTGGGCCGGTGAGGAGCAATTCCATCGTTCCCATGCGCACCTCATCCGCTACCAGGCGCATGGTGATGGCGGGAGTGGTGAGCAACAGCAGAAAGGCCATCGGGCCGGTGACGATACGAATATCGGGCGCGGAGGCAAAGCCGAATTGGCTGACGGAAAGGCTGCCGATGTTGATGACGAAGATCAACCCGACGATGAATAAAAAAAGGAAGGCGATGGTGTAGGCCACCGGGCTGACGAAGTACAGGTCAAACTCGCGTTTGGCAATGGTCCAAATATTGCGCATGGTTTACTCCGCTTCTTTCGGGGCATCTTCGCGGGTCAGTTCGAGGAAAATATCTTCCAGGCTGAGGCTGATCAGGCGCATTTCGAGCAGGTCGAAGTTGGCGGCCAGTACGGCGCGCGCCACCTGTGGGCGAGGGTCTTGCTTGCTTTCGTAGGAAAATTGCAGGCTGTCGGCGGCGGTCAGTTTGACCTCGCGCACGCCGGGGACTTTCTGCAGGCTGGGCGCCAGTTGGGCCGCCTCGCCGCGAATGATCAGTTGTGCCTGTTGCCCGCCCGCCAGGTTGGATTGTAGGTTGTTGGTGGTATCTTCGACAACGATTTTGCCCTTGTTGATAATCAGGACGCGGTCGCAAATTTGTTGGGCTTCTGTGAGAATGTGGGTGGAGAGCAGGACCGTGCGTTCTTTGCCAACTTCGCGGATGATGTTGCGGACTTCGATGATTTGCGCCGGGTCGAGGCCGATGGTTGGCTCGTCCAAAATGAGCACTTCAGGTTTGTGGAGCAAGGCCTGGGCCAGGCCGACGCGCTGTCGCATGCCTTTGGAAAGGTTGCTAATGTAGCCTCCCGCGCGCTCCAGCAGACCGACTTTTTCCAGCGCTTCTTCTACTGCGTTGGTGATATTGGGCATGTGCCGCAGGTCGGCCATGAACTTTAGGTAGCCGAAAACGGTCATATCGGTATAGAGTGGCACGGTTTCAGGCAAATAGCCCACCCGTTTGCGCACTTCGAGTGACTCTTTCATCACATCGTACCCGGCGACGGTGGCGACGCCGCTGGAAGCGGGCATGTAGCCGGTCAGGATGCGCATGGTGGTGGTTTTCCCTGCTCCGTTTGGACCCAAAAAGCCGACGATTTCGCCTGGGTGGGTTTCAAAATTCAGCTGGTCAATGGCGCGTCGCGCTCCATAGAACTTGGTCAGCCCTGAAACTTGAATCATAAAATTGACCTCGTTTTGAGAAAATGCGAAATTAAAGGCACAGCGGGCAAAAGCCAGCGGTGCCGTATGTTTGAGAACCGCCTAAAACTATACAACAAATGAAAACAAAAAGTCAAGCAGATTGTGAAATTCTAATCAAACGTTAACCTCTACCCCGAAAAAATAGGCGGCCATAATTCAATTGTTGAATTATGATAATTTTTCTTGACACAAGGCCGTTCTTCATTGTACAATTTTATACAACCTTTTATTAGATGTTGAAGCGTGTCAAAAGATACCCGGCATCTAAATTTTTTTTCTCGGGAGGAAAATACCTGATGATGCAAGGACTTACGCAATTTGAACAGATTGCCATTTGGAGCGTTTTAGGTATTGCCATTTTGGGGCTGGCCTACGCCTGGTTTTTGCGCACTCAAATTATGCGCGAAGACAAAGGCAGTCAAAAGATGCAGGAAGTGTGGGGAGCCATCCGCGACGGCGCTGACGCTTACCTTGGGCGGCAGTTGCGCTCTATTCTTCCGCTGATTGGGGTGCTGACGGTGGCGCTGTTTTTCTCGGTTTACATCGTCCCGCCGACGCCTGAAGCATCAGAACGCTTCCAGGGCATGGATGAGAATCAGGTTCGTTTTTGGATTGGTCTCGCCCGTGCCCTGGCTTTTATTATGGGCTCATCCTTCTCGCTGACGGTTGGGCAAATTGGGATGCGCATGGCCGTTCAGGGCAATGTGCGCGTGGCTTCGGCCTCGCGTCGCTCATTTTCTGACGCGCTGCGGATCGCCTATCGTACGGGTACGATTACCGGCATGTTGACGGACGGCCTCGGCCTGTTCGGCGGTACCATCATTTTCATTATTCTAGGAAAAGCTGCGCCCGATGCCCTGCTCGGTTTTGGTTTTGGCGGCACGCTGCTGGCGCTGTTCATGCGCGTCGGCGGCGGCATTTTCACCAAGGCGGCGGATGTTGGCGCGGACCTGGTCGGCAAAGTCGAAGCGGGCATCCCCGAGGATGACCCGCGCAACCCGGCCGTCATCGCCGACCTGGTGGGCGATAATGTTGGCGACTGCGCCGGCATGGCGGCGGATATTTTCGAGTCGTATGAAGTGACCATCGTCTCTGGCCTGATTTTGGGCCTGGCGCTGTTCAATTTTACGCACCGCATGGAGTGGATTATCTACCCGCTGATTGTGCGCGGCGTGGGTGTGCTTTCCTCCATCATTGGAACTTACGTTGTCCGCAGTGAACCCGGCAAGGGCGGCGACGCGATGGCCGCCATCTTTAAGGGCTTCCTCTCCTCGGCGGCAATTTCGGCGGCGCTGTTTTTCACCGCTGGCTTTTTCTACCTGAACACCCCAGCCATGGACGCTTGGGGCGGCTGGTGGCGCGTGCCGATGGTGGTGGGCGTCGGCGTTGTGCTGGCAATCTTGATTGACCGGCTGACGGAGTATTTTACCGGTACGCACGCTGCGCCGGTAACGGATATCAAAAAAGCGGCTAATACCGGCCCGGCGACGCTCATTTTGCAGGGTATCTCTGCCGGATTCGAGTCCTCGGTCTGGTCGGTGGTGGTGATTGCCCTGACGATCATGGCTTCGGTCTTCATTATGGGCTCAATCCCTGGCCTCGACGCCGGACAGCGGGTCAATTTCATTCTTTACGGCGTGGCGATGACCGGCATCGGCATGTTGACTCTGACCGGCAACAACGTGGCGATGGACTCCTTTGGCCCAATTGCCGATAACGCCAACGGCATCGGCGAGATGTCCTGGTCGGGGTTGGAAGACAAGCAGACCAAAGCCGCCCAGCAAATTATGTCAGATTTGGACGCGGTCGGCAACACCACCAAAGCCATCACCAAAGGCGTGGCGATTGGTTCGGCGGTGATTGCGGCGGTTTCGCTGTTCGGCTCTTTTCTGGTGGATGTCGCCCGGGCGCAGGTGGGGATGGGCGTTCCGGCCAATGAGTTGATCAGCGTTGTGGGTATTCGCGCCAATGTGCCGCAGGTTTTCGTCGGCATGTTGCTGGGCGCGGCCCTGCCCTGGCTGTTTTCGTCCTTTGCCATTCAGGCCGTCAGCCGCGCCGCTGCGCTGATTGTCGAGGAGGCCCGCCGTCAGTTCAAGGCCGGGGTCTTGGAGGGCAAAGTCAAGCCCGATTACGCCAAGGCGGTTTCCATCTCGACTGCCGCTGCGCAAAAGGAACTGGTTGGCCTGGCGCTGCTCGGCATCGTCACCCCCATTGTCGTCGGCCTGATGTTGCAGGTGGAAGCGCTCGGCGGCTTTTTGGCGGGCATCATTCTTTCCGGTCAGCTGCTGGCGGTTTTCCTCAATAACTCTGGCGGCGCATGGGACAATGCTAAAAAATTGATTGAAGATGAACCGCGCAGCCTGGCTAAAAATACTGGCAAAGGCTCCGAACGTCACAAAGCCAGTGTGGTCGGTGACACCGTCGGTGACCCGTTCAAGGATACCGCCGGCCCGGCGCTCAACCCGATGATCAAGGTGGTCAACCTGGTCTCGGTCATCATCGCGCCGATTGTGGTGCAATATGCTGGCGCTACTGGCGGCACGCTGGTGGGCGTTTGGGTGGTTTCCCTGGCATTGCTGGGTCTGTTGGCTTGGGCGGTGATGCGCTCGAAGGCCCCCGCGCCAGAAATCAAGTAAACGGCGATTTAACTTACGGCAGGGTGAGAAGACCAGGCGGGTTTTCTCACCCTGCCGCGTTTGTTTTCGGCATGGTTGGAATGGACTCTTTTGTGAAAAACTTGGACGTAAGCGGCATTGAGTTAAATTAAGCCTAATTGATGCTTTTATGAGTAGAGGTACAATAAACAGCGCGGGCAATTCGGATGCTTGTGAAATAGTGGCGTTGAAATGCAGAAATGAGAGGCGAAATGAACCAGGACAAGTATGCATCAACTCTTGCTTCCATGATGGGAAGCCACTGGAAACGAATCGTTATGCGTTTGCCATTTCCCCGAAACCGCGGTGGGCAGTGGCAACGATTTTCGGTTAGCGCTTTATTGCTGATTTCATTTTTGTTAAGCTCGGCAGGTTCATCCCCTGTTTACGCGCTTGCTGCGCCTGTCTTGATTGCGCCGACCGACGCCCTGACCACCACTGTGGCGGATACCCCGCCTTTGGGTATCCCTGAATTTGAATGGACGGCTGTGCCAGGCGCGACGAGTTATCGTTTGCAGGTTAGCAGTGATATTGCTTTCACAACTACAATTGTGAATATCACCACGCCAAACATTACCTATACGCCCACCAGCGCGAGTGTCTTTGCGGATGGGACCTGGTACTGGCGCGTCAGAGTGGAAGCGCCAGCGCCGGCTGGCGATTATAGCGGCATCTGGAGCTTTACCAAGCAATGGGCCACGCCTGAAAATTTACCGACCCTGACCTCCCCGGCAGACTTTGCCACGATCGACTTCTACGACGAACCGGTCTTCTCGTGGAGCCCGGTGACGGGCGCCGCCAAGTATAAGTTCCAGATATATTCCAGCCCTGGCGGCTGGTCAACCCCTCTTTATACCGCAACGACCTTGGCAACCACCCATCAGCCAAAGGATAAACGGGCCAATGGTACTTATTATTGGCGTGTCGTGCCGGTTGATCCCGGCAACCACGATGGCATGCCGAGCGTGGAGAGTTCCTTTACCGAAGGCTACAATCCTGTTCTAACTTTGCTGGCGCCAGACGATCTTGCCACCCCCACCTTTACTCCCACCTTTCGCTGGACAGCCGTGCGCGGCGCTCAATACTACCGTCTGCAATACTCTACCGATCCCAGCTTTAATGCAAGCGTTACAACTGTTGATACTCGCAACACGGCTTTTACACCGACCATCGCAATGCCGAATGATTTCGACTACTATTGGCGGGTGAGAGTCCATGCCGGGAACTCAATTTCGGACTGGACTTCCAGCCGTTCTTTTATAAAAAAGTGGTATATCAAGCCTGTGCTTCTCACCCCTACGGGTAACTACCAACATGTGCGTTTTCCAATTTACAGTTGGACGCCGGTGCCTGGCGCCGCGAAATATTTTGTTGAAATCAGCAAGTTTTCGGGATTCAGTCCCATTTATGATAGTGGTTATACAGCCAATACATTTTACAGTCCCAGCAAGTACGATGGCGCGAATCAGACCTATTACTGGCGAGTGACACCCTACGACGGAAGCGGGAACAAAGGACAGGTTAGTGATACATCATCCTATGTCAGTTATCAAGATTCGGTAGCCCCTCACCAGGTTTATCCGCTCTATTATTACCCTCCCGATACTTACTCCGGTTTTCCCGGACTGACGACCAATCCTCACGAAGACCGCACCGTGCCGCAACCGATTTTCATCTGGCACCGTGTTTATAGGCCGGTCTTCGATCCCAATCAAGGCGAAGTATATGCTCAGGCCTACCGGCTGCAAGTTTCCACTGATCCAAACTTTGCCTCGTGGAATTGGACGGTAGACACCGAAAATCTGATTGCCGCGCCAACTACGGATACTCCCTTTGCACCAGCAGCGGATACGGATTATTACTGGCGTGTAAGTCCGTTGAGTGGCTTGGGTGGAACATTAACCGGACCGTGGAGCCAGGCGTGGAGAACTCGCTTTGATCCAGCGCTGGGATTGACGCCGACTTCTGGCAGCGTCCCGACATTGATCCGCCCGACGGCTGGCTTTGAATTTGTTGAGACGACTCCTTTATTGGAATGGTTTCCAATGAGCGGTGCATCTTCCTACGATGTGGAGATCAGTCTTGACCAGAGTTTCAGTTCCACAGTGGATAGCGCTACCGTGTCTTATCCGGCTTATGCCCCCATCCAAAGCCTGGCACAGCGCAGTCTTGGGGCGGTGGACTTTGGCATTTATTACTGGCGGGTTCGCAAGTCAGGCGGTAGTTGGAGCGAGACCCGGCGTTTCCAGATTGCCGCGCAAAGCCAGTGGCTGCCCAAACCATCTGAAGTGACCGCGCAACCCTCGCGCACTCTTGGTGATGCCGGTAATCGGCTTCAAATCGGCTCCGATCTGGCAATTGACGTTGCCGCTGATTATGATCTGACCAGTCTCCAGGCTGCCCAATCCAGTGGTTTTTGGTATTTCGGTTTCCATGTCCCCGCTTCTCCCACCCAGGATGTCACCTATGCGCTCTACCTGGATCTTGACCACCAGGATAACTCTGGCGCCACTTCAGATGCCCGCGGCTATAACGCGACAACCATCCCGGCCTACCGGCCCGAATATGCCATTTATGTTCTTCAGGAAGCGGGCAGTTTCACCGCTGACAAAGTTTATCTCTATCACTGGAACGGCAGCGGCTGGGATATATTAGTGAAAGTTCTCAGTAGTATTGGGGGGCGGCTCAATAAGACCGGCAGTTATGTCGAGATCGAGTTGCCCAGTACCGCCATTGGCTATCAAGACACAACTGGAAGTTATGCTGTCTCCTTGTTTAGTCTGCCCGCCTGTAGCGTGCCACCTTGTAGTGGACAACAACCACAAGATTCTGTACCCTCCGATCCAACTATTCCGGGAACTGGGCCGATCAGTCGTTTTTCCAATGTTACCGAGCGCATGAATCTCTCGATGCCGCCCAATAATGCCGGCGTGGACCCTTCCGTCTTCTCATCTGTTCTGCCTTTCTTTTGGGATTGGCCGGTGCTGTCCCCCTGGTCCGGCGCGTTTATGGAAGCCCATCTGGACTCAGCCTTTTCTTCAGTGATTGCGAATTACGAACTGACATCCAATGGCGCTTTCTATGCGGGTACGTCCCACGCTTGGGGTACGGATTTACGGGGCGACAATACATACTACTGGCGTGTTCGGCCACGCTACCGGCCAACTTTGGTGAATGGCTCCCTTTACAATGGGGTCTGGAGCCAGGGCTGGAGTTTCGAGCGTCAGGGTTTCGTCCCGCAGAATCTGCAAGCTTCGGTCACTTTCGCCACGCCGACTTTTTCCTGGGATATGGTCGAGGGGGCCGAATCCTACGATTTGCAAGTGAGTACCGACTTTAATTTTGGTACCACCGCAATCAACATTAATACCAGACAGAATTCCTACACCGGTCTAAACACACTAGCAAATGCCTCGTATTACTGGCGCGTGAGTGTTCATCGCAACGGCAATGTGACCAATAACTGGACTGCCAATCAAAGCTTTACGCTGGCATTGCCAACGCCAACCGGCCTGAATCATAATCCGCCCGGTGTCGTCGGGCGGGCACCCACATTATGTTGGACGCCTCTGATCGTGAATGACGCCGGTGACAACCCGGTGCTTGCCGCGTGGAAATATCGTATCCAGGTAAGCACAGAACACGGGTTCTCCTCCATCTTTGACAACATTGACACGGAGCAAAGCTGCTGGACACCGACAAAAGGCTACGCCGACGGCGAATACTACTGGCACGTAGCGATGATAGATGGCGAAGGAAAAGTTGGAAATTACAGTGCTTACCAGACCTTTACCAAACAATATCCGATAACCACCCTGGTCAGCCCGACCAGCGGCGCAAGTATCGGCGGCACTCCAACCTTTGTTTGGACGCCGGTAAACGGCGCGGCGAAGTACAAACTCGAGGTCTCGCTGTTTCCCACCTTTTCACCGACGGTCGATTCGGTTACGACCGATAACACCCGCTATACCCCGATCAAAACATACGCTTTTCCAAATACATACTATTGGAGAGTATCTATTGTGGATAGCGATGGAAAGGTCGGCCCATGGGTCGGCGCCACGATCATCCTCGATCCAACCCCGTACCGCTTATACCTGCCTTTGATCAAGAGGTGATGGTATTGTGATCGTCTCTGGCGCTCAATGCGTATCATTGCTCTTTCCCGCAATGCGCGGATGGGCTTACTTTTGTTTTGCGTGAACAAAAAACCAGACCGCGCCCTTGACGGGCCAGGATTTTGGAATGTTTTGCGTTGAAACATTTATTAGAGAGTCAGTTAATAGGGTAATATCGCGCGCCACAAGGATGTCCCAATGAACATCGTTTACTTTCGTTAGAGGGCGCGAACTATTCAAGTCCATGTAGTCCCCTGCGGTGTAGTATGCATACTGACTGGGGCATAGTACGGAAATTTCATTATCAAACTTTGCTAGCCAGTCATTTGCCATAACCAGACCCGCACATTTTATGGGTGTTCCGTACGCATAGAGGGTGACGATGGTTCTTTTGTCCACCTGCTTTTCACGGGCCATTAACCTTGTTACGAGCGAGTTACTTCTTGTTATCGTTATTTCCGTATTTGCTATGCTAGCCTGCGCGTTGATTCCCGAAACGAGCGAGGCCGCAACGCCACATAAAACAACGCTGAAGAGAATTTGTGTTAGTCGGACAGTTTTTATCGAAGAGAATTCGAGCATTTTTAAGGCGCCTAGCAGAAAAATTGGCAAAATTGATGCGATGGATAGACTGTACCTCGGCATGGCATGGGCTTTGGAGACCATCAAAAATAGTATGACAATCTGAATGGATAAGGTGGCTATAAGCGTGAACAAGCTGGACGAGATTTTGATGTGACTTTTATTTATCCGGTAAACGCTAAACACTATCAAAAAAATAATAATTGCCAGCGCGGGCAATACAAAGGGTGATTGTGCCCATGTCATTCTTGTTTGATCAGAAAAAAACATGTTTAGCGTGAAAAATTGTTGCTCACCGGTTCCGTAAGTACCATCGTGAGTAATAATTTTTTTTGCCCAGCCGATGAACCTGGGCATCTCTTGATAAATTGGGATGAATAACGCGGCAATGCCAGCTATTCCGCCAATGAACACATAGCCGCCCGATAAAATGGCACGTTTTAGAGGTTTCCCGAGCCGCCAGGAATAAATGATTGCGCCAAAGATGCCCGCAACCAGCCAGGGAATGAAAAATGCCTGAATCATTGCCAGCATTCCGGCTGTTACTCCGAAAAAAAACAACTTTTTTGGGGATACTTCTTTTTCTGAGCTCATTTCACGGTAATAGAAGATCCACCATAAACTTCCTAGTGAAAAATATAGGGCATTGTGGGTCCAAAAATTGAGCATCGTAAAACTTTTATGGTGAATCGCAAAATATGTGAGAGCGATGGCGATGCCCCCTAATGTTTTGTTGTTTTTTAGGTTTGTTGATGCGATTTGGTACAGCAGCCACGCGTTCAGGCTATTTGTTATCAGTAAAAAAATATGCGCCATGAAGAAAAAATATTCTGGCTTGGCGATGTAAAACTGAATAAACGCCTCTTTGCTTTTGAAAAATGGGTAGGTGATGCCGAGCAAAATGGAGCCGATAATTTGAACGGGCACGCCGGGGTGATCGACAAAGCGATAGGTTTTTCCTGCAAAAATTGCAAGTGAGTCGAGAAAATACCAGGCCGAAGGGTCGGCGTTAGACCAATAGCTAGGGTGTAATGTCCAGTAAATCCAATAGATAAGTAAAGGGGCGCTTACGATTGCGTAGATGGCGAGTTTTTTGGATATTTTTGCAATTTGGGATGATGTTCTGTTTTCCATTTTCAGTACCTTGTTGGCAGACAGGTAGATAGATCACTGGGACGTCTGTGACGCCATGTTGGTAATTTGGGCAAGGCGAATCTTAATGTAAATGGGGAGTAGCAAGCGCAAAATTATTCTTCAGGATACCCCGCCAGGCAGCGCCCGGCCAGCGTGACGGCAACATTCGCGCGATAGTCGGCGCTGGCCCAGGCGTCGCCGGATTCATGGCAAGCGCTGCGGACGGCTTCTGCCAGCCCGTCGGCTTCGGTGCCATCCAGCGCCAGGGTGGGGAATTTGTCCCAGCCGCCGAGCGCCAGGCGGGTGCGGCCACCTTTCCATTGGGCGAGCGCAGCGCAAACGATGGGTACATCGGCGGGGGTGCGGGCGACTTGCTGGTAGGCGCAGGTGATGTTGAGCGGCAAGTCAATGCGGGTAATCAGCCCGGCGGGGCGCAGCGCCCAGTATTCGGCCAGGCCGACGACGGAAGTTTGTTCGCTGATAATGGTTAGCTTGGCGTCCAGCGCCAGCATTAGCACGGCCAACGGGGAACGTCCGTCGCAGGCCGCCAGCGTTCCGGCAACGGTGGCGGCGTTTCGCAAGTTGAGTGGCGCTTCTAGCCGCAGGGCTTGCTTTAGGGCGGCGGAACTGTGCGAGTTTTGGCGCAACACTTCCAGCGGGGCGGCGGCGCCAATTTCCAGCGTGTTCTCTTTTTTGTGGAGGTGATTCAGCCCAAGGGCTTGCAAATCCGCCACTTCAAAATCCTGATTTTGGTAGGCGGGGGTGTTGAGTTTGGTTCCGCCGCCGAGCGGCAGAGTATTGGGGCGCGCTAGCAGGGTCAGCGCTTCTTGTAAATCTTGGGGGCGGTGATAGGCGGTAATCATAGTTCTCTGGTTTACCAGGCACAGCCGGGGCAGGTGCTGATGCCCGCGTTTTGGCCGACGCGTTTGTACATGGTGACGTTGGTGAAGGGTTCGCCCAGAATGCCGTCGTGGATGGCCCAGGAGCGCAAGCGGATGCTGCGGGCGGCGGCGGGGGCGCGGAAGGGGTTGGAACCGTCCAGCCGGGCAGAGAGGCTGCCAGCCGCGCCGAAGCCGGTCTCGATGGTTTCCATGAGGCGTTTGCCTTGCTGATAGGTGAAGCCGTAGCGCTCGAAGATGATGGCGTTGTGATAGTAGAGTGGTTCAACAAAATAAATGTCGTGTCCCAGGCTGGCGACGAATTGCTCGAAGGTTTCGATGGCGCCGGAAAGCATTCGCAAGCCGTGGCGCACCTGCCCGGGTGCGAAACTGGCGCGCAGGGCTTCTTCTTCGGCTTGCAGGTTGCGCTGAAATGTGCCGAAGCGGGTGGAACTGCCGTCGGGCATAAAATCTACGTTGTAGCGCGGCGAGTCGGGGTCGTTGAGGATGTAGAGCAGGACGTGAATTTGCCCGGTGAGGGTATCCGTCAGATGTCCGTAGAGAATTGGGTCGGGGAAACGCGCCTCGTGATACAGACGCATCTCAACATCGGAGGTGCCTGGCGTGGCCTTGAATTGGAGCAGGGCGCTTCCACGGGTGGTGTCAAGGCCGGGCAGGTTGAAATGCTGGAGCAGGGCTTGCGGTACGACCCGGCTGTAAATCTGGCGTTTTTCGGCTTCGGGCAGCAGGTTGATGGCGCTGATGGTGGATGGGGGCATGGCAAACTCCGTTAATCGCCGCGCATTTCGCGGGCGGCTTCGCGCGCCTGGTCGCGTTCGGCGATGGCTTCGCGTTTATCGTGCAGTTTTTTGCCTTTCGCCAGGGCGATTTCCAACTTGGCGCGGCCTTTTTTGAAGTAGAGTTTGGTTGGCACAATCGTCACGCCTTTTTGGCGCACGGCGTCCCACATGTCGCGGAGTTCTTTTTTGTGCAACAGCAGGCGGCGTGGACGTTTGGGGTCGTGGTTGAAGCGGTTGGCCTGTTCGTAAGGGGCGATGTGCGCATCCATCAGCCAGGCGTCCATCTCGCGGATTTCGACATAGGCCTCGTTGATGCTGACTTGTCCGGCGCGAATGGATTTGATTTCGGAGCCTTGCAGCGAAATACCCGCTTCAAAAAATTCCAGCAGAAAATATTCAAAACTGGCTTTGCGGTTGGTGGCGATGTTTTTGATGCCTTCGGTCATAGTGTCTTGATGTTATCACGAGTCGTTGGTTTTGCTTTAATCCCATTTATCAGAATAGGAAAAATAGAGGAAACCAAGGTGAAAATTTGGTAACTGATCACTGGCGATACCCCACATCTTTGCTCCACCCTGCAAAGCGACATAAGTGTTGCACAACGTAGCGCGATATTTATGTCGCTTTCTTCCGCAGGACGAGAATTGGCGACTTGTGGGTAATCACCAGTAAAACAAGATTGCTTTGCTATCCGAACAACCGTTATAATAATAGAATGTTAATGTTGTGGGTTAGTCTTCTCTTTTGCCCTTGTTGTGTCAGGAGCCTTGGTGAACGAATTAAAGAAAACTTTTGTCTTGTTGTTGATGTTTATTCTGGTTATCTTTGCTCTTGAGCAAATTAAAATTGGTGACAAGTCGTTTATTTATTTTCCATCCCATTTTTACTTTTTGATCGTCTTGGCTGTGATTACTACTGTCACTGTGCCTAATTTGCGCTGGATGAACTTTGGGACTCTAATGTTTTTCTGGGGCGCAATCTTTGTCATTATTGCTTATTTTTACCTTTTACGTCAAGGAATGGAGTATTTGCAAGTGAGCGTTGTGGAAGGTGTCTTTTTGGCAGTCGCCATCTGGATTGCGTATCAGCTTAACGTGCAGATGGCTGCTTCTGAGTCGATTATGAGTGCGCTGGCTTCCTCCACCTACCCCAATCACACCCTTGAGCTTGCCAACGCCACCCGTCCGGTGGATACGGAGATGAATCGCGCCCGCCGTCACAGCCGCCCGCTCAGCTTGGTGATTGTATCGCCCGAAAATATTGAGCCGGATGTTAATCAAAAAGCTTACCACGTCTTACGTGAAGACATGCTTCGGCAATTTGTTCACGCTCGTATCGGCCAAATTATCGCTGCGCAGGCCCGCGAGACCGATGTCATCACGCGCGACCACGATGGCAAATTCATCGTCCTGTGCACCGAAACCGAGCGCGATAGCGCCGCGCTGATGGCGAAGCGCATTCAAGCCACCATTGCCGAAACTATGGGCGCAAACACAACCTGGAGCGTCGCGGCCTTTCCCGAAGACGCGCTCACTTTTGAAGACCTGGTTGAAAAGGCCAAACAAGGCCTGTCCACGCTGTAAATCACGTCGCAAAGCCACTCGGTTGAAGGGTAGTTTCTATGAGTTCTGCTGCTAATTTTGGTTATACCTGGGCGCGTAAATTCGACCCCAAAAAACGTATTTTTGTTGGGCGTTCCTATCTGGTTTTGAAACGTATTTTCGACCTGACCATTTTGACGCTGAGCGCCATTGGCTGGGTTCCGCTCATTGGCGTTATCGCCGCCCTGATTAGGATTACCTCTCCCGGCGGGCCGGTCATGTTCATTCAATATCGCACCGGCAAAGGCGGCAAGCGTTTTGCTATGTACAAATTTCGCAGCATGGTGCCAAACGCCGAAGAACTGAAGAAAAAATACGCCCACCTGAACGAACTGCAATGGCCTGATTTTAAAATCACCAACGACCCGCGCATCACCCGCGTTGGAAAATTTTTGCGCAAAACCAGTCTTGACGAGATTCCCCAGCTTTTCAATGTTTTTAAAGGTGAAATGAGCCTGGTCGGCCCGCGCCCGACTTCCTTCGGCGCGGATACCTACAAACTCTGGCATACTGAGCGGCTGGATGTCATCCCCGGATTGACCGGTTTGTGGCAAATCGCCGGGCGCGCTTCGCTCGAATTTGATGACCGTCTGCGCCTCGACATTGCCTACATTGAGCGCCGCAGTCTCTGGCTCGATTTCAACATCCTCGTTCAAACTGTTTTTGCCGTGTTTCAGCAAAGGGGCGCTCATTAAAAATGCGAATGCCAGTAAAAATTGCCTACATCATGTCCCGCTTTCCTCATCTGCCTGAAACATTTATTTTGCGGGAGATGATGGAAGTGGAAAGACAGGGCTTGCAAGTTTCGCTTTATCCGCTTATTGTTCAAAAACAAACCGTCATTCATCCCGATGCAGAAAAATGGTTGACGCGCGCCCATCGCTTGCCTTGGATTTCATTGGAAATTCTTGCCGCCAACGGGCGGTATTTTTTTAAACATCCGCTGCGCTACACGGCACTGCTTTGGCGGGTATTTTGGGGCAATCTCACCAGCCCAAAATTTTTGGCGCGCGCGTTGGCCTTGTTCCCCAAAACTGTTTGCATGGCTGTGCAGATGCAGGCCGAAGGTATTCAGCACATTCACGCGCACTACGCTACGCATCCGGCGCTGACTGCCTGGCTCATTCATCACCTGACAGGCATTCCCTATAGTTTTACCGTTCACGCCCACGATATTTATGTTGACCGCGCCATGCTGTCTGCCAAAGTGCGCGATGCCGCTTTTGTCGTCGCCATTTCGCAATTCAACCGCCAATTTTTGGTGCATCATTTGGGCGACTGGACGCTGGAGAAAACGCATGTTATTCACTGCGGCATTCAGCCAGATCGCTACCAACCGGCGCAGAAAAAGCCATCCGGGCGTTTTGAAATTATCAGCATTGGCAGTTTACAGCCCTATAAGGGGCAGCGTTATCTTATTGAAGCCTGCGCTTTGCTCCATCAGCGCGGATTGGACTTCCGATGCCGCATCATCGGCGGCGGCGAGTTGGCTTCAGCGTTGGAAAAACAAATTGCCGCGAGTGGTCTCTCCGGGCAGGTCATTCTCACCGGGCCGCAAACCCAAGAATCAGTGGCGCAGATTCTCTCCGAATCTGATTGTTATGTTCAGCCCAGCATCATCACTGCCTCTGGCAAAATGGAAGGCATCCCCGTTTCGTTGATGGAGGCGCTGGCCTGCGCTCTGCCGGTAGTTGCTTCCGATATTTCTGGCATTTCTGAATTGGTGCGTCCTGCCGAAACCGGCTGGCTGACCCCGCAGCGTGATGCGGCTGCCCTGGCCGATGTTCTCCTCGATGTGTACAACCGCCCCGAAGAAGCCGCGCGCCGCGCGCAGGCCGGGCGCGACCTGGTTCTGCGTGAATTTGGAATTTCGGATAATATTAGTCTTCTTTTGCTATTGCTTAACAAATCTGTAAGGTCTATAATACAGGCGTAACTTTTAACCGTACTCGTCCCGAAGATTTTGAGAACTAGTGCCGGAACTTTATAAAGATGTAGGGTAAAAACGGCGCAATTTAGCCGTTTTTACCCTACAAAATCGGAAAGTTCCGGTACTAGCGTTATTGGCTCCCCAACCTTCGGGACGGTCTTTATTTCAATGCGGTGAGCCGTTATTTTGGGTATTTGCACCTAATTTTTAGCCAGAGGAGAAAAAATGGAAATTCGCTTATACGTTGAAATGCTTCGCCGCAGTTGGTGGATTATTGTTCTAACAGTTTTGCTGGCGTTGAATGCCGCGCTGGTTAGTTCTTACCTGACGACGCCGCTGTATTCCTCCAGCGCTCGTTTTATCGTCAGTCCCAATCTGGAACAAGTTAGCGGCAAAGATTTGGTCAACAGCCTGACCGCGCTCGATAAGCGCTCCATTCTTTCCACCTATGCTGAATTCATGAGCAGCCGCCGTATTTTTCAGGAAACCCTTCAACATATCCAAATTGACCCACTGGCGGTGAAAGATTACGACGTGACGACTGTCGTTTTGCCGGAAGCCGCCATTTTGGAGTTGACCGTCTCTGGCCCCGACCCGGTCGTGGCGGCTTTGTTGGCAAACAGTGTCGGTCAACGCGCCATTGATTACATCAGCCTGTTTTACAGTTCTTATGATATCAGCGTGCTTGACCCGGCCTTGCCTGCCGCTTTGCCGTACACGCCGCAACCGGCCCGTGATGCGGCGCTGGCGCTGGGGCTTGGGCTGGTAGGCGGCGCGGCGCTGGCAATTTTGAGCGAGCAATTGCGCATTCCATTGGAAAGTTATCGCCAACGCTTGCGCGTGGATAGTGAAACCGGCGTTTTCAACAGCCGCTATTTCCGCACGTTGCTGGATGCGGAATTGTCTTCCAAGCCTAACGACCTGCTATCGGTGGGGCTTGTAGATGTGGGCGGTTTGCAGGAAGTGCTGGAAACTCTGCCGCCGGTTGCTTCGCAGCGCCTGCTTCGCAAGGTGACCGAAATTTTGCGCAAGGAATTGCGTGGTAACGACATCGTTGGGCGCTGGAATGAGACCAGTTTCATTGTCATGCTCCCCACCACGCCCGGCACTGCCGCCGCACGTACTTTTCAGCGTATTTATCAGGCTTTGCTCGAACCCTCTGATATTGAAGGCTATAACATGACCGCTTCGATGGATCCACACATTGGCGGTTCAGTTTTCAGTAACGACCTGGCCTCTGAAGAATTGCTGGCGCAGGCGCAGAGCGCTCTTGACCAGGCGCGGCGCGACCCAGAAAAGCCGGTCTACATCTGGCAAATGAAAAGCCCCTTCTGGGCTTCCAACGATTGAGCCGTCTCATGTTTGCCAGACTGTCCTTCAGCCCCAGCGCATGGATTTCTCTTGGCTTTGGTTTGGCCGCCGCAACCCTGGGCGGTTTTATTGGCGTTGCTGTCGTCTGGCTCGGTAAGCCGCTTTGGGCGGTTGCCGGGGTGCTAGGCATGTTGGTTGCTCTGACCTCCATGCTCAACGCCGAGGTCGGCCTGCTGGGGTTAATTTTCATCACCTTCATCCGCCTTTCCGACGTGTTGGTGAGATTTTACGGCGCGCCTTCCATTGCCAAAATCTTCATTGGGTTGATGCTGGTGGGGATTATCTTGCGCTGGTTGTTTTACAGCCAACCCCCGCGCGGATGGGTACGAGCGCTCTTTCTGGTCATGCTGTGGGGCGTGATGGTTTTTACCTCGCTCATCTATGCCACCAATTTTGACCGTAGCTACAACGCCCTTGACGACTTCATCAAAGATGGCCTGATTGCAGTCATCGTGGTCGTGCTGGTGCAACGCAAGCAAATGTTCCGCTGGACTTTTTGGGCGTTGATGGCCGCCGGGCTTTTTATGGGCGCGTTGAGCGTTTACCAGTACCTGACCGGCACGTATGCTGACAATTACGGCGGTTTTGCCCAGGCGGTGTTGATGAATATCGTCGGCCAGACCAGCGACTACCGCATCGGCGGCCCCTACGGTAGCCCTAACGTTTACGCGCAGATCATGGTGGCGATTGTTCCACTGGCGCTGGAACGTATGCTTTCGGAACGCAACCTGATAATGAAATTTCTGGCGGGCGCGGCGCTGGTTGCGACCGGACTGACCGTTGTCTTCACTTTTTCGCGCAGTGGTTTTATCTCGCTTTCGCTGGCAGTTGGGCTGTTCATGCTCTGGCGGCGCACCCAGTTTGGAACGTACATCATTCTGGCTACGCTGGCGTTGGCCCTGATTTCTTTTGCGCCAACGCAGTACACCGACCGTTTAGGCACGCTGACAAACCTGTTTGGCGACCCCAACGCCATCCAGTCTGAATACTCTTTCCGCGGGCGCGCCAGTGAAGCGATGGTCGGCTGGATGATGTTTCTTGACCATCCGTTGTTGGGCGTTGGTTCCAAAAACTATGCTGTCTACTACCAGAGTTACTCACGTCAGCTTGGCATTGACCCGCGCGCAGAGAACCGTTCTCCCGCCAGCCTGTACGTTGAAATCGCCTCCGAACAGGGCTTGCTGGGCATTGTCATTTTTGGCATTCTCATCTACAACCTGTATGCAGGTCTGGCGCGCGCGCGCCGCGCCTTTGAGCGCCTCCATAATCACGAAATGATGAGCATGGCAGTTGCCGCCACTATCAGCCTGACTGTTTATCTCACTTCGGCGCTCTTCATCAACAGCGCCTATCCGCGCCCCTTCTGGATTTTGGTTGGTCTGGCGCTGGCTTTTCCTGTTTTCGCCGAAACCCTGTCTGAATCCCATTTTTTCCGCGCCAGCAATGACTAACGCCTCTTACGCTCATTCCGCCATCAAAGGCACGCTGTGGACGTATGCGTCGTACTACAGCGGAAAATTTATCGTCTTTCTCAGCACCATTCTTCTCGCCAACCTGCTGACAAAGGAAGATTTTGGCGTGGTAGGTTTTGCGCTGGTGGTGATTGGCTTTCTGGATGTGCTCAGCGACCTTGGCATTGGCCCGGCGGTGGTCTATGAGCGCGAAAATCCCAAATCTGGCAGCACCGCCTTTTGGATTGGTCTGGCCGTCGGGTTGGCGTTGTGCGTTTTTGCGTGGTTACTTGCCCCGCTGACGGCTTATTACTTCAAAGACCCGCGCGCCGTCCCCGTTTTACGCGCGCTGGCGTTCACCTTCCCCATCACAGCCCTTAGCAACATCCACGCCAATTTGTTGACCAAAGCCCTGCAATTCCGGCGCAGATTTATTCCAGATTTTGCCCGCGCCGTCGCCAAAGGCGTCTTTTCGGTAGCCTTTGCTTTGCTCGGATTTGGCTTCTGGAGCCTGGTGTGGGGACAACTGCTTGGCACGCTGGCGACGGTCATCGCCTATTGGGGCGTTTTCCCATGGCGGCCTGCGCTGGAATTTGACCGCGCCATTGCCCGGCGTTTGCTGACCTTTGGCAAAAGCGTCGTCGCTGTGGATGGCCTGGCTTCCATTTTGCTAAATCTCGATTTTCTTTTCGTCGGTCATTTTCTCGGGACCGAAGCCTTGGGCGTTTACAGCCTGGCTTTTCGCCTGCCGGATTTGCTCATCACCCAGTTTGCCACCTCTGTCAGTTCGGTGCTTTTTCCCATTTACGTCAAGATGCGCGAACAGGCTGATTCGCTGGGGCGCGGATTTCTCACCACGCTGCGCTATGTTTCGATGGTAACGATTGCCCTTGGCATCGGCCTGATGCTGGTGGCGGGTCCGTTTGTGCGTACTTTCCTGGCTGTTCAGTGGCTGGATGCCATCCCCGTCATTCAGGCGATTGCGCTCTACGCCATGTTTTTCTCGCTGGCTTACAACGCTGGCAGCCTTTACAAAGCCACTGGGCAGCCGTATATTCTCACCCGTCTGGCGCTGATTCGACTGGCTTTGCTCGCTCCCGCGCTTTACTATGCCGCCGCGGTGATGGTCACCATTCGCGCTGTTGGTTATGCTCACGCGCTGGTCGCCTTCCTCTCCGGCCTGCTCAATCTCATCGTTGCCGCGCGCATTGCCAGTGTGAGCTTTGCAGAGGTTCTCGCCTCTTTGCGCCCCGCCGCGCTGAGTGGTCTTGGTATGGCGCTGGCCGTTTGGGGAATCAGTGTTTTTGCTGGCGGATGGCCGCCCGCCTTACAACTGACTATTTTCACGCTGACAGGCGGCCTCGTTTACATTGCTTTGCTCCTGCTTCAGCAACCGGATTTGACGTTGACTATCAAACAACTGGCGCTCGTTGCACGGAGGCGGGCATGAAAATCGCCCAAATTATTGACACCCTCAATTGGGGCGGCGCGCAAAAGATGATGACCGCTCTCACCCGTGAACTGCTGGCGCACGGCGTGGAAGTTGTTATCTTCAGCCTCGAAAGCGATACCGACCCCAGCGCGGTTTTTCTGCTGCAACTACGTCAAATGGGCGTGGAAGTTTGCCTTTGCCCCGGTCACGGTTTGCTGAACTTTACGCGCGTACAACGGCTGGCGCAAAAACTGCGCGACGGCCACTTTGACCTGGTGCAGACGTACCTGACCTATTCCAACATCCTCGGCGCGATGGCTGGGCGGCTGGCGCGCATACCGGTCATCGCCTCCATCCGTTCGGCGGCAGTGGACCCGCGTCATTACAATCCCCTGCGCTTTCATCTCGAATCGCTTTCCTTGCGTTTCCTGGCGCGTGGAATTTTGGTCAATGGCTATTCAATTGCCGAATTTCACGCGCCGCGCGTGGGTAAAATCCCTGTTCGCGTCATTCCCAACGCTGTCAGCCTGCCGCCCCGCCCCACAGCAGAAGAACGCCAACAGGCGCGCCGCGATCTTATCGGTGCACGCAACGGCCCACTCATTATCAGTGTTGGGCGACTTTCTCACGCCAAAGGCTACCCTGACCTGATTGATGCTTTCGCCGCCCTGCTTCCCGACTTTCCCGACGCATCGTTGGCGCTGGTTGGCAGCGGCGAAATGGAGACCGTTTTGCGCGATCATGTGGAAAGCCTTGGCCTGCGGGAGAGCGTCTTCTTGACCGGCGCGCGCCAGGATATTCCACCCTTGTTGACCGCCAGCGATTTATATGTCAGCGCCTCGCATTGGGAAGGCATGTCGGTGGCCCTGCTCGAAGGTATGGCCGCTGGCCTGCCGATTGTTGCCACTTACGTTGGCGACGCTCCGTACATGGTCACCCGTGAAACCGGCACGCTTGTTGCGCCGCGCGCTCCCGAAGAGTTGAGCCACGCCATGCGCGTCCTGCTTGAAAACCCGTCTCTGATGCAACGTTTGGGGCAAGCCGCCCGTCAGCGTGTGGCTGAACACTATAACGCCGCCACTTGGGCGCAAACCTTCATTGACTACTACTGCGAGATGATTGGCAAATGAATCATCCGATTTATCCTGTTCATCCCGTCAATACGATCCGTGTTGCCATGTTGACTCAGGCTTACCTGCCGCATGTCGGCGGAGCAGAGCGGCAGCTTGCCGCCCTGTTGCCGCTCCTGCGCGCGCACGGTGTGCAAGCCAGTATCATTACCCGCCGCTACCCCGGCATGAACCCCAGCGAAACGTTGGACGGCACGCCTGTTTACCGCATTCCGCTTTTGCCCACCAAGCCCGGCGCGGCGGTTTCCTTCATCGCGGGCGCACTCTGGCAAATTTCGCGTTCACGCCCGGATGTCATTCATGCCTTTGAACTGCTTTCGCCTGCTTCCGCCGCGTTGATTGCCAAACGCTGGTGGAAAATTCCTGTTGCGGCCAAAGTACTGCGTGGCGGGCGGCTGGGCGACGTGGATAAACTCACCCGGCGCGCCTTCGGCCAAAGGCGTCTGAACAATTTGCGTGAACAAATTGACGCTTTCATCACCATCAGCGCCGAAATTGAACAGGAAATCGCCCAAATGGGCGTTGCGCCTGCCAAACGATTTTTTATCCCCAACGGGGTTGACACTGCCAGATTCGCCCCGTTGTCTGATTCCCGTCAAAGCGAGATGCGCCGCCGGTTAGGCTTGCCCGCCACTGGAGCGCTGGTGATTTATTCCGGGCGTCTCGTCGCCGAAAAGCGGGTCAATCACCTGCTGACGATTTGGCCTGCCATCCGTCAGCAATTTCCCGACGCCGCCTTGCTGATTCTCGGCGATGGGCCAGAAAAGGCCCGTTTAACGGCGGATTCGCTGCCGGGCGTGACATTCCTCGGCTTGGTCGAAGATGTCGCCCCGTACTTGCAGGCCGCCGATATTTTCGTCCTGCCCTCTGCCACCGAAGGCCTTTCCAATGCCATGCTCGAAGCGCTGGCGGCGGGGCTGGCGGTTGTGGCGACCGCCGTCGGCGGCGCGCCGGATGTCATCGCGCACGGTCAAAACGGCCTGCTGATTGCGCCCGACGACCTGCCCGCCCTGCAAAATGCGCTGGAAGTTGCGCTGGCAAATTCGCCGCTGCGCCAGGCGCTTGGCCGGGCCGGGCGCGAAACGATCGTGGCGCGTTATTCCCTGTATCAAACTGCCGACCAACTGGCGGCGCTCTATCAGTCTCTTCTAACAAAGTCTTTAAACACAAAGGACGCCAAGTATACGAAGGTTGATGGATGAAAAGTATTTCTTTGTGATCCTTTGCGACCTTTGTGTTCGATAGGTTTTTGCGCCCATGAGCATCCTCTTCTGGCTTTCCGTCATCTTCATTCTTTATTCCTATGCCCTCTACCCATGGCTTGTGGCCTTGTTGGCGCGCCTGAAACCTGGCCCTGCGCCCTATCCGCCTTACGCGCCGACGGTGACACTCTTGATTGCCGCCTACAACGAAAAAGCCGTCATCGCCGAAAAACTGGAAAACAGCCTGTCGCTGGATTATCCGCGCGAAAAACTGCAAATTCTGGTGGCCGCCGACGGTTCGGATGACGGCACCGATGCGCTTGTGGCTGGTTTTTCCGACCGCGGCGTCGAACTCTCCTTCCGCCCGGAGCGCGGCGGAAAAATGGCCGCGATTGACCATGCCCTGCAAAAAGCGCGCGGTGAAATTTTGCTGATGTCGGACGCCAACAACCTGTACAGCCCCAATACCTTGCGCGCGCTGGTTGCGCCCTTTCAGGATGCCAGCGTCGGCGCAACTGGCGGCGCGAAACACGTCATCGAAGGCGACGGCGCGCTGGGCGACTCGGAAGGCGCGTACTGGAAATATGAATCGTGGCTGAAGAAGCAGGAAACCCGCCTGGGCTGTGCCACCGGCGCGGCGGGCGAAGCCAACGCCATGCGCCGCCGTTTGTACGTCGCGCCGCCGCGTGACACCATCAACGATGATTATTTTCTAATGACCCAGGTTTTTCGTCAGGGTTATCGCATGGTATATGTGCCGCAGGCCCAATCTTTCGAGCGCGTTTCTGTTTCAGCGCGCGATGAATCAGAACGCCGCGCGCGGATTGTGGCCGGGCGTTATCAGGCCATGGCGCGCTCTGCCAAAATGTTGCCGTTCAAGCATCCACTCTGGCTCTGGCAACTGATTTCGCATAAATACACCCGCCCGCTGGTGCCGTTTTTTATGATTCTGGCGTTGGTTTCGGCGCTGATGGCGGTCATCTGGCCGTCCGCCGCATCCCCGGCCTGGTTGTGGCTGTCCGCTCCCTGGAATGGGCTGGCGTTGGGCGCACAGGTAATTTTTTACCTGGCGGCTTTGCTCGGTAATTTTATCGGCGAGCGGGGCAAGGTTGGTAAATTGTTTTATTTGACATCGTTTCTGGTCAACAGCAACCTGTCTGCCCTGCGCGGATTTTGGCGTTTTGCCACGCGTGGGCAAAACGCGCAATGGAAACGCGCTCAACGTCGCGGAGAATCGCATGACTAATGTTGCTCCGCGCATTTTGCTGGCGCTGATGGGTGACCTGACGCTGGAAATGACCGCCAGGGTGAAATATGGCTACTTTGCACAGGCGCTTTCTGCTTACGCTCAGGTAACGCCTTTCGACGCCTCCCTGCGCGGGCTGGCGCGTTGGTTCAATGCCGCGCTGGTGTTTCACCCCAACCGTCACGTCTGGCGTGAGCGTTTTTGGAAGAATATCTACACCTTTGAAGCCCGCTCACGGCGTGTGGCGCAGAAAGTGGCGCAGGAAAAGCCCGATATGGTCTTGCAACTTGGCGCGGTGTTTGACTCGGCGCTCTATCAATCCGCCGTCCCAACGCTGATTTACACCGATTACACCGCCCGGTTATCGGCCTGTCGCGCCGAAGCGGGGCGCTCGCCGTTTTCGCCCGTGCACCGGGAAAAATGGCTGCAGATGGAAACGAGGGCGTATCAGCACGCGCGGCATATTTTCGTCCGTAGTCAGTTGGTGCGCGACTCGCTGGTTGCCGGGTACGCTGTTTCCCCCGAAAAGATATCCATTGTCGGCGGCGGAGCTAACTTTTCGGCGCTACCCGACCTTTCGGCGCGACCTCGTTCCAGCGAGGAGCCAATCGCCCTTTTCATTGGCAAGGAATTTATCCGCAAGGGTGGTGACGTTTTGTTGCTGGCATTTGCCGAAGTACGCCGCCAAATTCCGGGTGCGCGCCTGGCGCTGGTGACTGGCGACCACATTCCAGCGGAACTGCCGGTGGACGGCGTGGATGTGCTTTCGCCCACCTGGGAGCGCGGCCCGATTCTGAATTTGTACTGTAGCTCGGATGTCTTTGTGTTGCCCTCGCGCCTGGAAACCTGGGGCGACGTTTTGCTGGAAGCGATGGCCTGCGGCCTGCCCTGTGTTGGCGTGCAGAATGATGCCATGAGCGAAATTATCACCGGCGCGGAAACCGGGCTGGTGGTGCCGCCCGAAAATCCGCAGGCGCTGGCCGCCGCGTTGATACGTTTATTCCGCGATCCGGATTTGCGCGCCCGTATGGGGCAGGCAGGCCGCCGGCGCGTCGAAACTTTCTTCACCTGGGAGCGGGTGGTCGCCGCCATGCGCCCGGTGATTGAACAAACCATTTTATAGTGCGACCATAATCTTTGCGGTGCAACTGCCGTATGACGAAAAGGAGAAGAATGAAAAAAATCTTAAGCGTTTGCCTTTTTATTGTTATTGCCATCAGCCTGATGGCGGCGAATGTCACTCCCGGCCTGGCGCAAGCCAGTGTGACGCCCACGCCCAGCGCGACACTCAGCCAGACTCCCGCACCTGACCTGGCGGGCGGTGTGATTCCCTTTGTCGCCTTGGGCACCAAAGATTTGGTGATGCGCGGGCCGTTTGACTCGGCGGAGGTGCGTTACACGCCGCCTGCATCCTGGCAGCTTAGCCCGGGCGCGGCGCTGACCCTTAGTATCGAGGCTTCTTTTTCGGCCAAGGAGCCGCTTGATCAGCGCAGTTCGGGCGCGGCGCTGGAAATTACGCTCAACGATAGGTTGATAGCGACGCTGTTCATCAACCAGGCGGGCGCGCAGACGATTGTTGTTCCCATTTCCACCGAAGCGCTGGTTTCCCATCGTTCTGATGGGCGTCATACCCTGCGTTTCTTCTTGGATGCCGCGTATGACTGTCGTTTTCCCCAGGAAACCACCCTGATTTTGCGCTCCAACTCGTTTCTGGAATTGCCGCACACGCTGGTTGCTCCCGCCGCTGACCTGGTAACCTTGCCCCGGCCTTTTTATCAGGATAGTTCCTTTTTGCCCGAAGCCGTTTATCTGGTGACAGCAGATCAGCCAAGCGCTGCTGAATTGCAAGCCGCGCTGACAACTTCCGCCGCCTTCGGGCGCATGTCGCAGGGCGGGCTGGTTTTGCCGCTATTGACGGTTTCGGCGCTGACGGAGGAACAGAAAAGCCAGGCGCATCTGATTCTGGTGGGAACACCCGCGTTGCTGGCAGCTCTGCCGCAGGTGATTCTGCCCGCTACTGGCGTTCAGGCTGGCGATGGCGTTATTCAAATGGCGGTCTCGCCCTGGAACCCGGCGCGTGCCATTCTCTACATCGGCGGCGCAGATGAAGTTGGGGCGCTCAAAGCCGCGCAAGCGCTCACTTTTGGCATTGTCCAGCCGGGCGCGGACGCTTCCTTTGCTGTCATCAGCCAGGTCAATCCGCAGGCGCAGGCAACTTCTGTGGCACCCGACCGCAGTTTTGGCGACCTGGGCTATCCGACCCGCACCGTCACCGGTTACGGCGTCAGTTCGCTTGAATATCGTTTTTATCTGCCGCCCGGCCAGGTTCCCGGCATTGACCCGTATCTCAACCTGGTGTATAGCCACTCCGCGCTGGTGGATTTGGGCAATTCTGGGCTGGTTGTCATTCTCAACGAACAGCGCATCGGCAGTGTTCAATTTACTGCCGACACGGCCAAACAGGTCAACGTTCTGAAAATCTTGTTGCACCCCGAAGCCTTGCGCCCCGGCGATAACAAACTGGTGATTCAGACCGACATGCGCCCGACCAATTTCTGCTCCGATTTTGCCACCAATGGGTTGTGGTTTACCGCCAACGCCTCGTCGCTGGTGCATTTGCCGCTCATCCCTGCCGAGGCAGGCATTTCCACTCAACTGCTCAACCTGAGTCTTTACCCATTCCCTTTTACCTCCACCCCCAGCCTGGATGGGATGGGTCTGATCGTTTCTGCTACGGACCCGGCCAGTTGGAGCATCGCCTCGCAATTGATGGCGGATCTTGGCAGACGCGCCACTGGCAAAATTCTCGCTCCGCAAGTGGCCTACGCCGATGCTGTTTCAGATGAATTTCGTCAAAAATCGTTGATGATTGTCGGGCAACCGGCGCAAATTCCGCTCGTCAGCGAAATGGCGGATGCCATGCCCGCGCCTTTTGAGGCGGGCACCAATCAGGCGCTGGAGCGCAGTATGCCGGTTACCTATCGCCTACCCGAAAACGCCAGCCTGGGCTACATCGAAATATTTTCCTCGCCCTGGAACGCCGCCGAAACGGTCATCACTTTTCTGGGAAGCACGCCCGAAGGGCTGGGCTGGGTACTCACCGCCATGACCGACCCGGTTTTGCACGGCAAGGTGACGGGCAATTACGCGGTTATCAACCGTCAGCAGGTGCTTGCCACCGATACGCGCATTGGTGTCACCAGCACCAACCTTTCGGCCACCGCTGTGCCGGGACAACTGCCCACCGTCTCTCTGCCCGCTGTTTCGCCGACTTCTGCCCACCCCAGTTGGATTTTTCCGGCGATTGTGACGCTTTCTGTGCTGACGGTGTTGCTCTTGCTTCTCGTACTCTGGAGCGCTGCCCGCAAAAAATAGCGCCGCTTGCATCGCTGTTGGAACAACCGTCCCGAAGGAAACCTTCGGGACGTTCTTTTATCAGACAATTTTTTCTCGATAAATTTCGACACCGACCGCGCTTGCATACCAGTAGGCTTTGGGCTTTTCCACGCGGATTGTGACAGCCCGCGCCCCGGGCGTTTGCAAACACAATTGCGCCAAATCTTCGGCGAGCGCTTCCACCGTCTGTCGTTTTGCTGTTTTTACATGCGCCCGTAGCCGATTTGCCAGTTGTTCATAATCCACGCAATCGGCAATCGAGTCGCTGTGCGCCGCCGCGCGAATATCGGTAAAGACCTCCACATTCAGTACCACTTTTTGCGGTGTGAGGCGTTCCTGTTTGTAAATTCCAAGAATTGCCTCGACCGTCAGGTCTTTGATGATTATTTTGTCCATGCCGGAACCCCGTTCATTCATTTTTTTGACGCATCCAGTAACATAATTCGTCCCAGTGCCGCCGCCATCAGCGCCCAGGCCAGCACTTGTCCGGCACGAAAACCGCCCGCCAGAATAACCGAATCGCCGCGGAAACCTTCCACAAATAACCACGCGCCAGCCGTCAGCGCCACAAAAAATAAAAATAACGTTCTATCACGCCAGCCAGTGGTTTTCCACTGCCAGCCAAGCAGCGCTAAATTTGCCAGCGCCAGCCCGAGCGCATAAAATTGCGTTGGGTGGCGTTTTGCTCCCCACAGGTCAATGCCCCAGGGCAGTGTCGTTTCCATCCCAAAAGCCGCGCCCGACGCTGCGTTGGAAAGCGCCAGCCCTGCCATCATCATTGCAAAAAACGGTGTCAAAACATCCAGTGTTTGCCAGAGCGCCAATTTTTTTCGTTGTCCATAAATTAGCGCGGCCAACAGTCCTGCCGCAAAACCGCCAAACGGGTCGAGCAGACCGGGGTTGAGCGAAATCAGGCTGAGCGGTGTGGCGGTGAAAATGGCAAAATTTTGCGCCGCAAAAGACAGGCGCGCACCGATAAGAGCGCTTATCAGCGCGGCGAAGATTAAATTGTACAGTGTTTCGGCGTTCATGCCGCGTCGTGGCGCGAACTTTTCCGTTAGATTTAGCCCCAGCCACAGCGCCAGCAAAAACATCAGGCCGGGAACTTGCAGCGCCAGCGGGCCAACTTGCAGGGTGGGCAACATCAGGGTTTCTCCTTCAGCAAGGTTTCGATGCGCGTTTTTAGCAGGGCTTCATCCATCGGGCCGCCAATCACGACCTCGCGGATGATGCCATCTCTGCCGATGAAGAACGAGCTTGGCAGCGAGGCCACTTTGTACAACCGCGTTACCGCTCCGTCTCCATCAAGCAAAATCGGAAATGTCAGCCTGTATTCGGCCACGAAAGTGGGGATTTTGGCCGCGTCATCCTGCACGGTGGAATTGACTGCCAGCACCACAAAACCTTGCTTGTGATAGGTCTCGTAGGCGCGTTGAATGGCGGGCATTTCAGCGCGGCAGGGCGGACACCACGTTGCCCAAATATTGACCAGCACAACCTGGCCGCGCAGGTCGGCCAGTGCAACGGTTTCACCCTCCAGCGTCGTCAGGCTGATTGCGGGAGCCAGAAATCCGGCTTGCGGCGCGGGGATTCCCCCGGCGGTGGTTGCCCCCTCCGGCGCGCGTGAAACCCAAATCCAAACCAATCCCAGCGCCACTGCCAGTATTCCCGGCCAGTTTTTGCGAATTGCTTGCACAAAACTCATTTTGCCTCTATAGTTATAAGAAATTCACTCATTCTACATGATTAGATGACCAACCATGCTATTTGACACACTTACTTTTGTTGGAATTGACCCGTGTGGCGGACGCAAACCCTTCACCTGGGCGGCGCTGGATGCGCAACAGCATTTGCTGGCGCTGGCCGAAGGCGAGATGAGCGACGCGCTGGCTTTTCTTGGCGGCCTGCCTCAGGCGCTTGTCGCTGTCAACGCTCCGCTGCGTCCCAATCAGGGGCTGGTGCGCGCAGCCCGTCTGACACTTCCCGGTGTCGGGCGCACGTTCGAAATGCGTCTGGCCGAGTACGAACTGCGTCAGCGCGGCATCCAGGTCGCCACCACATCTGCCCGGCGAGAATTTTGTTCTGGCTGGGTGCAAATGGGATTTGATTTTTACCGTGGCATGGCAGAGTTGGAATACCAGCCAGATTCTGTCGAAGGGGCGCAACGCCGCTGGCTGGAGACTCACCCGCAGGCTGGTTTTACCGTTCTTGTGGCCGCTCTGCCCCTTGCGCGCGCCACGCTGGAAGGTCGCCTGCAACGCCAACTGATTCTGTACGAGCAGGGCGTGCGTTTGCGCGACCCAATGGATTTTTTTGAAGAACTGACGCGCTACAAATTGCTGAAAGGGACGCTTCCGCTGGAGCATCTCTATCCATCCGAGCAGCTGGACGCGCTCATGGCCGCGCACACCGCCTGGCTGACCGTCACGCGCCCCGCCGAAGTCACCCGTCTGGGCGACTCCGCCGAAGGCCAGGTGACGCTGCCGGCGCGGGAACTTAAAACCCGTTATTCTTAAACATGCCCGCTTCGCGCGGGCCAAGGTGCAAATTGATAATTCCATCGCGCAGGCTGATGGAACCGTTGCCCCACAGCGTTTTGGGCTTTCCGTTTTCCCAGCCCAGCCCCGCAACGGGAATTTGTATATCGCGTGGCTCGCGGGCGGCGTTGAGCACCACCAACAGCGAGTCTTTGTTGAGTGCGCGGCCAAAGGCCACCACTTCCTGCCCGGCGAACAGGCGCAGATACTCGCCGCGCCGCAAGGCCGGGTGCGCTTTGCGTAGCGCAATCAGTTCACGCAGGCTGGCGAGCAGATTTTTATCCCAGCCGCTTTGATTTTGCCAGGGGAAGGAGCGGCGGCAGTCGGGGTCGGGGCCGCCTTCCAGCCCAATTTCATCGCCGTAGTAAATGCAGGGTGCGCCGGGGTAGGTCATCAGAAAAACCCAACCCAACATCAGCGCGGATTTGTCGCCGTGTGCCAGAGTCAAAAAGCGCGGCGTGTCGTGGCTATCCAGCAGGTTGAGTTGCGTCTGATTGATTTCGGGCGCGTACAGCCCAAGAATGTAGTCAATCCGTTCTGCAAAGCCAGTTGCGTCGAGCGGGCGCAGATAACGGCGATAGTCGCCGGCGCTGTAGGCTTCCGCGCCCATGCGCTCGCCGATCAAGTAGCCGAGCAGCGCCCCGGTGACGAGATAATTCATCACCGCGTCAAACTGGTCGCCCTGCAGCCAGTGCTGGCTTTCGTGCCAGATTTCGCCGACGATGTAGGCTTCGGGGTTGATGGCTTTGACCCGGCGGCGAAATTCCTGCCAGAACGAGTCATCGTCAATTTCCGAGGCCACATCCAGCCGCCAGCCGTCCGCGCCGAATTTAATCCAAAATTCGGCGGCTTCAAATAAAAATTCGCGCACGGCGGGGGTTTGGGTGTTGAATTTGGGCAGGGCGGGCAAATTCCACCAGGCGTGATAGCCGAGCGCGTCGTAAGAACTGGCTCCGCGCCGCAGCATTTCCTGCTGTTCGGGGCTGGGGTAGGCGCCCCAGGCGCGTTTGCCGCGCAAAAATTCCGGGTTGAAGTGAAACCAATCCACATAGGGCGAGGCGGCCCCGGTTTCCAGCACATGATTGAACTGCCACAGCCCGCGGCTGGCGTGGTTAAAAACGCCATCCAGCACCACTTTCATGCCGCGCGCGTGCGCCTCGTCCAGCAACTCGCGCAGGGCGGCGTTTCCGCCTAACAGCGGGTCGATGGTGAAATAATCGTAGGTGTGATAGCGGTGATTGCTGGCCGAGGCAAAAATTGGGTTCAGGTAGAGTGCTGTCACCCCCAATTCCTTCAAATAATCCAGCCGGTCCACAATCCCGCGCAGGTCGCCGCCTTTAAAACCAAACGTGGTTGGCGGCGTATCCCAGGCTTCAAATTGGAGACCATTTAACGGGCTGCGGCCACTGCGCGCAAAACGGTCGGGGAAAATCTGATAAAAAATGGCGTCTTTGACCCAATCGGGGGTGAGAATGTTTGGCATGTGGCTCTCTGTGATGAAAATGGGGTGGTTTAGCGGGAAAGTTGAAAAATGAAAATTCCATAGGGCGGCAGAGAATCCAGTGGCTGCCAGGCGTGGAACGCCCCGCCGGAGATGGTTACCCCCGCGGCAGTTTCGCCGCCGAAGAGAGTCTGCGGCGCGGCTTCGCCGTCGGGCAGCGGCAGCCCGCTGGCAGACAGCGCGTACTGGCTGATGGGCTCACCCGTCAGATTGACCAGCGCCAGCAGCGTTTCGCCGCTGAATGAATCAACCCGTAGCAGGGCGTACACGCCCCGATTGGCGGTTTCCGGCAAGAGCGTGTCGCCCATGCTCAGGGCGGGGTGCGCCCGGCGCAGGGCAATCAACTGCCGGTAGAGATTCCACAGCGAGGCCGGGTCGGCCTGTTCGGCGGCGACATTCGTCCCGCTGGCGAAATCGGCGTTGATTTCAATCCAGGGTTGGCCGCTGGTGAACCCGGTGTTGGGCGAGGCATCCCACTGCATGGGGGTGCGGATGTATTCATCCGGCTTCTTGCCGGTCATGCCGATTTCTTCGCCGTAGTACAAAAAAGGCGTGCCGGGCGCGGTCAGCAGCAGGGCGGCGGCCACTTTGGCTTTGTTCACGTCGCCGCGCAGGGTGCTCATCACCCGTTCCTGGTCGTGATTGGTGAGAAACGTGGCAAAATCGCCCTGCGGATTGTCTTTTTTGGCAAAGGTGATGGCACTGTTGATGCCCGAATTGGCCTGGCCGAGGGCGCTGTTGACCGAACCGCTGGCAACTTCAAAATTGAAGATGTGGTCGAGTTCGTTCTGGTAAATTTTGCTGACGAGCGCGCCTGCGCCGTAAATTTCGCCCAGTGTGTAGGCGTTGGGAAAGTCGGTTTTGATGGCGGCGTAGTAGCCTTTCAGCCAGGCGTGATTGGAGACGGTATTTTCAAATTTTTCGCCTTCTTCCACCAGGTGTTTGGCCGCGTCAATACGAAAACCGTCCACGCCCATTTCGAGCCAGAAGGCGCTCATTTGCTCTATTTGGGTGGTGACGGCGGGGTTGGCGTAGTTCAGGTCGGGCATCCGGTCGGAGAAAAAGCCGTAGTAAAAACCGGTGTTGCCGGTGTGCCAGTGCGTGCCGGGGTAGGTAGCGGCCCAGCGGTAAAAATCGCGGTAGGGTGAGTTGACATCGCTGTTGGCGGAGACGAAAAAGGGATGCTGGTTGGAGGTGTGATTAAGCACCAAGTCCATGATGACGCGCATGTCGCGTTTGTGGGCTTCGGCCAGCAGTTTTTTGAAGTCTGCCATCGTTCCATATTGCGGGTTGACGGCGTAGTAGTTCAGCACGTCGTAGCCGTGATAGGAGGGTGAGGGGTTAATCGGCATCAGCCACAGGGCGGTGACGCCTAGGTCTTGCAGATAATCGAGCCGGTTGGTGATGCCGTTGAAATCGCCGATACCGTCGCCGTTGCTGTCTTGAAAGGAGCGGACGAAAATTTCATAGAAGACGGCTTTGCGCCACCAGGGCAGGCTCGGCGGTTGAAGCGTGGCCGTCGCCGCCGGAGCGGGGGAGGCCGTCTGTGGGGAGGTCGTGGCTGAAGGGGCGCAGGCCGCCATCAGGGCGAAAATCAAAAAGAGCAGGGAAATTTTCTTCCAGGTTTTCATGTTGGCTGGCTATTATAAAGGAAAAAAATATCCCGAAGGTTGTGCGCCTTCGGGATGAGGGTGTGACGGGAAATTAGCCCTTGACGCCGCCGGTGGTCAGGCCGCCGACGATATATTTTTGCAGGGCGATGTAGATGATGGCGACCGGCAGGGCGACGATGATGGCGAAGGCTGAGAAGCGGTTCCAGGGGATGGCGTTGGCGTATTGGCCTTGCATGTTGTAGAGGGTCATCGCCAGGGTGTAATCGCCCGGTTTGCTGAGGAAGAGCCAGGGTAGGGCGAATTCTTGCCAGTGGCCGATGAAGCCGAGGAAGAAAGTGACTGCCAGTTGGGGAATCGCCAGGGGGAGAACAATCAAAAAGAAAATTTGATTGGGGTCGGCGCCGTCAATGGCGGCGGCTTCTTCCAATTCTTTGGGGATGGTGTCGAGGTAGCCTTTGAGATTCCAGACGGCGAAGGGCAGGGCTCCGGCGGTCATGGCAATGCCGACGCCGAGCAGAGAGTCGCGCAGATTGAAGATGATTTTGCCCTTGGTCTGGTCACAGGTGGTGATGGGAGCGAGGGCGGTTTGGCCCTTGCCACAATCCACAATGCGGAATTGGTTCATCAGCAGGTAGAGTGGGGTGGCGAGGCCGATGGCTGGCATGAGCAGGGGAATGAAAACCATGACCATCAGCACCTGGCGCATTTTGAATTTGAAGCGCGAGAAGGCGTAGGCGGCGGTGACGGCGACCAGCAGGGCGATAAAGCCAACGCCAAAGGAGAGCAGAAAGCTGTTGCGCAAGAGTTCGAGAAAGCTGACCGGGTTGGCGGTGGGGTGGTCTACGACTTGCTGGTAAGCGCCGAAGGAAAATTCGGTCGGGAAAAGCTGCAGGCTGGAGGGGCGGGTGGTTTTGGAACTGAGTGACAGGGTGACGATGTACATGATTGGGAACATCACTTCTGCCAAAATGAGAAATGTGAGCAACTGCAACAGCATTTGTCGCCACAGGGGAAGTTTGCGCCCGCCGACTTCGCCGGAGGTGTTCATGTTGAAAAAGCGGACGATGGGGTTTTGCTTTTGGGTTTGCGATTGGGTGGTCATGGTTTAGCCCTCGTATGATTCGGTGGCGCCGGTGATGCGGTTGGTGACCAGGAAAACGGTCAGCGCGACGAAGAAGACGATGACGGCGAAAGCGGCGGCGACGCCAAACAGGCGCAGGTTGCGCACCAGGTCGTAGGCGAAGGTGACCAGAATTTCGGTGGTGCGGGCCGGGCCGCCGCCGGTCATAAAGTAGACAAAAGCAAACAGGTTGAACGACATGGTGAAGCCGTACACGGCGGCGGGAATCATGGCTGGGCGCAGCAGCGGAACGGTGATGTTCCAAAATTGCTGTTGCGCGGAGGCGCCATCAATCGAGGCCGCTTCATACAAATCTTTGGGGATGGATTGCAGCGCGCCGGTGGCGACCATCGTCATAAACGGCCAGCCCAGCCAGAAGTTGGCAATCATCATGGCGTAATAGGCCAACGGCAGCGGACCGGTGGGTAACAGCCACGGAATGGGGAAGGTGTAGTCCGTTAGCCAGCCAATGCTGATCAGTTCTTTGTAACCCAGCAGCGGGGCGATGCTGTTGAGCAGTTGATTCATCGCGCCGTATTGTTCATCAAAAATGTTGCGCCAGACGGCGGCGATGACTACGGGCGGGATGACAACTGGCAGAATGTACATGGCGCGATAGATGCGCTTGAACCACAGCCCCTGCGTGTTGAGCAGGACGGCAATCAATACGCCCGCCGGGACGTGGACGGCGACATTGCTGATAGCCCACCAAAAGTTGTAGACCAGCACCCGAAAAAACGCAAAGTTTTGGACTGGCAGCGCCCCGGTGATGATGTCTATGTAGTTTTTGAATCCGATAAATTTGAGGGTGGGGTCTGCCAGTTGCTTGAGCAGGTGCTTGGTTTCAAAATTGGTGAAAGAGATGATGACTTGATAAACCAGAGGGTAGAATGTAATGACCCCCATTAATAGAAAAGCCGGTACCAGGTACAAATAGGGCAATGAAGCCCGCCGAAAATTTGATGCCTTCTTTTGTTTGCCTGCACCAGTACTTGCGCTCAAGACAGCCATGGCAAAACTCCTTGTGAGAAGTTCGAGAGAGGAAGAAGGCGAACAGGGGTGAGTTCCTGTTCGCCTTCTTTTTTAGCGCTTGGGATTACTTGTTGGCGTTGGCGGTCGCAGCGGTGACCCAGTCTGCAGCCGAGGTGACGCCCTTGAAGACATCATCGGTGCCGCAGAAGTTCGACCAGTACAGGCCCAGTTGCGGAACCTGCGGGCGGACGTAGCCATTGGCGAAGCCATCGAGCAGGCCCTGGATGAGCGGGTCGGTCACTTCGACGGTGTTGTTGGCAGGAACGTGACCAGCTTCATTCATCATCAGGGTCGCGTTGGCTTTGTTGCTCAGGTACATGGCAACTTCGAGGGCAGCGGCCTGGTTGGCGCTGTTCGGGTTGAAGTAGAAGCCATCCACGCCGAGCAGGGGGGTGGCGGGGCCGGCAGGGCCAGCGGGGAGCGGAGCCACAGCCAGGTTGTCGCCGAGGGCTTTCTTGTAGTCGCCCATGGCCCAGTTACCGTTGGTGATGGCGGCAACTTTGCCTTCGGTGAAGGGAGCCAAGCCATCGCCATCATTCTTCGGCCAGCCGTTCTTGTCCGAAATCTGATACAAGTCGTTGAGGTAGGTCATGGCATCGGTGACGCCAGTGCCCTGGTCGGCGACGACTTTCCAGCTCTCGTCGAAGACTTTGCCGCCGAAGGCGCTGAAGAAGCCGAAGTGGTGGTAGCAGCCGTAGCTGATGGAGACGGCGGTGCCGCCTTCCATGAGGGCCTTCAGTTCATCGGTGGTCTTGGGGGCTTCGGGCAGCATGGACTTGTTGTACCAGAAGGCGACAGCCTTGAGGGATTCGGGAAGACCATACAGCTTGCCTTCAACGCTCATGCCGTCAATGGAAATCTGGGAGTAGTCGCCCAGTTTGCCAGCGGCCAGGTCGGTGATGTCGGCGATGAGGCCGGCGCGGGCATCGTCACCCAGCGAGTCGTTCGGGGCGATGAACATGTCTGGTCCGCCGCCAGCAGCAACGTCGGTGCGGTACTTGTTGTAGATGTCGTTGAACGGCACCTGCAAGACGCTGATTTTGTACTGGGGCAGGTCAATGGCAGCCTGGTCCAAAATCTTGGTCAGGGTGGCTTCTTCGGTAGAGCCGGTGCCGTAGGCGTGCCAGAAGGTCACTTCGATGGGTTCGGCAGCGGGGGCGACGGTGGGTTCAACAACGGGCGCTTCGGTTGCCGCCACAGGGGCTTCCGTCGTGGCAGTCGCGGCAGGGCCGCAGGCAGCCAGGACGAAGGTGGCAATCAGCAGCAGGCTGATTGCGGCAAGCAGGTTTTTCTTCATTTCTCTTTCTCCTTGTAGAAAATTTGGAGACACCTCACGGGATGTCTCTGTCTTGGTCAAAAAAAGGGGGTGAACGCATTCCGTGGGAACACCGGGTTGGGCGAACCTACAGAAGACTTTCCCCTCCCTTCTTTTCCGCAAATTGATGAAGCGCATTGGATAATGCCTGAACGACAGCGCCCATGCTCGACGAGCGGCGGCGCAAAATTGCTGTATTGATTTTGACGGTTTTTGCCGCGCCGGGCAGCGAGCGGCGCTGAATGGTGTCGCGGATGGGCTGAAGCAGTAAATCGCCTGCCTGCGAAACGCCGCCGCCAACGACAACCATGCGTGGGTTGAAAAGGTTGACCAGACCCGCAATGGCAATGCCCAGATAACTTCCAGCGCGGGTGATGATTTGTTGTGATACCAAGTCGCCGCGCCGCGCGGCGACGGCCACATCGCGCGCGGTCAATTCTTCAATTGGCCCCATGCTGGAAAGTAGCGTGCGCTGACCTTTTTGGATGGCCTCGCGCCCCTGGCGGGCAATCGCTTTGCCGCCAGCAACGGCTTCCAGGCAGCCGGTGTTGCCACAATCGCAGGCCGGGCCGTTTTCGTCTACCGTCAAATGGCCGATTTCACCAGCCGAGCCGGTCGAGCCCTGATAAATTTGGCCGTTTAGCAACAGCCCCGCACCGACGCCCGAGCCAACTTTGATGTAGGCCAGGTGGCTCTCGCCGCGCCCAGCGCCGTAGGCCCATTCGCCCAGCGCACCTAGTTCTGCATCGTTATTGAGGGAAACAGGAATACTCCAGTAGGCCTGAATTTGCTTGCGAATCGGGTAGCCGTCCCAGCCGGGCATTACGGGCGGCGCAATCACCATGCCCTCTTCGCTAACGATGGGGCCGGGAACGCCAATGCCAAGCGACATGATTTTTTCAATGTTCAGGTCGTTCTTTTCAAGTAATTCGGTCAGCAGGGCTTCGGCCTGCGCCAGGCAGGGTTCGGGCCCTTGGGTAATATCGAAGGGAATTTCGATTTCATCCAACACTTGCGCGGCAAAATTTGAAAGCGCGATGGTTAAGTGTGTGACGCCCATGTCAATGCCGATGACGTGGCCGCGTGCAGGGTTGATTTCGAGAATGATGGGGGGGCGGCCGCTCTGCTTACTGTGCGATTCTGTTTCGCGGACGATGGCGCTCTCCAGCAGGTCGTTGACGATGGCGGTCATGGCCGCGCGGCTCAAGTCCATGCGTTGGGCCAGTTCGGCGCGCGAAATTCCGCCCGGCGTGAAACGAATTAAATCCAGGACGGCATGTTTGTTAAGATTTTTAACATTCTGTATCGGTGTAGGCCATAAAAATTGGCTCAAGACGGTTATCCTGGGGAAAAGTGCTGTTTTGACAACCTTTATGATAACACCTGGTTAGTATTTGTCAAGAGTTTTAACATTCTTTTCTCGAAACTGCGATAAAGTTAACAAATTGGTTTAACAAAAAACGCCGATTTGCTTCTGGAAAAGCGAAGAATTTCTGCGTTCTCTGCGTCTTTGCAGTAAGATTTTCTTTTTGCAGTGGAGTTATGTGCAAAATTCGCATCACTGCTAATTTAACCACCTGATGTTACGCGATACACCGTAGCACACGACATTTATGTCGTGCTGAAATTTGGCTGACGCCATTTTTTAGAGTCTATCCGAAAAACGGGGCAGGTGGAGCAAGACCCGCGCAAATCGCAGATTTGCGCCACCGTTGGCTGCCCATTTTGCCAATCTTTTGGACGGGTTCTTATCTGTTCAGTGCCTATCAAACGGCTCTAAAATTTCAGTTTTCCGGTTTCTGCGGCGCAACCGCGACATATATATCGCGCCACTGGTTCTTGCTGCGTAACATCAGTTAACCACTATCAAAGAATCAAAAACTCCCGAAGCTGGTCAGATTTCGGGAGTTTTGATTCTTTTGATGATTTTTGTTGGTTAGCGCAGGGCGTTCCAGCCAGCATATTGGGCGGTGTCGCCCAGTTCGGCTTCGATGCGCATGAGTTGATTATATTTGGCAACGCGGTCAGAGCGCGCCGGGGCGCCGGTCTTGATTTGTCCCATGTTGAGCGCCACAGCCAGGTCGGCGATGGTGCTGTCTTCGGTTTCGCCGGAGCGGTGCGAGGTGACGGCGCGCCAGCCGCTGCGGTGGCAGGCTTCGACGGCCTCGATGGTCTCAGTCAGCGTGCCAATTTGATTGAGCTTGACCAGCAGGGCATTGGCGGCGTTTTCCTTAATCGCACGGCGAACGCGTTCCGGATTGGTGACGAGCAGGTCATCGCCAACGATTTGAATTTTGTCGCCCAGGGTTTTAACCATCAGTTTCCACGAGTCCCAGTCATCTTGCGCCAGGCCGTCTTCGATGGAAACAATTGGATAGTCTTTGACCCATTTCGCCCAAAATTCCACCAATTGCGGGCCAGTCAGTTGCTTGCCTTCTTTGCGCAGGTTGTAGGTCTTGGTCTTCTCGTCGTAGAGTTCGGAAGCGGCGGGGTCTAGCGCAATTGCTACATCCAGACCGCGCCCGGCTTTGAAACCGGCTTTTTCGATGGCTTCGAGGATGACTTCGACGGCTTCGTTGTTGGCTTTCAGCGCCGGGGCGTAACCGCCTTCATCGCCGACGAGGGTGATGTAGCCTTTGCTTTTCAGCACGCTCTTGAGAGCATGGTAGATTTCTGCGCCCCAGCGAATGCCCTCGGTAACGGAGGGCGCGCCCAGTGGCATCACCATGAATTCTTGCGCGTCAGTGCTTTGCCAGCCGGTATGCGCGCCGCCATTGAGAATATTCATCATTGGCACCGGCAAAACATGGGCGTAGACGCCGCCGATATAGCGGTAAAGCGGCTGGCCGAGGGCGTTGGCCGCTGCTTTGGCAATTGCCAGCGAAACGCCCAAAATGGCATTGGCGCCCAACGTTGACTTGTTGGGCGTGCCGTCCAGCGTCAGTAGTTCGGCGTCAATCGCTTTTTGTTCGGTAGCGTCCCAGCCGTACAGCGCGTCGGAGATGGTTTCGTTGACGTTGGTGACGGCTTTGAGTACGCCTTTACCGCCGTAGCGTTCCTTATCGCCGTCGCGCAACTCTAGGGCCTCATGTACGCCGGTGGATGCGCCGGATGGGACGGCGGCGCGGCCCCAAGAGCCGTCGCCCAGAATAACTTCTACCTCAACGGTGGGGTTGCCGCGCGAGTCGAGAATTTCTTGCGCGGAAATGCTTTCAATCGTTGTATCCATGTTTTTTCTCCTGAAGAACGAAATGCTGGCATGGGTGTTCTTTTTCACAGCCCGGCCAAGTATAATGCAAGTTTGATGGGGTGGCGGGCCAGTCGTTATTGTCAACCGCCAACTACCATTCACGAATCGCCAACTGTCTCTTATGCTCCTTGAACTTCCTGAAAACGATATTCGCCCTCGATTAACCTATCCGCTTTACGAAACGCGCCTGCACAAATTAACGGTCTGGCTGTTTCGCTGGTTGTTTCGCGCTTTTGTGATGGAGATGGATGTGACCGGGCTGGAGCATTTTCCCGTGATGGGCGCGGCAGTGGTGGCTTGTAACCACCTCGTCACCTTTGACGTGTTTCCGTTGCAACTGGCGTTGCCGCGCATGGTTTTTTACATGGGCAAGGCAGAATTATTTCAGGTGGCGCCGATTCACTGGTTGTTTCGCCGCTTGGGAGCGTTTCCTGTTTATCGGGGTGAGCGTGATGAGTGGGCGCTGAACCATGCCCGTAAGATTCTTACCGCTGGCGAAATCGTCGCCATGTTCCCGGAGGGCACGCGCAGTCGGGGAAAGGGGCTGGCCGTCGCACGCCCGGGGGCGGCCAAACTCGCGATTGAGATGAAAATTCCAGTGGTGGTGGTTTCCATTGACGGGGTGCAAAACCTGTTTAAACGGTTTCTGCATCGGGCGCGCGTTCATGTGGTTATCGCACCGCCCATTTATCCTGCCGAAGATGATTCGCCGCTGGCGCTGACCGATAAAGTCATGTTTACGATGGCGGCGAATTTGCCGCCATCGCTGCGCGGCGTTTATGCAGATGAGGCAGATCAGGCTTAAGCCTGACCTGCTTTTTTCTCTTTGGCCGCTTTCATTAGCCCGACAAAGAGCGGGTGGGGGCGGTTGGGGCGCGAAAGAAATTCCGGGTGAAATTGACTGCCGACCATGTAGGGGTGGTCTTTGAGTTCGGCGATTTCTACCAGTTTTCCATCTGGTGAAAGCCCAGAGAAGACCATGCCCGCTTTTTCAAATTCTGCGCGGTAGGCGTTATTGAATTCCCAGCGGTGACGGTGACGTTCGTCAATTTTCTCGACGGCGTAGGCGGCGGCGGCTTTTGTGCCGGGCTTAAGGACGCAGGGGTACAGCCCCAAGCGCATGGTGCCGCCCATATCAATGATGGAACGCTGGTCGTTCATCAGGTCAATCACCGGCGAGGCGGTGGAGCGGTCGAATTCGCTGGAGTTGGCGTCTTCGTGGCCGAGGACGTGGCGGGCAAATTCGACGCACATCAACTGCATTCCCAGGCATAACCCCAGGTAGGGAATTTTGTTCTCGCGGGCGTAACGCGCCGCCAGAATTTTACCTTCGGTGCCGCGTGAGCCAAACCCGCCGGGGACGAGAATCGCGTCGGCTTTTTGTACCTGTTCCCAGTTTTTGTCTTTTTCAAGGTCGGCGGAGTGTACCCACTCAATTTTGACTTCCACTCCAGCGGCCAGGGCGGCATGTTTGAGCGCTTCGCGCACTGACATGTAAGCGTCGTGCAGTTCCACGTATTTTCCTACCAGCGCAACGGTCACTTCGGGTTTGGGGCGTTTGACATTGGCCACCAGTTTTTCCCATTCGCGCCAGTCAGGTTTCTTTTTGGCTTCCAGCCCCAACTGTTTCAGCACCAGGTCGGGCATACCGGCTTTTTCAATCAGTAGGGGAATTTCGTATAGATACTGAGATGTGACCATCGGCACGACAGCGGTTTTATCCACGTCGCAGAACAGGGCGATTTTTTCGCACAAGTCGGCGTCTACCGGGTAATCGGAGCGGGCGATAATCATGTTGGGCGAAATGCCCATCGAGCGCAGGGCGGCCACCGAGTGTTGGGTCGGCTTGGTTTTGAGTTCGCTGGTGGCGCCGATGTAGGGCAGCCAGGTAACATGGACGAAGAGAACATTTTCGCGCCCGACTTCGGTACGCAACTGACGAAGCGCCTCCAGAAACGGCTGCGATTCAATGTCGCCGACGGTGCCGCCGATTTCGACGAGGACGATATCGGCGCCGGTGGTTTTTTCCACCAACCCCACCCGGCGCTTAATTTCGTTGGTGATGTGGGGGATGACCTGAATGGTGCCGCCCAGATAGTCGCCGCGCCGCTCTTTGGAGATGACTTCAGCGTAGACCTGGCCGGTGGTGAAGTTGCTGACGCGGCTGGCGCGGATGTCAATGAAGCGCTCATAATGTCCCAAATCGAGGTCGGTTTCGGCGCCGTCGTCCAGCACAAAAACTTCGCCGTGCTGGTAGGGGCTCATGGTGCCCGGGTCAACGTTGATGTAGGGGTCCAGTTTTTGCACGGCGACGTTAAAGCCGCGTTCTTTGAGGGTGCGTCCCAGCGCGGCGGCGGTGACGCCCTTGCCAACCGAACTGACAACGCCGCCCGTAAAAAAGATGTACTTTGTGGTCATTTTTCCTCGCAATTTCTTTTTATGACTCTGTTGCAAAAACTCGTCAAACACAAAGGTCTCGAAGGAACACAAAGGAAAACCTTTTCATCTCTTAACCTTCGTGTACTTTGTGCCCTTTGTGGTTAAAAGCCTTTTTGCAGTGAAGTTTTTTATACAAGAGAAACGGGGAGGGCCGTTGGACGGCGTCCTCCCCGCAAGGGTGACGATGAAATGAATTGGCGCCGGTACTTGTGCCGGCAAGGTCATGGCGCCGGTACTTGTGCCGGCAAGGTCATGGCGCCGGTACTTGTGCCGGCAAGGTCATCCGACGAGTTTGATCAAGTCTTCAGCGGCGCGGCGCATTTCCAAAAATACCAGGCCCAGCTTGCCTTCCTGGCGCGCCAGGGCGGTCAGAACGGCTTCGTCACCGACGGCAATTAGCACAATGAAGCCGTTGTTGCCCTTGATGTAGACCTGCTCCAGGCTACCGCGTCCCAATTCGCCGGCGATACGTTCGCCCAGCGAGAGCATTGCCGCAGACATGGCCGAAACGCGGTCTTCTTCGGCGCCTTGTTGCAGGGCCGAGGCCATAATCAGGCCGTCTACCGAGACGACTGCTGATGCTTCAATATCGGGCGCCGAAGCTTGCATGGCGCGCAGGCGTTCCATCATTTGTTGACTGCGGGATTTACTCATGCGGAAATTCTCCAATGCATAGTGTTATCGGTGTGAGTTTACCACAATTGGACGCGGCTATTTTATCAAATTTTTTGCCTGGTGAATTTATTGATTTACCTGATAATTGGGCGCTTCTTTGGTGATGATGACATCGTGCGGATGGCTTTCGATTAACCCGGCATTGGTGATTTTCGTTAGTTGTGTCTTGGTGCGCAGGTCGTCCAGGTTTTTCGCGCCCGCGTAGCCCATGCCAGAGCGCAGGCCGCCCACCAGCTGATAGATAAAGTCGCGCACGGTGCCTTTGTAGGGCACGCGCCCTTCGATGCCTTCCGGCACCAGTTTGCCGCCTTTGTCCTGGCCGGTTCCGTAGCGGTCTTTGCCGTAGCCCTGCATGGCGCCCAAACTGCCCATGCCGCGGTACTCTTTGAAGCGGCGGCCTTCATATAAAACCACCTCGCCGGGCGATTCTTCCAGACCGGCCAGCAGTGAACCCAGCATCACCGTATCGGCCCCGGCCACAAAGGCCTTGACGATATCGCCGGAATATTTGATGCCGCCATCGGCGATGACCGGCGTACCGCTTTTGCGGGCTTCCTGCACGCAGGCGTACACCGCGCTTAACTGCGGCATGCCCGCCCCGGCGACGATGCGCGTGGTGCAGATCGAGCCAGCGCCGACGCCGACTTTGATTCCATCGGCCCCGGCGGCGATTAAATCGCGCGCGCCCTCGGCAGTGACGATGTTGCCCGCCACGACCGGCAGGTTCGGCCAATTTTTCTTGATGCGTTTGATGGCCTCAATCACGCCTTTGGAATGGCCGTGCGCCGTGTCAATGAAAACCGCGTCCAGCCCGGCATCCGCCATCGGCCCGACGCGGGCTTCCAGGTCGGGGCCCACGCCGACAGCCGCGCCCACGCGCAGGCGGCCGCGTTCATCTTTGGCGGCGTTCGGGTTTTCAATTTCTTTCATAATATCTTTGACGGTCAGCAGTCCCTTCAGCCGTCCGGCGGCATCAACCAGTAATAATTTTTCGATGCGGTGTTTTTGCAGCAGGACTTTGGCCTCGTCGTTGGAGATGCCCACCGGGGCAGTCACCAGCCGTTCGCGCGGGGTCATAAACTCGCTGACGGCGCGCCCGTAATCCTTTTGCTCCACAAAGCGGATGTCGCGGTTGGTGAGGATTCCGGCCAGGCTGCCATCTGCCGCGACAATCGGCACGCCCGAAATGCGGTAACGCCCCATGATTTCCTCGGCCTGCTGCAGGCTGGCGTTGGGCGGCAGGGTAACGGGTTCGGTAATCATCCCGGCTTGCGAGCGTTTGACCTTGTCCACTTCACCGGCCTGGGCTTCGGGCGACATGTTGCGGTGCAGCACGCCCAGGCCGCCCTCGCGCGCCAGGGCGATTGCCAGCCGCGCCTCGCTGACGGTGTCCATCGCCGCCGAAAGGACGGGGATGTTGAGGCTGATGTCGCGCGTCAGCCGCGCGCGCACATCCACCTCGGACGGCAGAATTTCGCTGTAGGCCGGGACGACCAGCACGTCGTCGAAGGTCAGCGATTCGCCGGATGCAAAGAGTTTTTCGTTCATACGTCTCCTTTTCGGTTGTCAGTTACCAGTTGTCCAGTTTACCAGTCGTCCAGTTTACCGGTTATCAGTCGTCCAGTTTACCAGTTTTTTGGTTTCCAATTTGCCAATTTTTAATTCCTACTCCCTACTCCCTACTCCCTACTCCCTACTCCCTACTCCCTAATTCCTAATCCCTACTTCCTACTCCTCATACACATCCAGCGTTTGCGCCAGAATTTTTTCCAGTGAAAAGTTTTCAGCCACTCGGCGGCGGCCAGCCAGGCCGAATTTTTGCCAGTTTTCGGGCTGACGGAGCAATTCGTCCAGCGCGGCGGCCAGGGCGTCAGAATCGCCGACCGGGGCGAGCAGGCCATTTTCGCCGGGGCGGACGATTTCGCGGCAGCCGGGTGCGTCGCTGGTGACGATGGGGCGCGCGCTGGCAGCGGCTTCCAGCAGGGTGCGCGAAAGTCCCTCGCGGTAGGAGGGCAGGCAGACAATGCTGGCTTGCGCGTATACATCGCGCATGTTTTCGCGCCAGCCCCACACTTCGAGCGCGCCGTCTTTTTGCCAGGCGTCGAGCGCCGCCGGGGAAATTGAATCCGGGTTGGAGAAGTCGGTTTCGCCGACCAGCGCAAAGCGGGCGCGCGGATGGCTGCCGCGCAGGCGCTGCGCCGCGCCGACAAATTCTTCCACGCCTTTGGCTTTCAGCAGGCGGCCCGGCAAAACTACCAGCGGCGCATCCCCCGCCGGTAACGGGAGCGGGCTGAAGCGCGCCAGGTCTATGCCCGAGCCGGGAATCAGCCGTGTCTGCGGAAAATTCGTCAGACGCAGGCGCAGGAACAGGGCGCGGTCGGCTTCATTTTGAAAAATGACGATGGTTTTCTGCAGCGCCAGGCGGTACAGGCTGACGGCGGTCAGGCGCAGCAGTTGGTTTTTTCCGGTGAAAACGTGCCCCAGCCCGGTGATGGCGTTGATGACGCGCGTTCCGCTGAAACGCGCCGCCAGCGAACCGTACAGCACAGGTTTGATGGTGAAATGATGGGCAATATTGGGGCGCAGTTGGCGGTAGAGCTGGATTAATTGCCACAAGCTGAGCAGTTCGCCGAGCGGGTTGAGGCGGTTGCGCTGCAGGTCGAAGCGCCGCCACTCAAAACCGGCCTGTTGAAGTTTGAGGGCGTGCGCGCCGGGCGGCGAAAGCAGGATGACGTGATGCCCGGCCTGGCGCAAGGCTTGCGCCAGCGGCAGGCGAAAGTTGTAGAGATACCAGTCGGTGTTGGCGAAGAGCAGAATTTTCACGTTTCTCTATTTTCTAACCACGACGGACACAACGGCGCACAAGGGAAAGCCACTTCCTATTTTTCGCGTTCCAGCCAGGCCTCGAACATCAGCACCGCCCACAGCGCGGACTGCTCGTTGCTCTGGCCGGTGAGATGCGCCTGCCACTTTTGGCGAATTGGCGCGGGGTCGAAAAAGCCCTCGCGGCGCAGGCGATTTTCGTCCAGCAGGGCTTCGGCCCAGCCGCGCAGCGGGCCGCGCAGCCAGGTGTGCAGGGGAATGGCGAACCCCTGCTTGGGGCGTTCCATCATTTTTGCGGGCAGGTGACGCGCGAGAATTTGGCGCAAAATCCATTTACCCTGCCCGCTGCGAATTTTCAGGCGCAGGGGCAGGCGCCAGGCCAGCTCGACGGTTTCGTGGTCGTCCAGCAGCGGGGCGCGCACTTCCAGGCTGGCGCCCATGCTGGCGCGGTCCACTTTGGTCAGAATGTCGTCCGGCAGGTAGGTCAGCAGGTCGAGCGCCATCATGCGCTCGGTGGGGGTGGCGTTTTCCAGCCAGGCGGCGGAATTGGTCAGCGGGCTGCGCGGCTCGCGCCCGGCGAGAATCACTTGCGCCGGATTTTTCCACTGGGAAATGAGATTGAGATAAATGGCTTGCGGATTTTCCAGCAGCAGGGTTTCGGCCAGTTTGGCGGCTTTATCGGCGGGGTTGGGCAGAAATCTCCCGGCCAGGCGCGACCAGGTTGCCGGGCGGACGCCCGTTAGCCCGGCGGATAGCAGGCGGCGCGCGCCGGGCGGCAGGTTTTTGACGCGCCCCCAGAGGCTTTCCACCAACCGGTAACGGTTGTAGCCGCCGAAAAGTTCATCGCCGCCATCGCCAGAAAGCGCCACGGTGACGTGTTGGCGCGCCATCTGCGAAACGAGGAAGGTGGGAATTTGCGACGAATCGGCGAAGGGTTCGTCGTAGAGCGTCGGCAGGCGCGGAATGACGGCCAACGCCTCGGCGGGGGTGACGTACAGTTCGGTGTGGTCGGTCTGCAGGCGCTGCGCCACGGCGCGGGCCTGCGCGGCTTCGTCGTAGCCCGCTTCGGTAAATCCCAGGCTGAAGGTTTGCACCGGGCGCGGGCTTTGCGCCTGCATCAGTGCCACCACCAGCGAGGAGTCAATTCCGCCCGAGAGAAAAGCGCCCAGCGGCACATCGGCCAACATGCGCAGGCCAATCGAGCGGCGCAGATGGCTTTCCAGCATCTCCACTGCTTCGCGCTCGCTGCCGTGGAAGGGATGCTCCAGCCCGGATTGCGCCATGTCGCGCGCGCTCCAGTAGTCAGTGGGCACGGCGCTGCGCGCCGATTCGCCGCGCAGCGTCAGCAGGCAGGCCGGGGGCAGTTTTTTAACGTTCTGGTAAATGCTGTGTGGCGCGGGAATATCGCCCAGGCGCAGGTAAAGCGTCAGCGCGTCGCGGTCAATTTCCCCGGCAAAGGCTGGGTGAGCGCGCAAACTTTTCAGTTCCGAGCCGAAGAGGAAGACGCCGCCGCTCCAGCCGTAGTAGAGCGGCTTGATTCCCAGCCGGTCGCGCGCCAGCGTCAGCGTTTTTTCGTGCGCGTCCCACACGGCGAAGGCGAACATGCCGTTCAGCCGCTGCACGGTTTCGGCGATGCCCCAGGCCTCGCACCCGGCCAAAATCACCTCGGTATCCGAGGTTCCGCGCCAGGTTGCCGTCAGTTCGGCGCGCAAATCAAGGTAGTTGTAAATTTCGCCGTTGAAGACGATGGTGAAGCGTCCGCTGGCCGAAGTCATCGGCTGATGGCCGCCGGGCGAAAGGTCGAGAATAGCCAGGCGGCGAAAGCCAAGCGCCACGCCCGCTACCGCGTCTGTCCACGCGCCGCTGTCGTCTGGGCCGCGATGACGCAGGGCGGCGCTCATGGCGGTGACGCGCGTCTGCAGGTCGGTTGAGTCGTTGAGAATTCCAGTGATTCCGCACATGGAGATAGTTTACCAGTTATCGGTGACCAGTTGCCAGTGACCAGTTGTCAGTTGTCCGGTTGTCCGGTTTTCCGGTTGGACGGTTTTTCCTAATCCCTAACTCCTAACTCCTAATCCATGTTAAACTTCACAGCCATGCGCCGCGCTTTTGTTCTGTTTCTTCTTTTTCTGGGAATATCCTGGCCTTTGGCGGGAGTGGACGCCCAGACAATTTCCACGCCCCTGGCAGGGACGCCTACGCCGGAGGCCGGTTTGCCCGCTCTGAGCGTGGCCTTCCCGGCGCGGGGGGAGACGCTGCGCGGTGAAATTCCCGTGACCGGCGCGATTTCCCTGCCCGGCTTCACCTATTGGGAATTGGCTTTTGCCTACGCCGAAGACCCAACCAACACCTGGTTCCTGCTGCTGCGCGGCGACCAACCCGTCAGCGGCGAGATTTTCCGCTGGCACACCGCCGCCATTGCAGACGGCGAGTACCGCCTGCGCCTGCGCGTCTTTTTTGCCGAAGGACTGCAGGACGTGCTGGTGACGGGCTTGCGTGTCCGCAATTACACGGTTGATACGCCGACGCCCTCGCCGACCGCCACCTTCACCCGCACCCCGGCGCACACCCTGCCGCCGCGTTTGCCGACAGCGACGATGGCCCCCACGCGGACGATTTTTCCCAGCGTCACGCCCCTGCCGCCCAACCCGCTCAGCTTGCCCACGTCAACAATTGGACTGCAATTTGCCAAAGGCGCCCTGCTGACGCTGGCCGCCTTCCTCATTTTTGGCGCACTCCTGGCGCTTGGACGGAAGTTCAGAAATCAGTGATCACTGATCACTGACAACTGACCACTGACCACTGACACCCGATGACTGACTTCCCCTTCCTCATCATTGGCCTGGGCAACCCGGGCCGTGAATATGCGCAAACCCGTCACAACGTGGGCTTTATGTTGATTGACCGCCTGGCCGTGCGCTTGAACGCGCATGGCCTGAAAATGCAAGCCAAAGCCATCGTCACCGATGCGCGTTACGGTGAGCAAAAAATTCTGCTCGCCAAGCCGCAGACATTTATGAACCTCTCCGGTCAGGCGGTGCAGGGGCTGATTCACTTTTACAAACTGCCGCTCGACCACGTTCTCGTGGCGCACGACGACCTAGATTTGCCATTCTGTACGCTGCGGATGCGCCCCGGCGGCGGCGCGGGCGGGCAAAAAGGAATCAAATCCACCATTGACCAACTCGGCACCAATGAATTTGCGCGCTTGCGCCTCGGCATAGACCGTCCGCCCGGGCGGATGGACCCCGCCGCCTACGTTTTGCAGGAATTTTCGCCCAAAGAACTGCAGGCCGTCTCCGAAACTCTCGACCGCGCCGCCGACGCCGCCGTGGCCTGGGTGACCGAAGGCCTGGACGCCGCCATGAACAAATTCAACGGGGATGCGGGAAAACCCGTGGACAAGTAAACGGCAGCAGGATACAATAAAATCTGATTTTCCGAAAATCGGATTAAAGGAGTGTGGCATGAATACAACTATCCAAATTCGTAGCAAAGGAAACATCACCCTGCCTTTTGATTTGCGCAATAAATATGGCTTGACTGAAGGAGAAGTCTTGAGCCTGATTGATTTGGGTAACGGCTCATTTTTGCTTTCGCCACGTCGTTCACGCGTGGATGAATTGGCAGACAAGATGCGCGCTGCGCTGGAAACGCAAGGCGAATCGCTTGAATCGATGCTGACCGCTTTGCGCGAAGTGCGGGCTGAATATCATGCCAAAAAGCCCTAAAATTTTTCTCGATACCAGTGTCATCATTGCGGCGGTGATGTCGCCGACCGGCGGGGCGCGCTTGCTGTTCCACCTGGCTCAGACCGGTGCGCTGGGTTTGGTTGCAGGCAAAGGCGTTTTGCAGGAGACCGAGCAGGTCTTGTTCCGTAAAGCGCCGCAATTACTGCCTCTGCTGGCGCAATTGTTGGATGAAATTCACCTTGAAATAGGCGGAGAGCCTGCAGGTTCTGAAAATCAGCAAGCCGCGTCCTTGATTGATTATTTGCCCGACGCCCATGTTCTGGCGCAGGCCATTCATGCTGAACCTGACTGGTTTGTCAGCCACGACAAGGCTCATTTTCTTGGGAATCCAGTGTTGGAGAAGTTGCCGTTTAAAATAGGCTCACCGGGTGACGTTCTTGCCTGGATGAGAGATTATCTAGAGTCTTGAGACTCTCTTTTCCCCTTTGCGCCGTGCGGCGAAATTTACCTCGCCTTGTGGCGCGATGTTCGTGCTGCGGTCAGGTTGCAGCAGAAATTCTGCGTTGCGCCTGAATCCGGCAATTCGTTACCGAAAATTAGCAATTCCTGATGCATTTCATTCTCGCTGCCCTGCGCGCCACCCCCGAATACCAGACCCTGCTGCAACAGGTCATGGCCGATTCCTGCCTGCCCGGGCTGGGATTGCCGCGCGCGGCGCGTCTGCCGTTGCTGGCCGCTCTGCACGGCGATTTAACCCGTCCCATCCTGTTACTGACCGACCGCGCCGACCACGCGCTGGCGCTCTACGACGAACTGGGCGTCTGGCTGCCCGTCGCCGTGCGCTACCTGTTCGCCGAACCGAACCCGCTCTTTTACGAAGATGCCGCCTGGGGCGCCAACACCCGCCGCGAGCGGTTGACGGCGTTGACCGCCCTCGCCGCCTACCACCTGCCCTTTGCTGAAAAACCCGCCGCGCCGCCGATTATCGTCGCCTCGGCGCGCGCGGTGATGACGCGCACCCTGCCGCGCCGCGACTTCCTGCGCGCCAGCAAACGCCTGACGCTCGGCCAGCAAATTCAGCCAGATGCGCTGCTTCGTCAGTGGGCGGCGATGGGCTATCAGGCGGCGGATACCGTCACCGAACCGGGGCAATTCTCGCGGCGCGGCGGTATCCTCGACCTGTGGGTGATGGCCGAACCCTTCCCCGCGCGCCTCGACTTTTTCGGCGACGAAATTGACTCCATCCGCCGCTTCGACCCGGCCACGCAGCGCACGCTGACGAAGTTGGAAGCCCTGCTCGTTACCCCCGCGCGCGAATTTCTGCTCACCGGCGAGAGCGAAGCCCCGCTTTCTGAATTTCACATCCCGCTGCTGCACCCCTTCCCGGCCTCGATTTTGGATTACCTGCCGCCGCGCGGCCTGATTTTGGCCGACGATTTATCGCTGGCCGAAACGATGGTCAACGAACTGGAGGAGCAGGCCGTCAAATTCCGCCACGAGTCAATTGACGAAGGCACGCTGACGGCAGATTTCCCCGTGCCGTATCTCACCTGGTCTGAAATGCTGGACGCCATGCAGGCGCATCTCTGGCTGGAACTGGGGCGCGGCGCCAACGAGCCGGAAAATTCGCCCGGCCTGCGTGAAATTTTCAGCCTGGGGCAGCGCTTCGGCGGGCGGCTGAAGCCATTTATGGAATATCTGGGCGGGCTGACCGCCGGGGGCAACCCGGTTTGGGTCATGTCGCGCCAGAGCAAACGCCTGGAGGAACTCTGGCGTGAGCAGCCTCCCCTCGGGCAGGATTCGCCCGCCGAAAACGGGAGCCAGCCCCCGCCGGGGCGTTCTCCCGTTTTCGTGGAGGGCTACCTGTCGGAGGGTTTTTTCTTGCGGGTAGCCAATTTCCCGTCGCTGGAGAATTTTCCGCCCGCAGCGGAAGCCCCGTTCACGATTCATCTCCTCACCGATGCGGAAGTTTTCGGCTGGGAGCGGCCCGTTCCGCGCGCCCGTCAGCGCCCGGTTTCCGAGGCGCCGGAAGCGGCTTTTGGCGATTTGCGCGCCGGGGATTATGTGGTGCATGTTGATTTTGGCGTCGGGCGTTTTGTTGGCCTGGTGCAGCGCGCGCTGGAAGGCCACGAGCGCGAATTTTTGTGCATCGAATATGAAAAAGGCGACCAAATTTTCGTTCCCGTGCATCAGGCCGACCGGCTGACGCGCTACGTTGGCAAGGAGGGCGGCGTGCCAACGCTGACGCGCCTCGGCTCGCAGGAGTGGGCCAGCGTCAAAGCCAACGTCAAAGAATCGGTGCAGAAGGTGGCCGAAGATTTGTTGGAGTTGTACGCCAAACGGCAGACGGTTCCCGGCCACGCTTTTGGCGCGGATACGCCCTGGCAAAAAGAGCTGGAAGACAGTTTCCCCTACGTCGAAACACCCGACCAGCGCGCGGCGATTGCCGCCATTAAGCGCGACATGGAAGCCGCCCGCCCGATGGACCGCCTGCTGTGCGGCGACGTGGGCTACGGCAAAACGGAAGTTGCCCTGCGCGCGGCCTTCAAGGCGGTGCAGGATGGGAAACAAGTCGCCGTGCTGGTGCCGACTACGGTTTTGGCGCAGCAGCATTACGAAACATTTCAGCAGCGGCTGGCGGCTTTCCCGGTGACGGTGGAGATGCTTTCGCGTTTTCGCTCGCCGCGTGAGCAAAATGAAATTATCCGCAAGTTGCTGCTGGGCCAGGTGGATATTTTGATTGGCACGCACCGCCTGATTTCGCAGGATGTCGAATTCAAAAACCTGGGGCTGGTGATTATTGACGAGGAACAGCGTTTTGGCGTGACGCACAAGGAGCATTTCAAAAAACTGCGCACGCAGGTGGATGTGCTGACGCTGACGGCGACGCCCATTCCGCGCACGCTCTACATGGCGCTGACCGGTGTGCGCGATATTTCCAACCTGAACACGCCACCCGAAGAGCGGCTGCCGGTCATTACGCATGTCGGCCCGTATGCGCCCAAACTGGTGCGGCAGGCGGTTCTGCGCGAGATGGAGCGCGGCGGACAGGTTTTTTTCGTCCATAACCGCGTGCAAACCATTCACGCCATGAAAATGCACCTGCAAAAACTCGTCCCCGAAGCGCGCATTGGCGTCGGTCACGGGCAGATGGACGAACATCAACTTTCGCAGGTGATGCACGATTTCAGCGACGGCAACCTGGATATTCTGCTTTCCACCACCATCATCGAAAGCGGCCTTGACATCCCCAACGCCAATACGCTGATTGTGGACCGCGCCGATACGTTTGGCCTGGCGCAACTTTATCAACTGCGCGGACGGGTGGGACGCGCTGCCGCGCGCGCCTACGCCTATTTTTTCCGCCACCGCAAAAAAGCGCCGACCCTCGACGGGCAGGAACGGCTGGAAGTCATTGCCGAAAATACCCAACTCGGCGCGGGCTACTCCATCGCCATGCGTGATCTGGAAATTCGCGGCGCGGGTGAACTGCTTGGAATGCACCAGAGCGGCCACATCGAAGCGGTTGGCTTCCACCTTTACACGCGCATGTTGGCGGCGGAAGTCCGGCGGTTGAAAATCGCCGCCGCGCAAGTCGAAAAACTCTCCGGCAAAAAAATGGGCGGCATGGATTTTTCCGCCTTCCAGCCATCCACCCTGGCCGCAGTGGAATTGGAATTGAAAGAACCCGTCACGGTGGATTTGCCGCTGGCAATCGGCATTCCCAAAACCTACATCCCCAACCAGGAACTGCGCCTGCGGCTGTACCGCCGCCTGGCAAGTTTGCGCGAAGAGAGCGCGGTGGACGCCCTGGCGCAGGAATTTGCCGACCGCTTTGGTGCGCTGCCCGAAATGGCGCAAAACCTGTTCTACCAGATGAAAGTCAAGCTGCGCGCCGACGCCGCCCTGCTGATTTCCGTCAGCGCCGAAAACGGCCAGCTGGTTTTGCGTTACCCGCCTCTCGCCGATGGCCTGCCCGCCCGTGCCCTGCCCGATTTGGGCAATCACATTCGCGGCGGCAAAAACGCCTACTGGTGCAGTTTTCTCAAAGAAGAAGACTGGCGTGAGCGTCTGCTTGAAACCCTCGACCGGCTGAAAAAGCGCATTATTACCCTGTAAAACTAATGCTATTTCGTTAGCGCATTCGGAGTTCAACGTCTCCCGACGTTGGTGTCAAAGTCATCGGCGGTTAAGAAAAAAAGTTTTATGTGTCAATACTTTTCTTTAAAGATACTCCAGAGATGACATATGTAAAATTTGTACCTGAGAAAGGAGGTAGAGATGCTGTCTTGGTTATGATTCCGGAAGAAAAAATAGTTTCCCTACTTGAAGATAATAAAATTACAATTCCTGCCAATCCTCAGTAATAATTTTTTCACTCACTATCCGACCACCCGACTATCCGACTACCCAAGACACAACACTCAAGTAAAGAATAACGGTATACTTGCCATCTGGTAGACTACGGAATGAGGCGAAGCATCCTAAAGGATAGGAGTACCTGATGAGCGCACAAAGGTTAACCCTGGAATTGAGCGGTTTATTCGCTGTGCCGGAAACGGAGTTGATTCGCAAAGGTCTTCTGGCATTGATCGAAAAAGAAATCCGCCTGGCCGAAAACGAGATTGCTTCGATCCGCGAGCGATACGATGTGTTCTCCAAAGAGACTCTTTACAAAGCCATCGAGGAGAAGAAGGTGGCTGGGCATCCCGCATGGGAAGATTACATCGTTTGGAAAAATAAGGAAGCCCACATCCAGAAACTGCGCCAACTTGCGGAAAAAGCATAGTGTATGCTCGAACTCTACCAGTCCCTGGCAAATCTTGCTTTGGCAGAGTTTAGCGACATCATCACAGGTTCGCACATGATCGGCGGCACACCTGCCGACCCAAATAAACTGCGCCTCGCTTTCAAAGACGAATCCTTCCTGGATATTTGGCTTTCCAAAGATAACGACTATGCCTACCATTGGGAACATAGCCGCCAAAGCGGGAAAATTTATCGCTGGGATAATGCCCCTCACCACCCCGAAGTGTCCACATTTCCAAAACATTTTCACAACGGCACCGAAACCACCCTGACCGGCAGTGAGATAAGCGCCAATTCTCAATCTGCCCTGCGGGATATTCTTGATTTTATTCGGCAACGCCTGGCTAAATAAGTGCCCCCTATTCCGCTGGCGCGGCGTAAAAAGGAACGATTGCCCATGAAGAAAATCATCTCGTTGCTGATTCTTGCCGCGTTTCTCAGATTCAGACTTCCGAGGTCTCGGAGACTTTGGAAGTCTTGCCCACTTCCACCGAAACCCCCATCCCGACGCCGACGGTCACTCCTACCCCTGAGCCGACCGCTACGGCAACATCACCTGCTGTTGTTGTTCCCGAATCGTTGAAAAATACAAATTTATCATCAGGGACAATTCCTGATTGTTTACTGATATTACGCAGCAAGAACCCTATGGCGCGACATTTATTGTCGCGGTTGCGCCGCAGAAAGTGGAGAAGTGCATTTTTAGAGCCGTTTGATAGGCTTCAGCACCAATGCTATTTCGTTAGCGCTTTCGGAATTCAACGTCTCCCGACGTTGGCGCCAAAGTCTGGAGACGTTGGACTCCTATCTAAACAGTATTGCTTTTAAAACCCCACGCCGCCTTTGGACTGGCCCTAGTCCGAGGCGGCGTGTGCATTAAGGAGAATGCTTGATTTCTATTTTACGCATGAACCTAAATTTTTTCTGAAGAGAAATTAAGAGAAAAATTAGAGAAAATTTTCACGAAAGCGCATTCAAAATCTGCTCCAGCGTAATTGGCCCGGCGCGCAAAATTTTCGGCTCGCCTTGCGAACAATCCACTACCGTGGAAGGCATTCCGCCCGGCGTCACGCCGCCATCCAAAATCAGCGGAATGCGTCCGCCGAGTTCCGCTTCCACCCCGCGCGCGGTGCATGGCGCGGCGTTGCCGCTGCGATTGGCCGAACTGACCGCCAGCGGCCCCGTCAGCCGCAGCAGTTCGCGGGTCGGCTCAAAATCGGGGATGCGCACGCCCACTGTTGGGTATGGCGTCACCGCCTCGGGGATGTTCGGGTGACGCGGCAGGACAATCGTCAGCGGGCCGGGCCAAAAGCGCCGCGCCAGTTTGGCGCAAATACTGCTCACACCATGTGCCACGCGTTCCAACTGCTCAAAATCGCCAACCAAAACGGGCACTGCCTTCTCACTGCCGCGCTCCTTTACTGTATAAATCTCGCTCACTGCCAATTCGTTAAACACCAGCGCCCCCAGCCCATAAACTGTATCGGTCGGGAAGGCCACCAATCCGTTATTGGTCAGCACGTCAATCGCCAGCGCCAGCGCGTCGGGGTCGTTGATGAAAAGAATTTCTGTTTTCATACTTATTTTATACAGCCAAACGTCCCGCCTTGTCCATAGCAAATTGGTATCAAGTCTGTCGCGCCACCGCCAGCCGTTCCAGCCCGGCCAAATCTTTTTGAATGGAAATGTTGGCGTCTGGAAAATTTTCCCGCAAAAGAGCCTTGAGTGCCGCCCCTTGCCGGTACTCCATCTCCAGCAGAAAAAGCCCCCACTGAATCCTGCTCGCCGCCACCTGGGCCGCCAACCGGCGGATGAGTTCCAGCCCGTCCGCGCCGCCATCCAGCGCCAGCGTTGGTTCGTGCCCGAAGATGGGCAAGCCCCGCAGCGTTGCGCTGGGAATATAGGGCAGGTTGGCGGTAATCAGGTCAAAAGTGGAATCGGCTTGCGGCAGCAAATCGGCCTGCGTAAATTGGATTCTCGCGCTTACCCCGTGCTTTTCGGCGTTGCGCCGGGCGATGTTGAGCGCGGCGGGCGAAATATCCGCCGCCATAAACTGCGCCTGCGGCAGGAGCGTTGCCAGGGTGATCGGGATGATGCCCGAGCCGGTGCCAACGTCCAGACCGCGCAGACCCGTTCCCAGCGGGGAACGCTCTGCCAGCCAGCGGCGGGCAACGTCAATCAGCAGTTCTGTCTCCGGGCGCGGAATCAGCACGTCGGGCGAGACATCAAAATCTAGCCCGTAAAATTCCCAGCGGCCCAAAATATAGGGCAGGGGTTCGCCCGCCTGCAGGCGTTTTTCGGCGGCCTGCAGTTTTTTCTGCTCGGCGGGCGAGGGCGCGGCTTCGGGATGCGCCAGCCACCAGGTTTTGTCTTTGCCGGTGATGTGCGCCAGTAGCAGGCGGGTTTCGGGGGTTTTCAGCCAGGGGTTCATAAAAGTCCGTAACGCGACATTCATGTCGCGGTTTTGGGCAATCCCCGTATTTTTCGCGCTGCGCTTTCCGGGGAAAACATTATTTTTGTAGCGTTTGTCGTATCCGTGCGTGGGTTTGTTCAAGCGATTCGGGCAGCACGCGCACCTCGCCGATGGCCGACATGAAGTTGGTATCGCCATTCCAGCGTGGCACGATGTGCAGGTGAATATGCCCTGGCACGCCTGCGCCAGCGGCCTCGCCAATGTTTGCGCCCAGGTTGAAACCTTGTGGGGTGTACAACTGGCGCAAAATCACGATACAGTGTGAAACCAGTTCCATCATTTCGGCGCGAGTTTCAGGGTCTAGCCCCTCCAGCGTGGCGCAATGTGCCAGCGGCGCAACCATTAGATGCCCGCTGGTGTAGGGAAATTTATTCAAAATGACGAACGCGCGCTGCCCGCGTAGGACAATCAGATTCTCTGCCCCGTCTTCGCGTTGCAAGGCGTTGCAAAACACACAGCCAGTTTCTTTGGCGTGGTTTTCGATATATTTCATGCGCCAGGTTGCCCAAAGGTGTCTCATGGAGCGATTTTAACCCAAAATGATACAATCAGCGCATGTCTGCCATTACTGTTTCTCACTTGCAAAAAATCTTCCAAAGCAAGCGCAAGGCCGCCGGTTTGGGCGCCAGTGCGCGCTCGTTGTTTCAGTCGGAGTACACCACCGTCGAAGCGGTGCGCGACCTCAGCTTTGAGATGCAACCGGGCGAATTGCTCGGCTTTATCGGCCCCAATGGCGCCGGAAAATCCACCACCATCAAGATGCTGACCGGTATCCTGCATCCAACCAGCGGTGATGCCAGCGTGCTGGGGTTTACCCCCTGGAAGGAGCGCCAGAAACTGGCTTTTCAGATTGGCACCGTTTTCGGCCAGCGTCCGCAGTTGTGGTATCACCTGCCAGCGGTGGATACTTTCACCTTGTTTGGAAAAATTTACGAGAGGGATGACGCTTTTACCCAGAAACGCATCGCTTTTCTATCAGAAGCTTTTGAAATTGGGGATTTGCTTGAAACGCCGGTACGGAAACTTTCGCTTGGGCAGCGTATGCGTTGCGAGGTGGCGGCTTCACTGCTTCACCAGCCGAAGTTGCTCCTGCTCGATGAGCCATCCATCGGTCTGGATGTGGTCGCCAAACAGCACATCCGCGACGCCATCCGCACAATGAGCCAGGAGGAGGGCGTGGGCGTTTTGCTGACCTCGCACGATGCTGGCGACCTGGAAGCGCTTTGCCATCGCGTCATCATCATCAATCACGGGCAGATTGTGTATCAGGACAAGGTTTCAAACCTGAAGCGTAAGTTTTTGACGCGCAAAACAGTGGAAGTACGTTATGCCGAAGAAGTGAACGTGAATTTTAACCTGGAAGGCATGGAGACGCTTAAGACCGGGCGGTACGGCGTAAAGTTGAGCTTTGACACGCGCACAACCCCGGCGGATGCCGTGCTGATGCGTCTCTCTGCTGCTGGTACGCTGGTAGACATCACCATCTCTGACCCGCCGTTGGAAGAAGTGATTGCTAATATTTACGGAAGGCAGTTGTCGGTGGACAGTGGTCTGTAATCAAGTAATCAGTGTCTGCAGCCGGAAAACCGAATACTCAAATACCCCATGAAAAAATACTGGTTCATTTTTCAAACGCAACTGATCAACAGCCTGGCTTACCCCGGCGAGTTAATTGGCCGCGCCCTGACAATTTTGCCGTTTATGTGGATTTTCTACCAGCTGTGGTCGGTCACGTTTGCCTCCACGGGGCAAACCGAAATGAACGGGCTAACGCTGAAAATGACGATGTGGTACTTTGTCGTCACCGAAGTTATCGAAATCAGCCGCCCGCGCGTTGGCAATACCATTTCTGAAACGGTCAGAGACGGCTCAATCGCTTATCTGCTCAGTAAACCTTACAACTTCATGCTATATCACTATGCCACTGCGATGGGCGGTACAATTTTCCACGCTCTGTTTAACATTCTCTTCGGCGGCGGTCTGATCTGGTGGCTGGTAGGTGCGCCGCCATCGCTGATGGGCGTGGCGATGGTGCTGCCCGCTTTGCTGGGCGCCTGGGCGCTTCATTTTTGCATCGCCGCGTTGATTGGCTTGCTGGCCTTCATTGTTGAAGACATCAGCGCCTTTTTGTGGATTTTTCAGAAAGCCGCCTTCGTTTTTGGCGGCCTGCTCATTCCGCTGGATTTTTATCCGGGCTGGATGCGCACCATTGCCAATTTTTTGCCGTTTGCGTCCCTGTCTTACGCCCCAGCGCGGCTGTTTATTTCGCCCTCGCCGCAAGCGTTTTTCGCCGTCATCGGTCAACAAATACTTTGGTTGGGCATTCTCGGTTTGGCGCTCACGTTTTTCTATCATCGCGCCGTTCGGTTTCTGACGATTAACGGTGGATAAAAATGTCCAATTTAAAAATTCTCCTCGCGGTCTGGAAAGCCAACCTGCAATCGGCAATGGAATATCGCGTTTCCTTCATCAGCCAGGTGTTGGGGATGATGCTGAATAACGGCATGTACTTCGTTATCTGGGTCATCTTTTTCGACCGCTTCAAAGAAATACGCGGCTGGGGCGTTGGCGATATGTACGTCACTTTTGGCGTTTCGGCCAGCGCGTTTGGATTGGTTTCGCTCTTTTTTGGCAACGCCTTCAACCTGGGCGACATCATCACGCGCGGGCGGTTGGATTACTACCTTTCCCTGCCGCGCCCGGTGTTGTTACATACGCTCACCAGCCGCAGTGTTGCCAGCGGCGCGGGTGACTTTTTGTATGGCATCCTCTCCTTCGCGGTTTCCGGCTATTTTAGCGCTGAAGCGTTGGCGCGTTTTACATTGGCGATTTTGCTGGCGGCCATTGTTTTTGCCAGTTTTCTGGTTATCGTACAGAGCCTGGCCTTTTGGATGGGCAATGCCACCAATCTGGTAACGCTGGCGGTCAACGCCATGATTACTTTTTCCATTTACCCCATTAGCATTTTTGACAACACTGCCAAATTGATTCTGTTCACCCTTGTCCCAGCGGCGCTGATGGGCGCAGTGCCGGCCTCCTTTGCCATCGCCTTCACCTGGCAAACGCTGGCGCAATTGCTGATTGGGGCTGGCGCTTTTCTTGCTCTTGCTATTTTTATCTTTTATTTTGGCCTGCGCCGCTACGAAAGCGGCAGCGGCATTCAGGTAGAAATTTAGGGAGGCTCGTCATGGATTTTAACCGACTGATCGCTTTTACCCAAAAGCTGATTCATGCCGCCAGTTTGAGTGGAAAGGAAAACGTCGTCGCTCAGTTCATTCTGGATGAAATGCGCGCCAACGGCTTCAGCAGCGCAAGCGTTGACGCTAACGGCTCTGTCATTGGCATTCTTGAGGGCGCTTTGCCCGGCCCAACCGTTTTGCTGGACGCGCATTGTGACACCGTCGGCATTGCCCCCGGCTCAACCTGGACGCACGACCCCTTTGGCGGCGAGATTGCGGAGGACAAACTGTACGGGCGCGGTGTGGCCGATATGAAGGGCGCGCTGGCCGCCATGCTTTATGGCATTGCCAGCCTCGACCCGGCCACTTTGCGCGGGCGCGTGGCGCTCTCCGCAACGGTGATGGAAGAAGTGATGGAAGGCGTCGCCTTGAAAAGTGTCATTGAAAGCATCCAGCCCGATTACGTCATCATCGGCGAAGCCACCAACCTGCGCGTTAATCGCGGTGGGCGCGGACGCGTAGAAATTTTCCTTGAAACCATTGGCATCCCCGCGCACTCTTCTTCACCGCAAATGGGCAAAAACGCTGTTCATGCCATGACCAAAGTCATCGCCGTTATGGAGTCATTGCCACTTCCCGAACATGCTTTGCTCGGCCCGGCGGTGCAAACCTTGACCGATATCATCTCCGACCCTTATCCCGGCTACTCCGTTGTCCCATCGCGTTGCCGTGTCACTTATGACCGTCGCCTGTTGCCCGGCGAAACGCCGCAGAGTGCGCTGGCGCTGATTCAGGCGCACCCGGCGCTCAGCGATGTGGAGTTTAGCGCCAGCATTGCTCAGGGAGAGCATGTCACCTACACCGGCGTCACGCTGCGGGGCGAAAAATTCTTCCCCGCCTGGGAACTCCCCGAAGACCATGCCCTCGTCCGCGCCGGGCAGAAAGCGCTGGCAAATGCCGGATTGCCCGTCGAAACTGGCGCATATCGTTTTTGCACCAACGCCGCCTACTCTGCCGGGGTTGCCGCCATCCCAACCCTGGGATTTGGCCCCGGCCACGAAGAAGACGCGCATGTCACTGACGAGTGCCTGCGCTTGCAAGATTTGCAGGATGCCGCGCGCGGCTATTTCGCCCTCGTCCAGGCTGTGACTGAAATCAAATCGTAAGGCGCAAGCGGCGTAAACGGAATAAGATAAAAACAGCTCTTTTTGAGAAAATGAGCAAATTTTGTATCATCCCAAAAGTTTGGGGTAGAACAAAAGGACAAGAGCGAGTAAACTTCGAGCCATGTTAGAAGGCGTTGAGTTAAGCGCCATTCACGAAGAAAACGCCCGGCAACTGATTCGGCGCTTGCTGAATCTGATTGAAAAATTGTCGGCGGATTTGTGCGACAAGCAAGCAGAAATCCAGGCTTTGCGAGATGAAAATAACCATCTCAAAGGGGAACAGGGGAAGCCGAATATCAAGGCCAACAAGCCACAGGCTGTAAAAGCGAGCCAGCATTCGTCGGAGGAAGAGCGCAAGAAAAAGCGTGTGCGTCACAAAGCGCGCAAAAAAGCGGAAATCAAGATTGACCGCGAAGAAGTGGTGAAGATCAAGCAGGCAGACTTACCATCAGACGCCAAATTCAAAGGCTTGGTAGAAGTGGTGTACAAGACATCCTGCTGAGGACCGACAATGTGCGCTTTCAGAAAGAGAAGTATTATTCTGCCTCGAAGAAGAAAACCTACCTGGCAAAATTGCCGCGTGGGTACGAAGGACAGTTTGGGCCGGGCGTGAAAGCGCTCATTCCTGCGTTCTATTTTGGAATGGGAGCCAGTGAACCGAAAATATTGGAGTTCATCGAGAATATCGGATTGCGGATGTCCAAAGGTCAGTTATCCAACTTGCTGATTGCAGACCAGGATGAATTTCACGCCGAAAGCGATGCGGTGTATGAAAGCGGGTTACGCAGTTCAACCGGGCAGCAAAGCGATTCTACCCTGACGCGTGTGAATGGGCAGAACCAGAACTGCCATGTGGTCTGCAACCCGGTATATACCGCGTATCGCACCTTGCCGCATAAAGACCGCTTGAGCGTGTTGGATGTGCTGCGCAACGGACATCCGCGTCGGTTGCGCTTGAACCAGAATGCCCTGGATTGCCTGGCAAATGTTCCACTCTCGCGGGCAACACGCCAAAACCTGACAAATTGTTGCAGCGAGCCGGAAATGGGTGCATGAAGGGCGTCCTTACAAAACACAAACCGGGTACGAAGCCCTGGATGAGCGCATTGCAAAAACCAGAGCCAAGAAAACCTCCCTGCTGTTGGCTTTGAAACATCCCGAAATCCCCTTACACAACAACGCTTCAGAGTTGGGGGTCAGGCGCAGGGTGCGGAAGCGGGATGTCAGTTTCGGCCCGCGTACAGAAACGGGCAGGCATGCCTGGGATACTTTCATGACCCTGGCTGAGACTGCCAGAAAACTGGATGTGAGTTTCTATGCCTACATGCGCGACCGGATTACCGGGGCTGGCGCCATTCCGCCTTTGGCAGAATTGGTTACGCAGGCGGCTACTAAACTCTGTCTGGGACAACCTTGCCCTACCCCAAATTTTTGAGAAGATACAAAACATGCCGCCATATTGTTCACCGGCGGTATGTTTTTATATTTTATTTGCAGTTCTTCATTCTACGGCCAGTGTTTTGGCATTGACTGTCATTTTACGGCGCATAAGGTTTAATGGCGCCCGCTGGCAAGGTTTGCACATATTGCTTCCAATAATTTCCCAGCGTAGACAACCCTAAAGAGGGAACAACACAATCAGCGGGTGGATTGGGCCACAAGCCAGAAGTAAAAAGAGCACCATTGCCACTTTCGTAAAACACTCCGGAATCACAACTACCCGAATCTGCATCAACACTCCACCAATTCCAGCGTTGCACTAAGCGATTTCCATCGGACGGGAAACCAATATTTGCATCAGTCTGGTTTAGAAAAGCATCAAAAGATGGATACATAAAACTATCACGCACTTGTTCGCGCGTAAAAGGACAACCAGTTGTATTGGGATAAGCCGGACATGAAAACCAATCTGGGAAATTAACAGCATATTCGGAAATAATCAGGGGTTTGTTTTGCTGATCATGATCTTTCATCCATGTTCGCAAGGCCACAATTTGCGCCCAGGTTTTTGTGAAATCCTTGTTGTCCTCAAATGTATAAAGTGCTCCGCTGGTCTCGCTCAACCCTGCGGGGATTTCTGCACCCCAACTATCCTTCACTTCCTGCAAAACATAGAGATGAATGTTCCAAATATCAACTGGCATTTGATGACCATATCGGCTGATATACTCATTCCAAACCCGGTCCAGATATTGGCGGCGAAGGTCGGTAAATTCCACCATGCCGCCGATGGCAATCTGTGCGGTGGAATCTACGCTTTTAATCGCCGTATATAAATCGTGATAGGCCTGTGCGTATACTTCTGGCAACATTTCATCTTGCCCTCTACAGTAACCTGAAAAATAGTCAATGCGCTCCGTTTCATTGCCAATTATCCATGTCATTCCCGGGTGACTGGATGCTATGGATTGAATCTGGCTGACGCTAGGCGAAACGGTATATTCATAAGGTATTGCATAATAAGGACCCATTCGACAATTTGTCTTTGTACCGTCCGATGCCAGTTTCAACTGCTTGATACGCACCATTGGAACATATTCCATGCCATAGGGCGTTGGTGGGTTGGCAGTAACGGTGAAATCCACAAACCAGCCGAAACGCATGGAAACCAAGCTGTAAGGATCATAATCAGAAAAATTTCGTTGGACTTTTGCTACTCCAAATCGCCACAAGGGCGCTGGTGCAGTATAGTTTTTTGTAATCAGTGGCAAGTAAACATGGTGAATCGTCGGCACCGTCTGTCGTAGAGGCGAAGGGCCAGGCGCAGCCCACGCCAGATCGGTACTCCACAAACTCATAAACATCAAAGTCAGAAATCCCCACAGCAAGGGAGATTTGAGAATGGATTTTTTCATTTTACCTCTCTCGAACGTTGGTTGCTGATGCGTTCATGCATCATTTATTTTCTTCCACTTTTGTCGACAGGCTTTTGGTCAACGCCAACGCCAGCCGCTCCGCCACAACGCAAAAACGAGCGCGCCGAGGATGATCACTATGAGGCCGCCAATGACCATAATAAGTGCGCTTCCGCCGGTAGTCGGTGATGGCGGCGGCGCAAGCGTCACTGTCGGTAAAACTGATGTGGCGGTTAACATCACCAGCGTGGCTGTGGAAGTTGGCAAGATAATAGATGGCGTATGCGCAGGTTGGGTAACCGTCGCCGTTTGGGTCGGGATTTGCATTTGAGTTGCTGTTGAAAAGGCAGGCGTATTTGTGCTAGTGGAATGTACCGATGTCGCGTCTCCCTTCCCAGGAGTGTTGGTGATTGGAATCACATCTGGCGTATTGGTGATCGGAACCGCATCTGGTGTGTTGGTTGCTGGTCCAGGAGTGCTAGTTCTGACTCGAGTCGGAACTGTCTGACGCAAAGGCGACTGCCCGGGACTTGCCCATGCCATGTTGTTATCCCAAAGAATTCCTGTCAAAACAAGAAGAACTGTAATCATACCGATTTTTAGCCGAAATCGCTGCATAACATTAACTCCGAGGCGACCAATGCCGTTATTATTGGAAAATCCACATTATTCATCAAACGTGTCTTATTATACATTAGAGTCCTTTGAAAAAAAACTTGCGCCTTTTGGAATTTTCGTGAAGAGAAAAAAATAGGTTTTGCAGAACCTATGGAAGGTTCTGCACATATTGCTTCCAATAGGTACCCAAGAGAGTTATCCCCTGATCTGGAAAAGAGCAATCCGTCGGCGGGCTGGCTGGTCCCAGCCCAGAATTGAACAGAGAGCCACCGAAATATTCGAGAAACACCCCGCCGTCACAGTTGCCATCATCGAAATCAACGCTCCACCAATTCCACCGTTGGACCAGGCGATACCCATCGGCAGGGTAGCCAATGTTCACATCGGTCTGATTCAAGAATGCATCAAACGAAGGAACCATAAAGCCGTCACGTACTCGTTCTGGATTGAACGGACAACTGGTTATATCAGGATAGGCTGGGCACTCGACCCAGACTGGCATATTAACGCCATATTCAGAAATGATGAGCGGCTTGTTCTGTAATCCATGATCTTTCATCCATGCCCGAAGAGAGACAATTTGCGCCCATGCTTTTGTAAAATCCTTATTGTCTAAAATCGAGTATTGTGCGCCGCTTGTCTCGCTAAATCCCGCTGGAATACCTGCCCCAAAACTGCCTGTGGCTTCCTGTAGTACATAGAGATGGGTATTCCAGATATCCACTGGCATCGTCTGGCCATATAAGCGCGAGTATTCAGCCCAAACCCGATCGAGATATTGGCGCCGCAGGTCCGTGAACTCCACCATGCCGCCGATAGCCACCTGGGCTGTGGAGTCCGCGCCTTTAATCGCATCATATAAATCATGGTATGCCTGTGCATAGAGTTCAGGCAACATCTCATCCTGCCTCCAACAAGCACTTGAGGAGGATGCCGTATCCCTGTTGTCCATCTCATTCCCAATCAGCCATGTCATTCCAGGATGTTGCGCTGCTGTCGTTTTAATCTGACTTACGCTCGGCGAGACAGTATATTCGTAAGGCTCCACGTAGCCACACGAAACACAGCAGTTTGTCTTGGTACCATCCGGGGCCAGCTTTGATTGCTTGACCCGCACCGTTGGAACATATTCCATTCCATAAGGTGTGAGCGCTTCTGCATTAACTTTGAAGTCCACGTACCACCCGAAACGCATAGAAGCTATGCCATAGGAATCGTACGCGGTAAGTGTCTTTCGCACCAGCGCGACTCCAAACCTCCACAAGTGCCCTGATGCAAGATGTGGTGTCGCGCTTGGGGCGGGTTGAAGAGTGGGCGGAACAGTTTCAATTTGCGCAGAAGTTGGAACGAGCTGGATGGCAGAGGAAATATTGGTGGACTGCGCTATGGGAGGCACAGGGGTGGTTCCCTTGGCGTTTTGCGCATTACACCCAGAAAGCAATAACATAACAAATGCGAAACCGATCATAAAAGAGAATATTTTATTTCTCTCTACCGTACATCCGTCATTGCGAGGGCGTACCCGCCCGAAGCAATCTCTCGCACGATGAGGGGATTGCTTCGTCGGGAAGAACGCCCTCCTCGCAATGACAAATTTACTCGTATTTGTACGGTAGAGAAATTTATTTTTCACTTTTTTCATTTTCCCTGAAATAGTTGGAAATAATTATGGGTCATTGGGAATCGACATGGTGTACCGCCAGATTGGGCAGAAATCAAATGGCGATAGGGTCTGCCATTTTCCCCACCAACTAATTTGGGGAGAACCAACAAACCATGCTCCTGTGAACAATCAATTACCAGCGATGGATCTGCCACAATGACCTGACACACCGGGCGCAAGGAAGAAACCTTATTCCGGTTGACGATCAACACCGCTTCTGCGGGCGTAATTTCCAATTGCGCCTGATACCAATCGAAAGCCAATAATCCTTTGTCCATAATGACCGTGTCGGCGCGCTGTCTCAAGATGTATCGAAAATACCACAGGGTAAACGTGGCCCGGTCATCATTGGTAAGCAGGACTGCATCGGCGGGTGCGGCTTGCATGACCTTCTCCCCAAACAGCATCGCCTCCTGATCTGCTTTCAAGGAAACACTTGACCAGTGCAACAGTATACCCAGGGCCGACATCATAAAGATCATTGCCCACCCGGCTGCCAGCGCACGCTGTCCCCAGCGCGCGCGTAGATCTTCAACCGCACACACGGCCCCGCATCCGATTGCGATGCAGAAAATAATCAATGCCGGGATTATATAATTGTCCGAGTCGGTTGTATTATAACCAATCGCAAAAACGATATAAGCGATCGCGGTTGTCCCCAGCGCCAACGCCAACCCTGAACGGCGCCGCGCGAGAAAAGCCCATCCGACCAGGCCAAGCAACACGGCGATGGGACCGAGTCCCGTTAGCAACAATCGGGCAATATAAAACAGGCGCGGAAGCCATCCATCAAGCGGAAAAGCAAAAACATAGCCTCGATAGAGCGAGCCGCTCGCCAGCCACCACCATCCGCCCAGAGTCGTCGGGTTTCCCCACGTCACCGCTCCGCGCCCGGCTCTCCATGGAATGTAAAGCCATTGCAAAATTGCGAGGCCGAATCCCAGGGATAGAGCGCCCCAAAGACGAAGGGTTTTCGTCTTTTCGATGCGGTCCGATAAGCCCCAAATGATGATCGGAAGTAGAAATATGGAAGTCAGGTGAAACCCAAATGAGATTCCCCACACCAGGCCCAAGGTCAAGGCAGACCAGGTTGTTGGGCGATTGTTCAGACGCAACGCCAACCAAATCGTCAACGCGACAAACGCCGCGTGAACCGCATAGACTTCGGCGATGACTGCCTGATTCCACAACAAGGGCATGAACGCAAGTTCCCAGGCGGCCGCCACTGCGCCTAGCAAAACGTTCCACTTGTGTTCCCGTTCAAACAGCGCTGAGACGGCCAGCGCAACGCCGCCAGCCGCGACTGCCGCGCCGACTGCCGAGAGTAGATTGACGCGAAATGCAATGCTCCCCCAGGGGAGGAGCGTAAAGAGATGTGCGAGTATGGTGTACGCCGGATAGCCCGGCGGATGGCCCACGCCCAAAGTATACGCGGCAACAATGAGATCGCCGCCGTCGCCGCCACCATGCGCCCAGGTCAGGTCAGGCGCTAAAGTCAGATAGTAAACGAGCAGGGGAAGAGAAAACCCACTTATGAACGTCGCGATCGGAAGCCAGGTTCTCAGGTCACGGAGCGAGCGCATAGACTACTTCGATTTGCTGATCCACATCCAGGCGAAGATTGAACTCGAGTACCGCGCCGGACTGGACGGTGGGGCTGGGACTGGCTGAAACCAGCCTTGCCCCAGCTGGTAAGGTTAATTTCACCTTGACCGGCATGGCAAGGATGCCGGGTTGTTTTTGCAATAGCAGCGTATATTTTTTTTGCCCGGCAGTGTCGGTTACCACCACAGGCAAATCGTATTCGAAACGGGTCTGCAATTGCTTGCCATATTCGACAAGAAAGAATTGACCAAACATCGTCCAGCCAGGAGGATCATCTTGCAATGTTTCTGTTTTACCATCGGTAGCCTTACCGCTTAACAGGTATTTGCCCGGCGCCGGATGAGCGGTTGCCTGGCGCAGTTGACTACCACGCGGAACAATCAGGCGCAGGTAATCGTAGTAACAACTCTGTGTCAATTTATCGTAAGTAATGTTCGCGTCATATGGAACAATTTGCGTACAAACTATATCCGTCCTTATTCCACGATGCGTGTAGTTTAGAACCACAACTGCGCGTCCCATCCCATCAGGCAGGAGCATGACCTGGTAATTCAAACTCTCGCTAATCAGGGGATTGGCTTTGCTAAAGCCTACGTTAGCATCCACGGCCATCACATAGTCACCCGGGCTGGGGCGCAGAGCGCCATCCCAGCGCAATTGACTCAACATCTCTGCCTCGGGACTTGTGTAGATCATGAGTTGACGCTGGTTGAAGGTATCTAGTGTTTCAAGACCCATCTGTTTCCAATTCGCTTTGCCCGCCAGAAGTTTGTCTATCGCGGCGCGCATCACCACGCCGATGAACTGTTTGCGGGTGGAATACCACGCCTGCCATTCTTCCGGTGAAAGACTGGTATCCTGAGGCGGATTCCAGGTTTCCCTGAGAATCTGGCTGACATTGGCGGCCGTAACTGGTTCGGGCAGTCCCGGTACCTCCAGGGGTTCGAGGCCGACAATAAGCATCTCAACCCCCTTCGTAGTCAAGCCAATTACGCCGTCCACTTGCTCAGGCCGCGAAATCTGATAAAGGGAGATCGCGTCAAGAGCGGTAGTTGGAAAATCCGGTGACCAGTTTGCGTCTCGGAAAATCCATTGTTCAGAACCCATGTAATCCAGCAGCGGTTGGGGAGGGTCAGGATAGTACTTGGTAAAGTCATCTATCGTGTAGCTATCCTGAACGGTCATGGAAATCAGTTGTCCATGGCTTATCTCGACGCGCGCAACCGCGCTGATAAATCCGCCCGTAGGGCGCAACTCATCCGAGTTTTGTATCAACACCAGATAGGTACGCGCCCCCCCCTGCCCCAATAAACCTGGCGCGATTTGCGCACCCTTTATGCCATATTGAGCCAACCGGACAAGTTGGCTTGTCTGCGATACCCAACCTTCCACGCGCGGGGACAGCGGGCCTTCGATACGCAGGAGCGCTGCGGCAGCCGCATCCAAATGTGTCTGCGCACGCGCCAGGGCTGGGCGAGCGCTTGCCAGCGCGTCCAGAATCTGCGGCATTTGCGCCAGCGACAGGGAAGATAATTCAAGGCCGCCCAACGATGGAGATAACGCGCTCAACGACTCGTCGGCGGCAACAAGCGATTCAGCCCCCGCCTCCATCAGCGGCCCTGCTGCAGCCAGATCGTCGCCCAAACGCGCGCCAAGCCAAAGCAACGGCGCAAGTTCGCCACGCAGAATAATGAACTCCTGGCGCGCACCATGTACCTCACCAGCCACAACAGTCAAATTCAAGCGCGCCGGATCTGCGGCCATTTGTTGTAAACGCGCGGCGCGGTTGAGTAATGAGCGCGCCAGAATCCCCACACTGCCGATCCACATAATAATCAACAGGAGCAGAGCGACTTTGACCCACTTTTTTACTGGTTGATGGCGATTGGGTTTGTTCAAAAGATAATCACTTTCGGAATGCACTTTGAAGGGTTGATACCCAAAACGCAAAAGGGAAATCGTAGACCAGCCTCATTGTAACCTCGATTTTCTTCATCCTCAGCGATGGACAACAACGCCCTCATTTTTTGCTACACCGCGCCGATTTCCATAGAGTCAAGGTTAATAGGCGCCGTCACGCTTAAGAACAACCCAGACAGTTTTGAACAGGATAAAGAGGTCCAACCAGGTGGAACGGTTGCGTACATAATAGGCATCCAACCGCACGCGCTCTGGATACTGAACATTTCTGCGCCCGGATACCTGCCATAACCCACTAAGACCCGGCAAGACAGATGTGTACAGCTCAAAATCATTGCCATAATAGTGGATTTCTTCCTGAACGATTGGGCGCGGTCCAACCAGACTCATCTCGCCGCGCAGGACATTGAAGAACTGCGGCAACTCATCCAGGCTCGCGCGACGTAAAAACCGTCCTACACGCGTGACCCGTTTATCGTTCGGATTCGGTTCCGGTTCGTGCCTGTCTGAATTCAAGTACATCGTGCGAAACTTGTAACACTTGAAAGACCGCAAATTTTTACCCACCCGCTCATGCGCAAAAAATATTGGGCCGGGAGAATCAAATTTAATTGCCAGCGCCAGGGGAAGATAAATCAGAGCAGTGAACAGCAACCCCAGGAGGGCTCCTATGATATCCATCAACCGCTTTGCAATCTGATAGAACATACCGTCACTTCCGGTTCTGCGGCAGCGCAGGGCGAAAAAGGAACATTTCCACGATGCCGCCTGCCACGCCAACGGCAGACGCCAAAGCCCGCATGACGATAAACCACGGCGCAACGACCGCCAGCGCATGGTCTTGTTGCGCGACGCGGCGGGTAAAGGGGATGGCGCTCAAACATAACCCGATCAGCGCCGCTAATGCTCCCCAACCCAGAAGGGGAACGATAAACGCCAGGCCGGTCAAACCTAATACCAAATACATCAGCACGATTTGAATCTTAAATAACTGCGGCGTGTAGGAGTCGCGCAGAGCCTTGCCTGGGTGCAGCCGATAAACGATCATGCGCCAATATCCAAACCTCATTTTGCGGCGCAGGTAGGCGTGCCAGGTGCTTGGATGCCGATGGTAGACGACCGCCTGGCGATTGAATACCAACCGATAGCCGGCGTGCGCCAGGCGATACGAGAACTCTACATCCTCACTGACCGCCTGCGGAAAAGCCGGATCAAAGCCGCCCATTTCCCGCAACGTGGTAAGACGAAAAGCGGCGGCGTATGTGTCAATAAAGTCAATGGTTGCCAATCGCTCCAGCAAATCGTAGCGCTCCTCGAATTCGCACTGCGCCAGCCGCGCCACGCGCTCCCGTTGATGCGTGCGGTAAGAGCCCTTAACTCCCGCCACCCGCGGATCAGCAAAAGGGCGCATAATTTCGGCGACCCACGTGGGTTCCGGCTCGCAATCTGCATCGGTTAACAAGATAATGTCGCCGCGCGCCTGGCGTATCCCCAGGTTGCGCGCCGCGGCTGGTCCCTGGTGGGGTTGCTCCAGCAACTGTACGCCATACGCCCGCGCCACTTGAGCGGTTTGATCTCGCGAGCCGTCGTCCACCACGATGATTTCATCTGGCGGATGCGTTTGCGCCTGTAAAGCCGCCAAACAGGCTGGCAAAGTCTGTGCTGCATTGTATGCCGGAATGATAATGGAAATCATCTTGTTTTACTTTCCCGGCGGTTCAGCATGGCTGCCGCTTCGGCTAGTTTTTGCCAGGTGATCTTTTCACGCCATAAGCAATAACCGCCGATGAGTACCATCGGCACGTAAATCACCAGATACAGAATGAGGCTATATCCCAGCGCCACATTCTTATCCACGGCAAAAATCGAGAGGGTTAGAATTACCAGGTATTGAAAAACTCCGATCCGACCCGGTGAAGAAGGGACAGCTGTGCCGACCTGCAACACTACCAACAAGAGCAGGGAAGCCCAAAACGGCAGCGTAAGCTCCAGCGCCATAAAAACCAGGTAGTTAGTGAGCGCGCTGATTATCCAAGCCATCAGTGACCAGCCGAACAAACCGATCAGCAGGCGCGGACGGCGTACCACATCCAGGCTGGTCAATCCATGGCGCGTCTGACGCACCAGTCCTTCCCGCCACGCCGATGGAACGAAACGGCTTATCCGCTCCACCATGCGCAAGACGAAATCTCTTTGCCAGGCCAGCAGCACAAAGCACGGCGCCAGGACCGCAAGGACCAGCGCCATGCCGCGCGCTGAACCAGCCAGCCAGTCAGGCAAGGTCATCTGCGATAACAACACCGCCAATGCAAGCAGAAGAAACAGAAGGTCGGCCACCTTTTCTACCGCAACAGTGCCCAGGACATAGACTTTGCTATCTGCCTCGGATTCTCCCATCAGGTAAGCGCGCGCAAAATCGCCCAGACGCGCCGGCAAAAAGGTATTTACCAACACCCCGATGGACAATACCGAAAACGCCCTTCCGAAGGAGGGCGCTTGGCGTGCGGAGAGGAGCAATTGCCAGCGGATGGTCTTGGCGACGGCGCTGAGCACGTAGCTGGCCACTGCCGCGCCCAGTATCAGCAGGTTAACCCGGCGCAATGCTTTTGCCGTCTCCATCAGGTCAACATTGTAGAGGGCCAGTACAAGAAAACCCAGGCTGAATACAATACTTATCCACAGCTGCCAATTTCTTGTGCCCCAGCGTTGTGGCACGGGTGGAATGGCTGGAGAATCTTTTGTGAGCATCGTTTCACGTGCGTCTGGCGTTAATTTCATGCGCGGTTCATCTTCCTGGCATTCCAGGCTTGTAGCGCGAACATGAGCGCCAGAACTGCCCATACGATACGTTCCCATATAGCCGACGCGCCACCTGCCCATCCCAGGCAGAAGAATACTAGCCCCAGAGCAAGAATGATTCGACAAGCAGGCATCTCAAGCGCCTGACTAAATCGCTGTTTCTGCTGGCCTGCCAGGTAGTTTGCGATGCTCAGGGCGGCGGTCACGAGACCCAGCCCAAAAATCCACAGCGCGCCAAAACCTACTAAAACCCAATCAATCATAAGCATAAATTTTATCACACGCTCATTGCCCTATTGGAGCGCACCTGACTGTACAACCCGGCGATCAGCCCCAGCAACATCCAGAATAACACCCCCGGCTTGGCGCCCAGCGCCACCGCATCCGTTAATCCATACAGCAGGTGGGCAAGCAAGCCGCCGCCCAGGCCAAGGGTCAAAGAACGAGTGACGAGTGACCAGTGATCAGTAATCAGTTGTGAATGGCAGGTGACTCTCCATACATCAGCCAACATCCAGAAGGCAACAATATATAGCGCAATGAAGGCGACCAGACCGGGGATACCCAAATCCAGCGCGGCTTGCAAGAACTCATTGTGAGCATGCGCGATATCAAATTCAGATGAGATCGTGAACAGCGGATACAGCACCGGCAGCACCTTGCGAAAGGTGTTCATCCCCATGCCGGTGAAAGGGAAATCCTGGATGCCATAGATTGCCCGTGACCAGATTTCCAGACGGCTTTCGAGAGTAACTAAAGAAAGTGCCGGGTCGGAAGCCAGGTCACTGCCTGTGGACCAGGTGCGAGCTGCTTCCCAATGCGAGGCGAGCAATATACCCCCGATCATGGCAAGCAATGCCAGAATGATCAGGCTGTACCGTTTCCACTTATGGGGCAAGGCGATCAAAAACAGCACAGGCAGGGTCAAGGCCAGAGCAATATAGCTTCCGCGCGACTGGCTTAGTAAAAAAACCGCTGCGACGAAGGATGTCGCGGCCAGGCAGAGCAGGGTCACCCCCATCAGCTGCCAGCCGCGTATCTTCTGCCAACCTTTTCTCGGGGACTGCGCGTCCTCGTTCTTCTCCGCACCCCGTTTGAGCCGCGAGTCCACCGGGGCGAGACGGTCGAACGCGGGACGGGGTTGACGGCGCGGTAAACAAAACAGGGCGACGTTCATCGTAATCATCAGCGGCAACATCCATATCAGCGCGCCGGCCACCTCGTTCGGATGCAAGCCCGTTTCAGCGCCTTGCAACCCCGTGATAAACCTGGGTAAACGGGCAATGATCGGGTCCAAAAAGGTGATCTTGGAAGAAGCCCAACTTGTACCGATAACTCCCAGCGCGGCAATTCCCAGGCCAATCCCTAAAAAGGCCAGCAAACTCAGGATCCAGCCGCGTGGATGCCCTGCCTCGCGCGCCACTGCAAAGAAGACACCTATCCCCAGCACCATTCCGCTGATCTTCGGCAGGCTGTAGCCGATATCATACGTCGCCCACAGGCTGACCAGAACCATGAAGAACATCAGCAACAGCGCGGTGTTGAGCGGTGTACGCGGCAGTGGCTCGCGGCCTGCCAGCCAGGCGACGAGCCACAGTGCGGGCACAGCGAAAAGGGCCAGCGATCGACTGGGAGAGGGGAAGAGCAGAAACGGCGCCGCAAGCGCAAGCCAAAGCCAGTGCAGGCGGTCAATAAAAATGGCTGCCCCCCGGAGGGAAACTGTTATACGGTTCAATTTGAGACTATTCAAAATATTTAAATCCCATCTTTGACTCCACAGCAAAAACGATAGAACAAAACTCATTCAAATTTTACCATCCTCACTGACCTTTCGCTAAAATTAAAACGACTTTCGCGAATTTTACATTTCTGTTTGCCACTTTTGCCAATTTCTCACGAATGAGCGAATTTAACGAAGAAATAAAGATAATTTGTATCATCCCAAAAGCTTGGGGTAGAACAAAAGGACAAGAGCGAGTAAACTTCGAGCCATGTTAGAAGGCGTTGAGTTAAGCGCCATTCACGAAGAAAACGCCAGGCAACTGATTCGGCGCTTGCTG
>Ga0210033_1000009_pt1 | contig 152952 bp, 163 predicted proteins | sample CryGeymeta201501_FD_185465 | JGI IMG/M metagenome (GOLD analysis project Ga0210033, IMG submission 185465) | Groundwater microbial communities from Crystal Geyser aquifers in Utah, USA - Crystal Geyser metaG 2015-01 (SPAdes) (version 2) | ecosystem: Environmental > Aquatic > Deep subsurface >... | reverse complement strand
CGGCCTTGTAGGCAGCCAGCTCGTCATAAGACGACAGCCATACCTGGAACCAGGCATAGCTGGCGGCCACCTCCTGTGACGGCGCCAACCAGAACCAGCGGAACGAGAGCGGGAAAACCGTCTGCTCGACCTCCTGCCGGTAGTCCCTGGCCCGCTGCCGCAGCAGTGAATCGAACTCCAGCTCCAGGCGGTCGGCATCCAGAACGGACGCCCTGCCCTGCTCAATGCGGTCCAGCGTTTCACGATAACGACCCGCATCGGTGCCCAACGACCAATGCAGGATGCACGCGGCATCCCCAGTCCCTCCGGTTTCACGAACGCACTCCAAGGCCAGGACCAAATCACCCAGTTCAGGCACATGGCACATGGTCAGGCCCTCCCAAGGGATTTGACCGTGATGGCCTGCGAGGATTTCTTGCGAAGACCATCCAGCCGCTCAGGAGGGATGCCGTACTCACGTAGAAGCGGCTCGTAGTCCACCGCACCCTGGCGGGTGGAGCGGAACACCAGCACCCCCGCACCATCGCGCTTCTCGGATTCACCGAGCAGCTCGACCAAGCGCTGCTTGGCACGCTCTTCGGCGGTCTTGGCTACTTCCAGGGCGGCGTGAGTCGACAACCAGATGGAGGCAGCCCCCTGCCAGACATCCCCACACGGCGGCAGATTCAGGCGGACGAACTCCCAGAAGCGAGACTCCGCCTCCAGCAGGCCATGGGCGATCTCCGCCAGACGCAGGATGCTTGCATCACGGCGAACCAGCTCACCGGTCTCCGGGACGTAGGCCACGAAATGGCAGGTGTTGCCTTGCCACGACGGGCCTGGCTCACCCCAGGCGACGACAGCCTGGTGGGCAAGTTGGGGCAGGTAATACTCCGGGATGTTGCCTTCCCGCACCATTTGCATGGTCCGGTCTCCGGGAACCTTGATCTCGACGATCAGGTTGCCATCGAACGACAGGCCATCGAAGCTCGCACGCACGTAGGGCAACTTGTCGTTCTCGCCAAACGCGGAGTTCACCAGATTCCGGGTGGACTTCTCGTAGGCGATGCGAGCGGCTTCCTCGTACTTGCGGCCCCGCATCATGGCTGGGTTGGCCGGCTTGGGGCCGCGCTTGCCGGTCTTCATCTCCCAGAGCGCCTGGATGGAGTCCATCCATTTCGCTTTCTGGACGATGCCGGCATCGCCCGCCAGCACCGGGGCATCGCTGCCCCCGATGCCTTGCTGACGCCAAGCATGCCATTCCGGACAATCAGGCGAACCCGTTTCACCTTCAAAGATGATGGTTTTCATGACTACTCTCCTTTACGAAATGCGCCCCCAGGGCGCGGTTGATTTCGAAAGGGAGTAGCCAGTGCAGCGGGTGATAAAGACCCCACTAGATCAGAGAAGGCTGTCGAGATAGAGCTTGTGTTAATACCATTTCTGGTATGATATTTGTATGATCATGCATGGAAAACCGCTCATCTGGATCGGGGGCAGCAAGAAGGACTTGATGGCCCTTCCTACCGAAGTGCGGAAGTTTTTCGGTCACGCCTTGGACTTCGCGCAACGCGGCAATCAGCACGGCGCGGCGAAGGTGCTGAAAGGTTTCGGCGGTGCCGGCGTCCTGGAAGTGGTCGAAGACCATATCAGCGGCACGTACCGCGCTGTCTACACCGTGAAGTTCGAGGATGCCGTGTTTGTCCTGCACTGCTTCCAGAAAAAGAGCAAGAGCGGCATCTCCACGCCAAAAGAGGATATGGACATCATCCGCGCCAGGCTGAAGGTAGCTGAGGCGCTTGCGAAGGAGCTACAAAATGGAAAAGCGAATCATTGATGGAATTGAGGTCGAAATCGGGTCCGGCAATGTCTTTGCTGATCTCGGCCTACCTGACGCAGACAAACTCAAGATCAAGTCCGGCTTAGTCATTGAGATTACCAAGGCTGTACGCAAGCTCGGCCTTACCCAAGATGAGGCAGCCCGCCGCATGGGCATCTCACAACCGAAGGTGTCGGGTATGCTGCGTGGCGAGTTCGCCAACCTATCCGAACGCAAGTTGATGGACTGCTTGAATCGACTCGGCTACGACATCGAAATCAAGGTGATGCCCGCTGCTGAACCACTCGGACATTTGATGCTCGCTGTCGCCTGACGATTATCAGGTTGGCGAATGAGGCCTTCTCCCCTGCGATGGCCACGATTTCCAGATCGAACTGCCGGACGCATCGACGCCCGCCTTGATGTTACTGAACGACGGCTATCAGGCAGGTTGCAGCCGTAGGCGCATGCTGAAGTCGGCGTTTTTGTAGGTCGCCAGTCGGCCAGTTTGAGACGGCCAGGTTGCTGGCGTGGGCGTCTCTTGTTCGCGCTGAACAGCCGTTGGCCATGACCAGATAGCCGCCGTTCGTGAATGGCTGCTCCCACCTGCCTCGAATGAGTCAAACCGACCCGCTTCTGTCATTGGCGCCATCGAAGATCCTGCGACGGGTCTGTGGTGTCTAGCGGACGGATAAATGGGTTTTAGGACATGACTTGCAGTGATTCGATCATGGCTGCGTCTCCACGTACCACTTAGCCTTGTATCGACCTAGTCGAAAGAAGGAGACCGATGATGAACACTGAATCACGCGATCTGGTGGTCATGATCACCCATGGTATCGACCACGAACTCTCTTCCGCAGGCTTCTCGATTGCCCTGGGCGGGATGACCGCCGGCTTCAGGGTCTCAATTTTCCTTACCAGTTCCGACGTCGATATCGTACGTTGCGGCGCGATGGATATGACCTTGACGCAGCCCCTGGAAACCTTGGCGGCCATGCTCCGCGATATTCTGGCCCGTGGCGGTAACCTGTGGGCCTGCATACCGTGCATTAATAGTGGAGGCTGCTCACAGGCGAGCCTGCTCGTTGGTGCCGTCGTCACCGGCGCGAGCGTCATGCACGAATTGATCAAGAAGGGTGCAGCGACCCTGAGTTTCTGAGCCCGCTAGGAGCAATTAACGGGCATCGAGTTATCGGTCCTGCGCGGCTTGGTTCCCCGGCACCAGCCGCGACAGTGCTTCGACCATGACTGGGTCGTCGAACTCGCGGCCACCCACAGCGCGGTAGATCACGCGGCCTCGCGGGTCGATGACGTAGGTGGTGGGAAGCCCCCTCACCTTCCAGCGCTTCATGGCCTCGGAGTCCCGGTCCAGCAGGAGGGGGAAAGTGGGTGCCGGTTCCAACTGGCCGGTGAAGGCGAACACCGTGTCGGCATCCTCGCCCACGTCCACCGCCAGCACGGCCAGGCCGCGATCCTGCAGGCGCTGCTTGAGGCGCTCCAGGGAGGGCATCTCGCGGCGGCAGGGCGGGCACCAGGTCGCCCAGAAGTTGACCAGTACCAGCTTGCCCTTGAGATCGGCCAGGTCGTGCCCCTTCTCGTCCAGGTCCGGCAAACGCAGGGCGGCGGCGGGCCTTGGATCGGTAATGGGTGTGAGGCCGAGGGTCAGGGGTGGCAGTTCGGCGGCAACTGCCGGCAGGGTTGCACCGCCCGCCAGCAGAAGTGCGGACAGGACGCGTTTGATGCCGAATTCAAGGTGGGCAGACCACATTTTCCAGTTTTCCTTCATAGGTTATTCCCGCCACCAACCAGCGGGCGATGATGTCGAAGCGGCTGCCGGGTGCCAGGCCGGTCGTCAGCATGCCCTGGTTCCATTCGCCCACGGCGTACTCCTGTTCCGGCGGGAACTGCGCCCAGCGGAAGGCGATTTGCGCCGCTTCGGACAAGCCCAGCGACTGCCACTGAGCCATCCAGGTGTCCACGCTGAGGGGTGGCCGCGATCCAATTTTGTTTTGCACGGTCCAGTCAGCCAGGCGGAATCTCAGTTCGCCGGGGGCGGCATCATTGCGCAGCACGGTCATGAATACGCAGGCGGTGGCATAGCGATCCGCTGTTTCAGGTGGGAAGCCACGGTTGAGATAGAAGGCACGAGCCGGATCGGGCGCGATCTGGGTGAGGGAGAAGGTGACGCCCTGGACGCGGGTCTCCCAGGTTGTGGCTCCGGTTTCCGGGTCGATCTTCTGGGTCTGGGCGGCGCCGGCCATGTTGCCGGCGAGCAGCGCATGCAAGGTAGCAGCGAGGGTGATGAATCCGGATTTCATGGAAGGGATTGAACGTGGCAGCATGGAATTATTGCCACTTATCTGCTGATGCAATGATGAACCCGCCCCATGGAAGCCGGTTCGGCAGGCTGGTTTCCAGGGCGCGGGCGATAAAGGAACCGTTGGGAAGGAACAGCGCTGTATTGACCTGGATGTGGGTGACCGGCAGTTCCGCCAGCGCCGCGCGGATTTCCCGGGGGGTGTGCCAGCGGGCGCCACGATAGCCGCCTGCCCCGCCCGCCTGTCCTTTTTCCCGCCACAACAGGCTGTTCCGGTTGAGCAGGCCCACCACCACGCGGCGCCGCGCCACCCTGACCATTTCCCGTAGCGCCGTCTCCCAGCCGTCGACGAAGCACAAGGCGGCGATCGAGACCACACAGTCGATGCTTTCATCGGCAAATGGCAGGGCGCGGGCATCGCCTTCCTGATAGCGCTCATTACGGCCCCGGGTTCGGGCATAAGCCAGGCGTTCAGCATCAGTGTCCAGGCCGATGACATTCCAGCCGTGGCTGGCGGCGAAATGGCGAGTGAACCAGCCTGTGCCGCAGCCTATATCGAGCACGGTTTCACCCGATCGAGGCGCCAGCATCCGTTGCAGCAGGCGGAATTCGGTTTCGCCAATCCAACGCCCGCGCGGGCTGTCGTACCAGGCGTCGTACTCCGCCGGCGTCATGCCCCGAGTTGCCGCCAGGCGGCGACGGCGCGCACCGGCTGGATCGTGCCCACCTCGTTGTTGGCCAGCATCAGCGAGACCAGCGCCACGTTGCCATCGATGAGCGCTGCCGCGCGGGCCGGATCGACCCGCCCGCTGCCGTCCACCGGCAGTTCCGTCACCTCCCAGCCGGTCTCGGCCAGATGCCGCATGGGCCGCGCCACGGAAGGATGCTCGACGGTGGAATACAGCAGCGTAGCGCGGCCGCTTTCCCGCAAGGCGCGTGCGCTGCCCAGAAGGGCCAGGTTGTTGGACTCGGTGGCGCAGCCGGTGAAGACGATCTCGCCGGGCCGAGCGCCGATCAGTTCGGCCACCTGCTCGCGCGCCGTTGCCACGGCCGCCTTCGCGCGTCGGCCGTAGACATGCTCTGACGAAGGGTTGCCGTAGCCCTCGCGCAGCCAGGGCAGCATAGCCTCCAGGACACGGGGATCGACCGGGGTGGTGGCGTTGCAGTCGAGATAGAGGGGAGGATTCATGCCGCTCCGGCCGCGATCTCTGCCTGGGTCAGGATGCGCCCCAGCAGTCTGCCGGCTCGGTAGATGCGCAATTCGCCCGGCACGAAAGGCGTCCAGTCGCCCGGGGAGGACAGGGGTTCGGTGGCGATCAGGACGGCGTCGAGCGAGCCGGCGCTGGTTTCCTGGTAATGCAGGCGGTCGTGACCATGGGCGATCAGGTGTTCGCCGTCCGACATCAGGAAATTGAACTGGCCGCGCAGGGCGATCAGTTTGCTGACCCGGCCCAGTGCCGCCAGCCAGTCGGGGCTATCGAAATTCTGGGAGACGTAGCTGAGCAGGTGGCAGAAGGCGAATTCCGAATCGGTCTCGCCCTCCGGCCGGCAGATGCGTTCCTGGTTCGCGTACTCCATGGCGACGATGTCCGGCACCAGGCCGTTATGCGCGAACGCCCAGTGCCGGCCGCAGCATTCCCGGAGAAACGGGTGGGTGTTGTTCATGGTGTTGACCGGCGGCAATTTCGCCTTGCGCACATGGGCGATGAGCAAATCCGTCGCCAGCGAGTCGCACAGCCGCACGAATTGCTCGCTATTGCAGGCCGGAACAGGTTCCTTGGCGAGGCGGAAGTCGCCGGCCTCACGCCAGGCGATGCCCCAGCCATCCGGGTTGTCCGCCAGCAGCCCGCCGCGCCGGCCGAATTCGGCGAGGGGCATCGCGCGGGCGGCGATGGGGCGGTTGCCGGAAAAACCGAAGAGCTCGCACATGGCTGGCAGGTTATCTCAATTCCGTCGGGCATTCATCCGAGCGCCTGCTTCAGGTCGGCGATCAGGTCGTCCGCGTCTTCCAGGCCTACTGAAAGACGCAGCATGGCGTCGGAGATGCCGCGCCGGGCCCGCTCCTCGGGGGTCAGGCCGTGGTGGGTCGTGGTGCAGGGCTGGGTGACCAGGCTCTCGACGCCGCCCAGGGACGGGGCCAGGGCGAACAGCTTCAGCTTGTCCGCGACCCGGGTGGCGGCCACACCACCGCCCCTGATTTCTATCGTGAGCATGCCGCCGAAACCCTTCATCTGCCGCTTCGCCAGCGCGTGGCCGGGGAAATCCGGCAGGCCCGGGTAGAGCACGCGCTCGACCTGGGGATGCGCCTGCATCGCCAGGGCCACCTTCATGGCCGTGGCGTTCTGCCGTTCCACCCGCACTGGCAGGGTGCGCAGGCTGCGGGCGAGCTGGGCGGCGATCTCGGGGGCGATGGTCTGGCCCAGGTTCTTGCGCCAGCTCCACACCGGGGTCAGGGCGCTTTTCGCGCCCATCAGCGCCCCGGCGGTGAGGTCGGAATGGCCGCCCAGGTACTTGGTGGCGCTGTGCACCACGAAGTCCGCGCCCAATTCCAGGGGGTTCTGGTTCACCGGCGAAGCGAAGGTGTTGTCCACCGCGACCAGGGCGCCGTGGGCATGGGCGATTTCACTGATCGCGACGATGTCGAACTGTTCCAGGGCCGGGTTGGTCGGCGTCTCGAAGAACACCAGGCCGGCGCCTCGCTTGAGCAGGGAAGGCAGAGCATCCAACTCGTCGCCCAGCAGGAAATACCCGGGAATGCCTAGGGTCGGCAGTTGCGAGGACAACAATTCCAGGGTACCGCCGTAGGCATCCCCCAGACAGACGATGCCCGTCCGGCCGTAGGTGAGGAACAGGGCCGACTCCGCCGCCATGCCGGAGCAGAACGCCCACGCGGCCTCCGCGCCTTCCAGGGCAGCGAGTTTTTCCTCCAGGGCCTGGATGGTCGGGTTCAATCCGTAGCGGGTATAGAGCGCCCCCGCCTTGCGCCCTTCCACCACGTCCAGGACGGCGGCGGTGGAGGGAAATTTGAACGTCGTCGTCGTATAGATCGGCGTGTGCGGCGAACCGTGGGCATCGGCGATCTCGCCGGCGTGGACGCAGAGGGTGGCGAGGGCGGCGGGTTGGGTCGTCATGGGGTTACTCCGTAACGGATGGGATAGGCGCGAAAATCATTACAACCACTTGTACAGCCAGTATTTCTCGTACGCCGCCTTGACCCAGTGCATCAGGCGTCCGGGCGGTTTCATGGTGACCGCGGGCGCGGGTTCGGCGTAGAAATTGCCGCTACCGAAGCCGGCGCGGCCGTCGCCGATTTCCAGAAAGCAGGCGCCGTGGCCGTCGAACCTGTTCGCCGCCGGGCGGCCGGCGATCAGGTCGGCGATGTTGCGCGCCACCGTCTCGGCCTCCGCCTGGGCGAACACGGCGGCCTTGGGCAGGGGTTTGCCGTTGGCCAGCGCAATACCCGTGGCGTCGCCGATGGCGTAGACGCCGGGGAAACGGGTCGCCAGGGTGGCGCGGTCCACCTCGACCCAGCCGCCGGCGCCACACAGGCCCGCCTCGCGCGCGCAGCGCGGGGCGCGGTGGGGCGGCACGTAGGCCAGCAGGTCGAAGGCCGCCGTCGCGCCGTTGGCGAAGCGCAATTGCTGCAGCGAAGCGTCCACCCCGGCCAGCGCGTGTTCGGGGTGGTAGCCGATGCCCTTGGCTTCGATCATTTGCCGCACTTGCTTGGAAACCTCCGGACCCGCCGAGGGCATCGGGCCGGGTTCCGGCGTGTACAGGTCGATGACGACGGCATCGCGCAGCCCGCGCCGGCGAAAATCGGCGTCCAGCAGCATGGCCGCCTCGTAGGGCGCGGCCGGGCATTTGAACGGCGTTGCGCACACCAGCACGACGATGCGCCCGGCGCGGAAATCCCGGCGCGCCCCGCTCAGCCGCGCCGCGCCGTCCGCGGTATAGAGGTCGATGCCCGCCTCTACGAGGCCGGGCACGGTGTCCGGGGCCAGCTCGGCGCCCAGGGCGAGCACCAGATAGTCGCCGCTGAGTTCGCGGCCGTTCACCCGCGCGGCGCGCCGGGCCGGGTCGATGGCCTCGACCTCGCCCCGGATCACTTCGATGCTGCGCTGCTCCAGATGCGCCAGCGGCCGCGAGATCGCCGCCCGCGTGCGTTGCCCCGTCATCAGCCGCAGGAAGGCCGACTGGAAGACGAATTCCGCCGCCCGCTCTACCAGTACCACGCGGTGTTCGCGCGGCAACCGCTGGCGCAGGCGGGTGGCCGCCACTACGCCGGCGACGCCGCCGCCGAGGATCAACAGGGTTTTTCCGCTTGCCATGACTGGCCTCCGATCGGTTGCTACGTTCAGAACGTCAGGTTCATGTCCGCCCGCATCACGATTTCCTTGTAGTAGCGGGCGGGCTCGGCGAGTCTGGCGCCGTCGATCAGGTCGTGCTCGCTCATGCCGAACAGGGGCACGTTGAGGGGACAGGCCAACAGCTCGCCGCCCTCATGGGTGAACATGAAGAACAGGTCTTCCACCAGGGGCACATCCAGTTCGTCCATGCGCTTCATCACCGCCGCGCCCACCTCCGGCATGTCCGGCAGGCAGGACAGTTGGCCCACCTTGTCCCTGTGCAGCGCGTTGACCCCGCGCGAGCCGAAGTAGACCGTGACCTTCGCGCCTTCCCTGAGCAGGGACAGCGCCGTCATCATGGCGTTGAACACTTGGCACAGTTCGTCGTGGAAGCACATGACCGATACGGTTTTTTTCGTCGTTTCCATGATTCGCATCCTTATTCAACCTTCCTCTTCCAGCATGCGATCCAGCGGTGCCTCCAGCGCGATCCCGTCCACCTCTTGGCTGATCGACTGCGCGCTTTCCGGAGGAGTAAACAGAGTCAGCCTGGCGCCGTTATCGTGCGAGTAGCCCTGGCCCGCCTGAACGATGCGTTGCCCCGCTGGGTTGAGTTTGCCCTGGTCGCAGACCTGTTTTTCGTCCATCCAGACGCCGGCCCATTTCGCCTGGCCCTGGGCATCCCGGCCCTCGGCGCTCCTGGCCCCTGGAACGGATTGCGCCATGCCCTGCGCGACTTCGGCCACCTCGTTTGCCACCTCGTTTGCCACCTCGTTTGCCACCTCGTTTGCCAGCTCGGTGGCAACGGCCGGAACCGCTGACAGGACCAGACTGGCAACCACGAATACCCATGCGGATTTATTCATTTCATCTCCTTCAAAGGACACTCTTCAACAGGATGTACGTCGCTACGCACACCAGGAACCAGGCAAAGGCGCGCTTCAGGGCGGCCTGCGAAATATGTCCCGCCAGGCGCGTCCCGGCGAAGCTGCCCAGCACCGTGACAGCGGTGAAGGCGCCCATCACGGACCAGTCGATCGGTACGCCACCCATATAGCCGACGAACCCGGCGGAGGAATTGGCGGCGACGATAGCCAGCGAGGTGCCCACCGCCTGTTTCATGGGAATGCCGGAAAGCAGCACCAGGGCCGGTACGATCAGGAAGCCACCGCCCACACCGACCAGGCTGGTGAGGATGCCGATGCCGATGCCGTGCAAGGCGATGTGGCCCATGCCGGGCGAGAAAATCCATTGCCAACCGCTCAAGGCCGCCGTTCCACCGCCGACGCTCAGCACCCCGTTTGCCATCGGCATCGCCAGCTTGACCGGCTTCAACATTCGCCAGGCAGCGGCATACATCACCAGGGCAAACAGGCCGAGCTGGATGACCGCCGGTGTGAGCAACCCCAGACTCGATCCGGCTGAGGTTCCAATCATGCCGAACAGACCAAATACCAGGGCGACGCGGGTATCGACCAAGCCGCGCCGCCAATTGCCGACGGCGGCGATGCTGGCGGTCACCGCCACCACGCCCAGGCTCATGGCGATGGCCGATTTGTGTTCGACATGCAAAAGGTAAATCAGGGCCGGCAGTGCGATGATGGAACCACCGCTGCCGAGCAAACCCAACACCATGCCGGTGGCTAGACCTGCCAGGATCGAGAAGATGTCCATGCCCGTCTCCATTAATATATTCAAACGAATATTTGAATACTGGGAGCTACGGGGGAGTGTGTCAACTTATTTATGCGAAGGTGGCGCAAGCAGTCGCCATGACATGATCGCCATCAGCGTGGTGAGCACTACGTTATTCCTGCCCTGCGTCACGGCTGGCCGAGATGGACGGCAAGATGCGAGATCTGGCTATGCTGGCGGTGGACGTGGGTGAGGATGCTGAGATGGTGTTCGCTTTCAGCGGCCAGTGAAACCGGCCCCAACTTTCCCCATCCTGCTAAATCGCGACTCCCAGGCCATGCAACGCTGGAAGGCCAAGGGCGTCTACTCAGAATGATGAGCCGCGCCAGCGGCCAGGCCATGCGGCGGTCGCGGGCGTAGCGCCAGATGCCGCCCGGCGTGGCGTAGAGATTGAACACCAGATTGGTGGTGCTGGCCGACGGTCCGGCGTAGCCCAGCACGCTCATCTGGAAGGGCATCAGCAGGAAAGCGCCGGAGATGCCCACCATGGAGGAGAAAAACGACAGGATGAAGGCCACCAGCGGCGGCAGCTAGCAGCCTGTCGGACTTTGGTCGTCGATAGCGAGAAATGGCCCCAGTGAGGCCAGTTTTTGCCGGATTTGCCGCCGCATAGCCCGGCTATGGGGCAAAAAGCCGGTGAAAAATGGGCCGCTGCGGTCGTTTCGCAGCCGACGATTCCAAAGTCCGACAGGCTGCCAGAGTTGGGTTTCCACTCCGGAGACGGCGAAGTGCGTCAGCATCACCGGCTTTCCATCTCCAGATACACGCGACTGGCGTTGCCGCCCTTGAGCAGGTCGTAGTTCGCCAGGTGTCGCCAGGCCGATTGATCCAGGCTGTCGATGGCCTTTTGCAAGTCCACCATGTCGCCTACCGCGCGTCTCATGTGATCGACCAGGCGGCGCAGATAATCGCGGCTCTCCCGTTGCGCCTTCGGCAAATCGCAGACCGCGCCGTGTCCGGGCACGATGACGCGCGGTTGCAGCCGTTCCATTTCGGCGAAGGAGGCGAGCCAGCGGGTGGCGTTGCAAAACGGCAGCACGCCGAGCAGACGGTCCACATAGATCATGTCTCCCGAGAACAACACGCCTTCTTTCGGCAACCAGACCACGCTGTCGCCAGGGGTGTGGCCGCCCTGGAAATGCAGCAGATGAATCTCGCGTCCTCCCAGGCGCAGCACTTCTCGTGTATCGAAGGTGCGCGTCGGCAAAACCACCTCGGTGCCGGCCACCTTGTCCTTCAACTCCCCGGCCAGTCCCTGGAGTTGCATGGCGCCGCGCGCGTTCATGTCTTCGATGGCGGCACGGGCGGCCAGGATTTCTGCGCTTGGGCCTTGAAATATCCATTCCCCAGCCAGTGGTGATCCTGGCCGCCGGTGTTGACGACAATTTTCACCGGCTGCCGGGTCACCTTGCGGATAGCGGCGTGGATCTGCTCGGCCATCTTCAAGGTGGAACCGCTGTCCACCACCACCACCACACCAGCCTCGGTGACGATGAAACCCGAGTTGGCATTCATGCCCTCGTTTTCATAGGTGCGCATGCCGATCTCGCCGAGGTAGGCATAGATTCCGGGAGCGACTTCCTTGAAGGCCATGTCCAGAGCGGTTGCCCATTGAGAGCAAACCAGGAGGCCTTGGAATCGTTTCATGGTGTTGTCACTTGAATTTATCTCCCCAAACCGCCGACAGTGCGGGCACTGCCCCGGACTCCTGTCGCGGCGTCCTCGTCGATAAAACGAGTCGCTGACGCCATCACCTTTCGCTGCCAGGAATCCGCCCGCGCGCTTAGGACGGGGCGGACGGCATTCCGGTATCGACCGGCCGGCTTTCGGCTTTCCACTCAGGGAAACCGTCTTCGAGGCGGCGTGCCTGGTAACCCGCTTCACGCAACTTCGCCACCGCATCGAAGGCCAGCATGCAGTAGGGGCCGCGGCAGTAGGCGACGATTTCCTGGCCGTGCGGCAGGGTGTCCAGATGCTGCGGCAGCTCATCTACCGGGATGTTCACCGCGCCGGGAATGTGGCCGGCCTGGTATTCCGTGGCGGGACGCACGTCGATGACCATGGTCTCACCCTGCTTGACCCGGGCCAGCAGCTCGTCACGCCCCACGGGGGTAAGCGAATCGCGCGTGTCGAAGTGTTCGCGAACGATGCGTTCCACCTCGGCCAGATGTTTCTCCGCGATGCGGCTGATGCAGCCCATCAGGGTTGGAATCTGATCATCGGAAAGGCGGTAGATCACCTGCAAACCTTCCTTGCGTGATTCAGCCAGACCGGAATCACGCAGGACCTGGAGATGATGCGAGGTGTTGGCGACCGACATGCCGGTCGCCTGGGCCAGGGAGTCCACGCTCTTCTCGCCCTGTGCCAGGGTCTCCAGCAGGCCCAGGCGATTGGGACTGGCCAGCGACTTGGCGACGCGGGCGAATTGCTCGAACAGTTTTTTCTTGGGGCTCATGGGCCAGGATTATCGTGGAAACGCACTCTCCTGAAGCCCACAAACGCGGTCATAAAAAAATCCAATACTATTCAAGCTGTCGTTTGATTTGTTGATTTATGCCATGATCCCGCCTGGAAGCCGGGTTAATGAAGTGGCCCCGGCTATCCTGTGGAGAGGGAATCAGTCTGAGCAACTCACGGATTGGAGAAATATATGTACCGCATCCTGGTCATTCTGAACGATGCCCCTTACGACTCCGAGCGCAGCTACAACGGCCTGCGCCTGGCGGATTCCCCGGCTCGGAAGGAAGCGGTGGAAGTCCGCGTGTTTCTGATGGGCGACTCGGTGATGTGCGCCAAATCAGGCCAACTTACTCCGCAAGGCTTCTACAACATCGAACGCATGTTGAAGCCGGTCTTGCGTCACGGCCAGATTGCCGCCTGCGGCACCTGCATGGAAGCGCGCGGCATGGCCCCGGACATGCTGGCCGAGGGCGTACACAAAGGCACGCTGGACGAACTCACCGACTGGACCTTGTGGTCCGACCGGCTGCTGAATTTCTGAAATCATCCGGCTCACACAGAACGGAGATCGCCATGAGAAACCTGTTCATCGTCAATGACGCGCCCTACGGCGCCGAGCGTCCCTACAACGCACTCCGCCTGGCCAACGCCCTGGCGCACGAGCCTGAGCAGGAAATCCGGATATTCCTGATGGGCGATGCGGTATTCATCGCCAAGCGCGGGCAGAAACCGCCCAACGGTTTCTACAACCTACAAGTCATGCTCAACAAGATCATCCGACTGGCCCCGGAGCGGGTGGATGTCTGCGGCGTATGCATGGAGGCGCGCGGCATGAAGGACGAGGAACTCATTCCCGGCGCCCAGCATGGCGCCATCGAGAAGCTGGCGAACTGGACCAACTGGGCAGACAAGGTACTAGTGTTTTGAAACAGCACAAAAAGAGGAGCCTCCAATGAACTTCGATCAATTCGTACTCGCCAACGAGCCGACCATCCGGCTCAGTTTCTTTCTCGGCGTCTTCGCCATAGTCGGCCTCTGGGAGGTCGCCGCGCCCCGACGCGCGCTGACCGTCTCCAAAGCCCTGCGCTGGGGCAGCAACCTCGGTCTGGTCGTGCTCAACACTGTCCTGCTGCGGCTGCTCTTCCCGCTGGCGGCAGTCGGCGTGGCCGCGTTCTGTGTGGAAAACGGCTGGGGAGTGCTGAATCATTTCCAGGTGCCTTTCGCGCTGGCCGCACCCGTAGCGGTGATTGCCATGGATTTCGTCATCTGGCTGCAACACGTCATGGTCCACGCCGTGCCGGCCCTGTGGCGGCTGCACCGGGTGCACCACGCCGATCTGGACTACGACGTGACCACCGGGGTGCGCTTCCACCCCATCGAGATCATCCTGTCCATGCTGATCAAGTTCGCCACCATCACCGTGCTCGGTCCCCCGGTGGTGGCCGTGGTGATCTTCGAGGTGTTGCTCAACGCCACCGCCATGTTCAACCACGGCAACATCCGCCTGCCGGCAGGCGTCGATCGGGTGCTGCGCTGGGTCTTCGTGACGCCGGACATGCACCGGGTGCACCACTCGATCGAAGACGACGAAACCAACTCCAACTTCGGTTTCAGCCTGACCTGGTGGGATCGCCTGTTTGGCACCTACCGCGACCAGCCGCGCGCCGGCCAGGTCGGCATGACCATCGGCATCCGCGACCATACCGATCCGCGCGAAGTCGATCGTCTCGACGGCATGCTGTTGCTGCCCTTCAAGGGCGAGATCACCGACTACGCCATCAACCGCCGCAACTATTCTGACGAGGCTCCGCGATGAACAAGACCCTCCTGCGCTGGCTGCTCGGCCTGACCCTGCTGGCCGCCGTTGCCGCGGCCGTTACTTTTCGCGACCGATTCGACGCCGCCGCCCTGGAAAACTGGGTGAACTCCGCCGGCACGGCCGGGCCGCTCCTGTTCATGGCCATCTATGCCTTGGTCACCGTGCTGTTCCTGCCCGGTTCGGTCATCACGCTGGTCGGCGGCGCCCTGTTCGGGCCGGTCTGGGGCACGCTGTGGAACCTGACCGGCGCCACCATCGGCGCGTCATTGGCCTTTCTCATCGCGCGCTACCTGGGCGCGGACTGGGTGGCGCGCCGCGCCGGACCGCGTATCAAGCAGCTCGACGAAGGCGTGACGGCGGAAGGCTGGCGCTTCGTCGCCTTCGTACGGCTGGTGCCGCTGTTCCCGTTCAATCTGCTCAACTACGCGCTCGGCCTCACCCGCATCCCCTTCCTCGCCTATGTGCTGGCCACCTGGGTGTTCATGCTGCCCGGCGCCATCGCCTACACCTGGCTCGGCTACGCCGGACGCGACGCCCTGGCCGGCGGCGAGGGCATGATCCGCAACATCAGCATCGCGCTGGCCCTGCTCGCCGCCGTGGCCTTCCTGCCGCGCCTGGTCAGGCGCATGCGCGCGGCCCAGGCGGTGACGCTGGACATCCCCGCTCTGCGCGCACGCCTCGACGACGGAACAGTGGTTCTGGACGTGCGCGATGCTAACGACTATGCCGCCGGCCATATCGCCGGCGCACGCAACATCCCGTTGCCGGAACTGAAGAACCGCTTGCAGAAACTGGAGGACTGGCGCGACCGGCCGGTCGCCGTGGTCTGTCGCACCGACAAGCGTTCCGCCCAGGCGGTGCAGATGCTGGGTGAACAGGCTTCAAAGAGCCGCTGCTGGTGAAGGAAGGCATGCAGCGCTGGCAGAACGACGGCTTACCGTTGACGACGGAATAGTCATGAGCAAAGCCGCACTGCTCAGCCATCAGCCCCGGCCCGCCGGGTCCACTTCCCAGGGCTCGCTACCACGTCGTTACTCGGCCTGGGTGCAGTGGTTCAGCATGGCAGCGTTCACCCTGGCCTTCGTCGGCTGGCTCAATGAGACCTGGCTGTTCCTGTTTGACAACCCGATCTGGCTCAATCGCTACACCGAATACGCCATCATTTTCGGCTTCGGCCTCCGGCGCATCCGCGCCGAGGAAAACAGCTATACCCGCAAACGCCTGATCGTGCTGGTGGGGGCGGTTACCGGGCTGTGGTGGCTGGTGCCCTGGCTCGTCCCCCTATTCGAGCCCTACATCGGCTACCAGTGGGGCCAGCCGGTGTTTCCCGCCCTGCACGTGCCGGGCACTATCACCTTCTTCCTCATCCTGGCCGCCGTGTTCCTGTTTGGCCGGCGCGTCATCTGCGGCTGGAACTGCCCCTGCGTCGGCATCCGCGAGACGGTGGGTTTCGCCTTCCGCGACCGCACCGTGCGCGGTAAGTGGGCCTGGGCGCTGCGCCACACCAAATGGTTCTTCTTCATCTTCTACGCCGGCGTGATCGTGGTCACCCTCTATCCGCCCAACGCCTGGACGGTGAGCTTCGTCGGCTTGTTCTACCTCCTGGTTGCACTCACCTACTTCGGCACCTTCTTCGCCGCGCCCCTGGTGGGTAACCGCTTCTATTGCCGCTTTCTCTGCCCCTATGGCGCTACCTTCGGCCTGCTCAACCATGCCGGCTTCTACGGCATCCGCATGGACACGGAAAAATGTGTGGACTGCCGCCGCTGCGAACAGGTGTGTGACATGGGCATCCCGGTGTGGCGGCAGGGCAAGGACAGCGGCCGCGTCACCGGTATCGAGGACTGCATGGGTTGCGCCCGCTGCGTAGTCTCCTGCCCGTCCGAGGCACTTGAAATCCGCGACTTCCGCAACTGGCTGAACCCGCAACTCAAGCAGAACGCTTCCCATCTGCTGGGCAAGCCGCTGCCGGCCCCAGCCCCGCGTGAACTGCCGACCCAGGTTCCCGCCGCCGCGCGCCTGGCGGGCTGGAGTGAAGGATTGGCCGGCTTCGACATCGAGGTCGCCCGCGCCCAGGCCGCCCGTTGCCTCGATTGCGGCGTGCCCGGCTGCCGCAACGCCTGCCCGCTGGCCAACCGTATTCCCGACTGGCTCCAGGCCGTGGCGCGCGGTGATGACGCCTGCGCCGCAGCCATCCTGAACGAAACCACGGCCCTGCCCGAGGTGTGCGGTGCCCTCTGCCCGCAACATCGGCTGTGCGAGGGCGGCTGCACCCGGGCCGGAGAAGAGACGGGTCTGAAGAACGGCGCGGTGGCCATCGGCGCCCTGGAACGCTGGCTCGGTGCTGCCGCGCTGGACCTGCCGATACCCGCGCCGGCCACACCCATCGGGCGGACGGTGGCGGTGATCGGCGCCGGACCGGCGGGGCTGGCCTGTGCAGACCGCCTGGCCCGCGCCGGCGTGACGGTGACGATTTATGACCGCAACCCGGTGGCTGGCGGCCTGCTCGCCACTGGCGTGCCGCCGTTCAAGCTGGACAAGGCGCTACTCGCCCGCCGCATCGCCCGCCAGGAAGTGCTTGGTCTGCGCTTCGAACTGGGTGTGACGGTGGATGGCACCCGTTTCTACCAATTACTCGCAGATCATGACGCCGTGTTCCTCGGCACCGGCGCCCAGCGCTCGCGCCAGGTGAGCCTGCCCGGACGGGAACTGCCCGGCGTGCTCGACGCCCTCGACTTCCTGGCCTCGGTCAATGCCGGCACCGCCACAGCGATGGAAGGCGAACGGGTGCTGGTGCTGGGAGGCGGCGACAGCGCCATGGACTGCGCCCGCAGCGCCCGCCGCCTGGGCGCTGCCGTCACCGTGGCCACACGTGGGACATTCCGCTCTTCGCCCAAGGAAGCAGATGCCGCCCGCGAGGAGGGGGTGACCCTGCTGGAAAATCACCTGCCGCAATCGTTGCTGGGGAGCGAGGCCGTCGCGGGCATTCGTTTCGATCTCGCCGGGGAAATGCGCGACATGCCCGCCGACCAGGTCATCCTGGCCCTCGGCCAGGTGGCGAACCCGCCGGCCTGGCTGACCGCCCACGGCGTGGCGCTGGACGATGCCGGCCGCATCGTGGTGGATGCCAGGGGCCGTACCGCCCAGCCGAAGATTTACGCCGGGGGCGACAACACCCTTGGGCCGGACCTGGTGGTCACCGCCATGGCGGCCGGCCGCAGAGCCGCCGAAGACATGCTCGACAGCTTCAGCCTGCGCGGGCGCCTCAAGGAACAGGCGCGGCACCTGCTGCCACATGTCGCGGCCAGGATCGCGCCGGGATCCACGTCACAACCGGCGCACGCGGCGGCGTGATGGAACTGCCACTCCTGCTGGCGCTTGCGCTGTTCACCCTCCCGGCCCTTGCCAGCCATCAGTGGGGCGGCGTGGACATCTGCGAGGTGCGGCGGGACATCATGCCGCCGCGCCTGGATCCGGCGCTGTTGCCGGAACCCGCATCGCCGGGGGCGCGGGCGTTGCAACGCTACTGCACCCAATGCCATTACCTGACCGGCCCAGGTCGCCATACCCAAGCGGAGTGGCCGGATGTGTTGAGACGCATGGAAACGCTGATGAGTGTGTCCCACTTCTACCGAGGCCTGTTGGGCCGGGTGGCCATTCCGAACGCAGATGAGCAGGCCGCATTGAGCAGCTATCTGGATCGAAACGCCTTGCGCCCCTTGCCGCCGCGTCCAACCGGGCCGCCAGCCGTTGGTGCAGAACGCGCTTATCGCGCGGTCTGCGGCGACTGCCATGCCGCCCCGGATCCGCGTGCCTACCCGGTGGCTACCTGGCCAGACCTGCTGGCGCGCATGGACCGTCACCGCAAGACCATGGCACGCCCACCTCTGTCCGCTGCGTTGCGGTCGGCAGTGGGGGAGTTCATAGGCGTGGCATGGGGCGCCCAGCCGGTGGCAGGCGTCAGTCACCAGAGTGTGTCCTTGCCACTACCGGCGACGGCTCCGATTGTGGCCGACCCTTGGGGCCGCCTGGTGAGCCTGGCTGTCTTCTTCGGGTTGGCCGCCCTGGGCCTATGGCGCTGGCAACAGAAGAGAGACTGAAATGGCTCGATATGCTTGGGGTGTGATCGTGTTGACCGTACTGGCCATTGTCGCCGGCTACGCCTGGGTCGACTGGCAAAAGGGTGGGCCCGGCGACGGTGTCTATTCCCGTGTATGGCAACCGGACCCGGCCTTCGGCTACTGGCACCCGGCGCGCTTCTACAAGTATGACGGGCAGATGAGCGGCCGCTTCGAAGGCCCCCAGTGTGTCGAATGCCACGAAGCGCTTACCCCGGGCATCGTCGCGGACTGGCGCGCCAGCCGCCATTCCAACCCGAAAGGCCGCAAACCGATCTACTGCGACAGCTGCCATGGTAACGACCACGCCCGTCTGCGCATGCCCGACCGGGCGGTATGCGGCACCTGCCACACCACCCAGCACGCCCAATTTCTCGATGAGCGCCGTTTCGGCTACCCCAGCCATGCGCTGGCCATGGAGCGGGCCGTGGATACCAAACATTTCGCCGACAAACCCAAGGCCGAGGTGACCGCCTGTCTGCAGTGCCACTCGGTGGCCATCAAATGCGATTCCTGCCACACCCGCCATCGCTTCAGTGCCGGCGAGGCACGCCGCCCCGAGGCCTGCGTCACCTGCCACTCCGGACCGCCCCACCCGGACGATGAAACCTATTTCACCTCGGCTCACGGCAAACGCTACCTGGCCGATGGCAACAAATGGGACTGGAGCAAACCGCTCACCAAGGGCAATTACCAGACCCCAACCTGCGCCTACTGCCACATGAAAGGCGGCAAGCACCAGGTTGCCGACAAGGCCATTTGGAAATTCGGCCTGCAGCAGGTGAACCCGCTCACCTCCACCAATGAGGTCAAACGGGCGCAATGGGTGGCGGTCTGTGCCGACTGCCATGAAGCCGATTGGTCACGCCAGCGTCTGGCCGAGATGGACGCCGAGCGCAAACGCGCCTGGTCCAGGCTCTATGCCGCCGAAGGGGTACTAGAGGATCTGCGCGGCGAAGGACTGCTGCACCCTGCTGCCGGTGAGCGCCCGCCCTATCCCCTGGAGCAGGAGGGCGCCTTGTTCGCCCGCGAACATATCGGCTACCTCGATGGCCAGGCCTCCGCCTTCTATAACGTCTCGCCCATCGAGCGCGACTACTTCGAGATGTGGTACTTCACCAATCTCGGCGCCTACAAGGGCGCCGCCCACGGTGCGCCGGAGTTCGTCAGGGATGGCCACGCAACCATGGCTACCCAGTTGGAACATATCCAGGCCAAGGCGCGGACCCTGCGGCAACAGGGCAAGCAGCCCGTCGCCGGCCCCTGGTGGCGCGAGGGCGAATACACCAGCCACAACCGGGAGCACAACTGATGGCCCTATTGCTCAGAACCGGACTTGTGCTGCTGCTGAGCATCGGTACCGCTTTCGCGCAGCCGCCGGCCGGCAGCTTCAATGATGCCCAGTGTGTCGCCTGCCACGGCGAGACGAGCCCGGAAGTGCACGGCTATCGCCTCTCCAAGCATGGTGTCCTGGCGCAGATCAGTACGCCCGGCCGCGCTCCCGGCTGTGTCGATTGCCATACGCCGCAGGCCCATCACCCCGCCGACACCGATGCCATGAGCCAAACCTGTGGCCACTGCCATTCCCCTCGCTATGTGGAGACGTTGCGCGCCAACGGCGTGCGCATGCAAGAGGTCGGCAACATGAAACAACGCGAAGCTCTGCAGTTGCTGACCCGGGCCCGAAGCCAATTCCCGGCCGCAGCCTTGCAGGACGTGGAAAAGCATTACCAGCACCTGCAACAACACTTGCGCAACCTGCGCCTGGGCGTCGCTCACCAGTCGCCCGACTACCAGTGGTGGCACGGCCACCCGGCCCTGGACGGCGATCTGCTGCGGATCAAGGGCGCTTACGACGAACTGATGCGCCGCCACGCGGCGGACCCCAAGCATTGAGGATGTGACATGCACGACCTGGTCAAGGACTACTACGGCAACCGACTCAAAACCACCGCCGACCTGCGCACCTCTGCCTGCTGTGACGCCAGCCAGATGCCGGATTGGCTGAAGCCCTTGTTGGCCCGCATCCACCCGGAAGTGGCGGCGCGCTATTACGGCTGCGGCCTGGTCTGCCCGACTCTGCTCGACGGCCTAAAGTTACTTGACCTGGGCTGCGGCTCCGGCCGCGACGTCTATGCCCTGGCGCAACTGGCGGGCGAGACCGGCCGGGTGGTCGGCGTCGACATGACCGAGGAGCAACTGGCTGTGGCTGAGCCGCACCGGGAATACCATCGTCAGACCTTTGGCTACACCCGCGACAACGTGGAATTCCGCCTGGGCTACATCGAACGCCTGGACGAACTGGGCTTCGCGGACGCCAGCTTCGACGTGGCGGTATCCAATTGCGTGGTGAATCTTTCCCCGGACAAGGAAGCCGTGTTGCGCCAGGTGCATCGCCTGCTCAAACCCGGCGGCGAATTCTATTTCTCCGACGTCTACGCCGACCGCCGCGTCCCATCCGAACTGCGCAACGATCCGGTGTTGTACGGCGAATGCCTGGGCGGCGCGCTGTACTGGAACGACTTCCTATACCTGGCCCACCGTTGCGGCTTCGCCGACCCACGCCTGATGGAAGATCGCCCCATCGCCATCACCGACCCGACCCTGGCGGCCCGGGTGAGCAACATCCGTTTCTATTCCGCCACCTACCGGCTGTTCAAGCTGGACGGTCTGGAACCCGAATGCGAGGACTACGGCCAGGCGGTGATATACCGGAGCGGCATCCCTGGTCAGGAACAGCGCTTCGTCCTCGACAAGCACCACGCCATCGAAGCCGGCCGCGTCTTCCCGGTGTGCGGCAATACCTGGCACATGCTGCACGACACCCGTTTCGCGCCCTATTTCGATTTCATCGGCGATTTCTCGCGCCATCACGGCATTTTCGCCGGCTGCGGCGGCGGGCTGCCGTTCGATGTAAAGCAGGCGGATTCCGGTTCGGCGTGCTGCTGAAGCTCAGGCCGTTCGAAGCGTTTCCGGCAGCTTGGTCAGATCACCCGGCTCATCGACATCCCGCAACGTATCCCCCAGCCACACCCGCCAGCCCAGGATAGCCAGGCGTGCCAGAGTGAGATCGGCCACCGCCGAAGTGCTCCAGGGCATGTCCTGGAACAGGCCGGCATCGAAGGCGCTCAGGCCCAGCAGCGGATAACCACCGTCCACGGCGCGGTGTAGCACCGCATCGTGCCCGGCCAAATGCGTGGCGGCGGTGCGCAGCCGTTCGGCGCTCAGGTCGGGGCAATCCGTGCCAATCAACAGCACGGACTCCCCGATTGCTAGGGTCCGGCGCGCGGCCCGTGCCATGCGCTCACCCAAATCGCCCCCGCCCTGGTCGCTTATCTCGATGCCTGCCGGCAGCGGGGTATCCGCCCATGCGGCAGTCCCCGGCGCCGGACTCATGCACAGTTCCACCGGCCCGATACCCGCCTCCAGCGCCTGGCTCAATGTCAGGTCCAGCATGTGTGCCGACAGCCGCGCCGCACCCACCTCGCCCAGCGCCGGGATGAGCCGGGTCTTGACTTGGCCCGGCACGGGCGCCTTGGCGAAGATCACGATACGAATGAGGTTCATGGGAAGGGTTTCAGAGGAAAATCGGGACGTCACTCCAAGCTCGATCAATAGATAAAAGGTTTGCCCATGCGGTTCATTGATAAATTGCCGTATTCGGCGCTACTCATCATGACCGTGCTCATGTTGGGTGCGCCCTTCGTGCCCGAGCCGCATCTGGTCGAAAAAATGCGCATGCTGATGGATGGCACACTGACCAAGCCGCTGGATATGTTTGACGTGGTTTGGCATCTGTTACCGGCAACGTTGCTCATCGTGAAGCTCGTCAAAAGCCGCAAAGCATCCTGAAACCGATAGCAGGGAGCGGGCAGGAACGCCTTGCTCCCTCATCGCCAGCTCAGGGCGACCAGTCAGAACAACTCCAAATTTCATCCGAACAACCCACTTAACCGAGGCGCCTTACTTTATGCGCCGGGGTAATAGCGCGCCGTCAGCCGCGCCGCCGGCACACCGCGCCAGTAGTCGAAACGCAGCCGCCACATGAGCAGGATGGTGCGCCAGACACCGTGCTGCTCCCAACGCCGCCCAGAGGTTGTCACCCGCGCGTCGAGGCAGGCGGGCGGTCCGAAGCATTTCAGGCGTTTCGAGAGTTCGATGTCTTCCATCAGCGGCTGATCCGGGTAGCCGCCCACCGCGTCGAAGGCGGCGCGGGTGACGAAGATGGCTTGGTCGCCGGTGGCGATGCCGGTGAGGCGTGAGCGCAGATTCATCAGCGCGGCGATGACACGCAGCAGGAATGGGCGCCCGGTGATGCGCACGTCGAAGCGGCCCCAGGCATGGCCGCCCAGGGCCGAGGTGATGGCCTCGGAGACGTTCTCGGGCAGACGGGTGTCGGCATGGAGAAACAACAGGATGTCGCCGCCGGCGCTGGCCGCTCCGGCGTTCATCTGGTGGGCGCGGCCGCGTGGGGCGGCGATAACCCGGTCGGCCAGGGGGGCTGCCAGGGTGGGGGTGGCGTCACTGCTGCCGCCGTCCACCATGATGACGGTATGGCCGGCGCGGCGCAGTGATTGCAGGGGTGCCAAGGCGGCGGCTATGCCCGGTGCTTCGTTCAGCACCGGTACGACGATGGCTAGTTTCATGGCGGCGGCTTTTTCACGGGCAAGCCCACTCCTGCCAGCCTCTCGCAGGATCACTCCAGCGCCCCACCGCAACTGCTGCCCTGTCCGGCGGTGCAGCCGTAGCAGTGGTCGGCTACCCGGATGGGTTGGTCGGCGACACTCATTTCCAGCAAGTCGGCCAGGGTCGCCGGCCCGTGCATGGGCAGGCCCAGCATCTGGTTGAAATCGCAGTCGTATAGTCGCCCTCGCCAATCCACACTAACCAGTTCCCGACACATCACCTGATCCAGGTTGTCGCGGCTGTGGCTGCTTTTCAGCAAGTCCATGTAGTCGGCGAACTGGCCCCTGGATATCAGTGTGCTTCCGAAGCGCTGGATGGGCATGTTGGCAATGGTGTAGAGCCGGCTGAAGACGATGCCGTAACGGTCTTCGAGTTCTTTCTTATAGGCAGCCTCTAGCCCGGCCTGGGCCGGAGGCAAGCTGGCACCGGTGGGGTTGTAAACCAGGTGCAGATTCAGGCCGCTACCCGGTTGCCCATAGCCCAGGGCATTGAGCCGCTTGAGCCCAGCCATGCTGCGCTCGAACACGCCTTTGCCACGCTGGCCGTCGACGTTTTCCTCCAGATAACAGGGCAGCGAGGCCACCACTTCGACCCTGTTTTCGGCCAGGAACCCGGCCAGGTCTTCCTGGCCGGGTTCTGACAGGATGGTGAGGTTACAGCGGTCGATGACCTTCACCCCCAGACTACGTGCAGTCGCTACCAGCCAGCGGAAACACTGGTGCAACTCCGGCGCGCCGCCGGTGAGGTCCAGTGCTACCAGCCCGCGCGCGGCCAGCACGTGGGGGATACGTTCCACGTTGGCGTCGTCCATCGTCTCAGTGCGGTTCGGGCCTGCGTTGACGTGGCAATGCAGGCAGGTCTGGTTGCAGCGGTAACCCAGGTTGACCTGCAAGGTAGTCAGCCGACTCCGGCGCGGGGCGGGGAAGTCCGTGGAGAGCAACAAGGGAAGCGTGTCGTGCATGCGTATTCCGGTGCGTTAATTCATCGTGAATTTTACGCCGCGAACGCGATGAGTACGGCCTCCGGCACGTGGTCTGAATGGGCAAAACAGCCTTACTGGCGTGGTTGGATTGGGTCATGGTCATGACCAGTCGCTGCCTATAAGCTTCATCTGTTGCCCACCACGAGACCACCATGCGCCCAAACCACACTCTGAACGCCTTGTTCATTTCCGCCGCCTTGCTGGTGGGTGCTGCGTCCGCAATCGCGGCGGATGTTTCGCCGGTGGCCAAAGCCATCGAGGAATACATGGATTTCAACGAGTACGGAAGCAGCCTGATCTGGCCGGAACAGATTCCCGCCGAAGATTGGAAGAACGTATTCGTGGTGGATGCACGGGATGCCGCCCAGTTTGCCAAGGAACATATTCCTAGTGCCATCAACATCGAGTGGCGCCAGATTCCCGGCCGCCGCAACGACATCCCCCGCGACAAGATGGTGGTGATCTATTGCAACTCCGGTTCTCTCTCCGCACAGGCCGTCTTCGCCATGCGCCTGCTGGGTTGGGACAACGTGAAAGTATTGCAGGACGGCTTCGAGGGCTGGAAGAAAAAGGGCGGCTTCGAGGCGAACAAACGAGCCAGCGGGGCGACGGGACACTGAGGCGGCGTGCCCGCATCACTCAATGCCTCGGGCCCGCCCGCTCACCCCATCCGATTTACTGACGGAGAACAACGATGCATGACCTGCAAGCCGCCATTGAAGTGCTTAAACAAGGCGGCGCCATCATCTACCCGCTGCTTGCTCTGGCCCTGGCTGCCCTGGTGGTGATGCTGGACAAGGCAATCGTCTACCGCCGCCACGCCCGGCTGCCCGAATCCCTGCGCCAGTTGGTGGAGACTTATGACTTTCGCTGGGAAGACCTGGATCGGGGTATCGCCGATCAGGGGCCCCGCAACTACTTCGGCCGGTTCTTTCAAGTCATCATGGGCAACCGCACCAAGCCCGCCTGGTGGGTGGAATCCAGAGCTGGGGATGAGGCCCAGCAGATCGAGAAATCCCTGGGGCGCGGGATGTGGGTGCTGGATACGGTGATCACCGCCGCTCCCCTGCTCGGCCTGTTGGGCACCATCTTCGGCATGATGCAGTCCTTCAAGCTGATCGGCCACGCCGGCCTGGTGAACCCGGGTGGTGTGACCGCCGGTGTGGCAGAGGCCCTAATTGCCACTGCGGTGGGCCTGCTGATCGCCCTTGTCGCCCTGTTCGGCTTCAACTATCTGTCCCGCCTGCAAGCCCAGACCCTGGACGAGATGGAGCGCCTCGGCACGCGGCTGGTTGACCACATCCGCCTGGATACCCAAGAAGCCGGAGCCGGCCATGAAGCTGCGTAGAATCCGGCAGCCCAAGCGGGGCCGCATCGAGATCATTCCCATGATCGACGTGATGTTCTTCCTGCTGGTTACCTTCATGCTGGCGTCCCTGACCATGCAGCATCTGAACGCCGTCCAGGTCAACCTGCCCCAGGGTGCAGCGGCGCCTATGGAGAAGAAACCTCAAGTGACCCTGACGGTGACCCCGGACAGCCAGCTTTTCCTGGACAAGACGCCGGTCACTCTGGACAGGCTGGCCCCCACCCTGAAGACTATGCTGAATCCTGCCGACCCCAGCGTGATCATCGCCGCCGACAACGCGGCCACCAACGGCGTGATTGTCCAAGCGATGATCAAGGCGCGGGAAGCGGGAGCGCAGCATTTCCTGGTCGCCGTCCAACATGGCAACTGAGGTAGCCAATGAGGTCGGATTCGACTGGCGCCGGGACAGCCCCTGGCGGCGTCTGCCTTGGACGCTGCCAGGGGCAATCCTCTTCGGCCTGCTCAGCCTGTGGTTTGGGGCACAGTTCATGCCGGGTGAAAAATCCAGTTCAAAGCCACACTTGGCTGAAAGACTTACCCTTGACGCCCGGTTGATCGAGTTTCCTCCCCCACAGAAGAACCTCCAAAAATCCCGGCGCGCCCCACCGGCTCCCAGGGAGGAACTGGAGCCCGCACCCGAGCCACCGCCGCTGAAGACGCCGGCCTCCTTGGCAGCGCCGCCAGCGCCCTCTGCCGAGGAATGGCAACTCGCCGCCACCTACACCCTCAAGAACAGCAAACGCTATCGCAATGTCTGGGGTCAGCAGGTGCGCAGCATGATGGGCACCGCCGTGGAAGGCGCAGATCAGGGGCAGGTTCGCTTCCGCATCACCATCAACCCGGACGGCACCGTCGCCCAGGCAGAAGAATTGTGGTCCACCTCGACGAAGGCATCCGAACTTGCCCGGAAGGCGATCCAGAACATGCCGCCGCTGCCGCCCACCCCAACTGGCAAGACCTTGGTGTTCGAGAAGACCATCTCATTCCTGCCATACGAGACGGGCTGGCCTCCGTCCTACAAGAACGATTGCCTGCCGGACCCGCCGACATTCAAGAATCCATTCGTGTGGGATGGCACCTCAACACCCCCCACCGCCCCGGCACAAGCCACGGTGCCACCCGATCAGGCCGGATGCAACCCCGCTTCTACTGCAAGCACGATCGAGGAAGAAGATCGTGAATTGAAACGCCAGATGGAGGCAAACCGCTGGGGCAGATAACTCTGTTCTGTTGGCCGATGGCATGGCGTATTAGGCCTCGAAGTCCTTCTGATGTGCAGACCTGCCATGGCCTACTCGACGTATCCCGGCATGATCTTCAGGGGAACCTCCCCTCATTGGCACTCTCGTTTTCCGGTTAATGATGAACACCGGTCGTCCAGAACCGCACTTCTCTGGTTCGGCAAGGCAAATGATTGCTTCTGGCCGGGAGCACTCGTAAGAGGCCCCGCCACAAAACGGACATTCACGCCAACTGACGGCGCTACCTCGAATGGCTCTTGTGGCCGAGCAAGCGACGCCCAAGCCACCCCCTGGCCGTCTGCAACGGGTCGGGTCCGGCCAGCGGCAAACCATCGTGCTATGCGTCGGTAGTATGGCCTTTACCCGCCATTCGAGAACCTCGATTGCAACTTGTCGCCCAGGATTAACAGCCAGCCATAGCCACTCTCCCTGGTACATGGCGCGCTTGCTGGAGCCGGTCATCACCATCATGGCGGGTGTGATCAACGCCCTACCCTTTCCCCTGGTCAAGGTTCACCACCGGTTTGCCATAGGCGTCGCCCATGATATCCCGGTCGTTCGCCTCCAGCGCCTCGCCAATTGCGGCCAGGTGCTGGCGTATCAGATCGCGGGCGGCATCGGTCTCCACCAGCCCTTCGCCCAGCATCGCCATCGAAACGACAGCCGCTTCCAGTGCGTGCACGGGCATCTTGCGGATGGCTCTTGACGCAGCACGCGCCAGTTGCTCTGGCGTGATCGGTTCGATGTCCAGGTCGAGCACTTCATCAGCCACCGCGACCAGGTAGGGCAGTATGTTGAACTGGGCGAGGTAGCCAGCAGGGTTTATGCGCGTAGGGGCTTCGCGTTCAGGGGGCAAAGCCATGAGATGTCTCTTTCCGGTTGGTTAGGGGTGAAGGTCGGCGAATCCGACGGCGCAGGAAGCCCTGGCGCACCTCCAAGGCTAGCGGCCGGCCACATAAATGGCAGTGTCGGGGCTGCGGCAAGGCGCTTTCCGTAGGTGTCGTCGAATGGGGAGGCAGTACAGCAGTCGTGGCCGGGGGTGGGGAATCTTGATGCGTCACTTTCTTTTTCCGAGCACGGTAGCGGCGTTGGCGCTCGGCGTGGGCGTGGCGGCCACGTGGACTCGCTTGATAGCGCTTGCCGGCCGCGCGCAGGGAACAGGCGCGGGCCGCCTGGGCACATTCGTCGGTACAGTAGCGTTGGCCGTGGTCGCAACAGCTACAGAGAAGTACCTCTGCGCCGCAGCGGGCACAGAAGTAGCTTCGTCCTGGAGGTTCCACCGGCGAGGAGGGGCCGATGGATGCTCGACAGGATCGGGCAATGGGTGAAGCGTTGTCCACGCAACGTAGCCCATTTGGGCACGGGGCGCGGCATTGGTGAGAACTTGGTGATCTGGGCTGGTGTCGCCTGTTTTCTTCGACTGGCGCGTTTTCTAGCGCTTCTTCCTTGAGCCCGCTTCGCCAGCGTCTCAATGCCTCCCCGGCCTACCTCCGCTATCCCTGCCCGACGGCGGAATAGCACCGCCAGGCTGGTTTCCGATACTGGTTTCGGATTTCTATTCGTTCTTTCGGACTGCTTGTTTACGTGATTTGCCTTGCACCTCAAGCGCAATAATCACATAACATATTGATTATTATACATTCACTCCCCCATAAACAGGGACATTTCGCCCCATAAATGGGGGCAACTCGCCCCATAAACGGGGACATCTCGAAAAGTTATCCACAGGCAGAGCCACCCCAGAATCCCCTTGGAGTGGCTGCTCCACATGCTGCTGGAAACCAGTATTCATGCGGGTTTACGACGATTCGAGGGGTGGCTGTAGGAATGGACAAGCCACTCCTCGAATCGACCTGCAAAATTCGCCCTAAACCTATTAAACCTTTTAAAGGAAAAGCAACAACAACACGCGCGCGAACGCTGGGGCCGGGAAAGCGGGGGGTTGTTGTTGTTTTTTTTGAATTCCTGGAATCACCCTCCGAGGCTCGTCCAGAACACCTACAGTACCGACCGTCTGGAAGACAGAGAAGGGGTTCCACTCCTCTCCGCGCTTCCGAGTCTGCAGCGAGACACAATGGGCAAGGTGGGCAAGGGGATGTGCCAGTGGCCCAACCGGGCACCAATGGGCAGAACCCTGTTTTGCAGACGAGCAAGGGAACGGATTTGGCTCGGCAAGGGGCCTATCACCCTCTTGGGCGGGTTTTTCTGGCCTGGGAATACCCTGATCTACATAACCCCCGTTTGACGCAATGGCGGGCGCCTTATTGGCTTATGCAACGGTATCGTGTGATGCGGCCTGATGGGTGGTGGCCCTGGGCGACCAGGTCGGACTCCAGGTCAGCCCCTTAGTCCTGGCCACCGTAGAACGCACCAACGATGGATGCCCGTACTGCGGCCAAGCCAGCGGCGATCACGGAACGCTTTTTGTAGTTCGTGATGCCGTAAGCCAGTGCGAATGTCATCGCGGCGTGTGCCTCGATGTGGGAAGGACTGCATCCCCTCGCAATACGAGACGATGACGCGGGTTTAGCGCTCAGCAGTCTCGGGACAGGCTTTGCCCGCGATGTTGTGGTAGATCAGTTGTCGAGCGTGCCCAGATAGGACAGAAACTCAGCCTTGGCCCAGGGGTGCGCCAGCCCACCCCGTTGGAAGATGTCCACGATGTTCTGCTTGTGCTTCGATGTACACAGCCAAGCCAGGAACTTTTCCAGAACATCCTGCCGGCCGTCCTCGGGCAACGCTTCGAAGTGCGCCCATAACGACTGGTTCCGCTTCATCTCAGCCTGGGCCTTCTCGCGGCGCTGTGCTTCCCGTTTCTCCTTGGCGGTTTGCCTGGAATTGGCTTCCACCTCGCGGTTCGCCTCCAGATCGCTCCGCCTGATGGCTGCGCCCTCCTTCAGGGCCGCGAGAAAGTAGGGGCCGATGTCCTTCACCTTGCCGGCGTTGTAACGCGACAGCACGTAATCCATCGCCCCCTGGATGGCCGCTTCAGGGTTTTCGCTGCATACCCGAGCAGCGACCCGTGCCGAAAGGCAGAACTCGTTTTGCAGGCGAGCAAGGATCGGATTCGGCTCAACAAGAAGGCTACCGCCCTCTTAGGTGGATTTTTCCGGAGCTGGAATACCCATGCCCGCATCGACCCCGCTTGAGGCAATAGCGGGCGCGTTATTGGCCAATGCAACGGTATCGGGTGACGTGGATGGATAGGGACATGATTCGAACCTGTCCGCCATTTCCCTCGGCGGCTCGATCTGCATGCATTGTTGCGGGTTGTTGCCGATCAGGAACCGAATCTCGGCAACTTGGCGGGCCTCCCGCTTCACTTCGATGCTGAGGGCCAGATCGGTCACCGCGTTGACCTCTCTGAGCGCCGGCTGGAGCACCCGCTCGTTGAGCTTCCGGTAGTCGTCGTAGTACGGATCTCGTGCCCCAAGCAGCGACCTGACTAGCTCGATCGGGAAGGAGGGCGTCTGTCCAAGCCTGCAATAGCGCGCACAGTTTTCGTACAACGCCAGGGCATAGCCGGACTGGAAGCGGCGCACGATGTCCATGTCGAGCAGGACGTAGAACTGGGGGTTGAACAGCTTTGCCCGGAGGTGGGGGCTGTAGGCATAAGTACAGACCCCATCAATGATGTCCGCGCTGGCCAGCAACGCGGAAACACCCCACTCCCGTTTTCCGGCCTCGTTCATGATGTCCCATTCGATGACCGTGTTGGTAAGGGCTTTCAATAACACCTTGATGCGAGCGATATCGTTGCTGTCATAGCCGATCAGGTCCACGAGCTGGCTGACCTGGATCCGGTGGATCGTGATGCTCTGGTTTGGCAGCTCGTAGTAGGCGTTGAGCAATAGCCCATTGATGAGCTTGCGCTGAACCAGGGTGATGTTGTTGGTGATGTGGACTGCCTCGACGCATTTCCTGACCTGGCGCGTTCGGGCCTTTCTCGCTGACTTGGCCTTGTGTGCGGGTTTCTCCGCGCGTTTCCCGGTCGGGATGCTGGTGGCGTCCTGGATCACAACAGATCCGTCCTTGCGATCAGCCGGATGGCCTCGCGCTGCACCAGCCGAGATAGCCCTATTCGCTGTCGTCTGGACGCCGGACACGACTGGAGTCGCTGGACGGCACGTTCGGCCGCCCCTGTCGCCCACATCACGATCTGCTCCGCCCCACCCAGTTTTCTCATCACCAACTCGACCAGTAATTCGTCCAGCGACACCGAGGTCCGTCGTCCTTCCACAACGACGTGGACACGGACAATGCGCGCGGAAAGTGCTTCATCGTGCTGATTCATGGCATCAATTTATCGCTAACATCGTAGCAAATAATACGATGTTATACCGTTGCGCGTTGTTATGTTTCGCAGAAGCAAGGTTATTTCATGGGACAGTGAAGGCCCTGTGCGAAACAGTTACCGGCGACACTGGCCTGCCCAGCTTTGCTGCATGAGCGCTGTATGGCCTGGATAAACTGTTACCCCTTCCTCTTGGTCCTAGTCTTCCAGGTCGGACTCCAGGGCAGTCTCGTAGTCCTGGCCGCCATAGAACACGCCAATGATGGATAACTGTTCTGCGTCCACGGCAAAGGCGATCACGGAACGTTTTTTGTAGTTCGTGATGCGCAGGCCAGAGCGAATTTCATCGCGGCGGGTGCCTCGATGTGGGGTGAACTGCATCCCCTCGCAATACGAGACGATGGCGCTGGTGTAGCGCTCCGCCGTCTCAGGCGACGCCTTCGCCGCGATATAGCGATAGATCGCCGCGAGCTGTTCCTCTGCTTCTGGCGTGAAAACGACGGTGTAGGGCCTCACGCTTTGGCTTTGGCGGTCTTTTGTTCGGCCGCGAGCCTAGCCCGCACCTGATCAACGGTGATGGCCCGCGAAGGATCGGCTTTCAGCGCGTCATAGGCCGGACCCACTTGCTCATGAAGCCAGTTTTCCACGGCGCGGTCGCGGGCCATCAAGACGCGCAGTCCGTCCCGGATTACTTCGCTTTCGCTGGCATACTCGCCGGCCGCGACCTTGGATTTCACCGCATCTGCCATCTCGTTCGGCAGGGTGATGCTCAATTGCTGGGTTGTACGCATGATCAACCTCCAATGAAGTAAATAGGATTTAATCCTACCCCGATTTCCGCGCCAGATCCTCGTCCCTCGAATGTGTGTAGCGCTAGGCATGGTCAAGGCTTTGTGTCCCGTGATGCTGGCGACTTCAATGAAGCTGAAATCTCCCCGCCCGAATAGCCGGCTGGTCGCCATCAGTAGCGTCACCCACTGCGCTCAATCCGCAATCACGCAACAACCCACGGCTCCCCGCTCCTCCGCGCTCTCCACCCCATGGCACGGCCCCAGGTTGGCTTCACCAATCACCTGGGTGAATAGCCTGCCTCGGCCAGCGCCTTCCGGACCTTCTCTGCCGCGAACATCATGCGGTAGGCCTCATCGCTGTCCTGCGCATTGACGTAGAACTGGTCGAAGCCCACCCGCTTGAGGAACTGGGCCAAGTCCCAGGCTTCCGATTCGGAAAGCCGAACCTGCACTTCCAAATCCGCCATCGCTCACCCCCTGCTGTTCTTCAATGACGCTGAATCGCTACGCAATGCACGCCTTCGGCCATACATCCACATCAGGAAAGCGCCCATGGCCAGCCCACCCACCCAGCCAGACCACCACAGCGTCACGACCGCCAGCGAAAGCGCTACAGCGATGGCGATCACCCGCAGCAGCACGATGGCATCGTCAAGGTTGGACGCCTGTGAGCAATCAAGCGGTTTCATGTTCATCCTGCTGCTCATAGAGGCTGTTCAGGTTCTTCTTGCTTTCGGCCTGTAGCTCAGCCAGCCGCTTCTTCTGGTAATTCAGCACCGGCCTGTGGTGGGTCTTGAGGCTGTGCACCGATTGCCGGGTGCGGTACAGCAGCAGGGTCAGGCTCTTTCGCATCGCCAGTAGCTTGTCGACGATGACCACCGTCTCCGCCGTGACTTCGGCGTTGACCTTGAACGCCCCGCGACGGCACACACGCCGCGTCAGATAGCCGGTAACTTGCTCCGGCCAGAAACGCCCCTTCTGGTTCTTGTGCCAGACAACCACCACCGGTTCCACTTTGTCATAGCGTTGGCGCCGCCAGAAACGCACGCCCAGCTTGCCGTCCATCGGGGGCTGTGCGTAGTACAGCACGTCATCTGACTTCATCAACAGCTCATCGACTTCGGAAAGCAGATTTCCGAGATCGGAAAACAGCGCACGCCCTTCCTCGGCGATTCCGGCCAGCCAGATACGGTGCTCGGCAATGCGGTCCTCGTTACTCGGGCAGTCCATTTCGGGGGGGGCTCCTGGAGAAGAACAGGTTATGTGCTTTGGGATTGGGCTCAGGCTGTCCAGAGCAATGATGATGCTATCTTGTGTTGTGCGTACTTGCAACGGTATATGTTGATACTGTATTGTTTTCAGCATCTGACGACGTTCTCGGTCGTCTGCTTCGGAATTCGCTTTCCGAAGCCGTTTCAAGTCACCTCATGAGGAGCATCGAATGCCAACTGCAAACAGCGTGATCGGCCTGGACATCGGGCATTCCGCCGTCAAGATCGCGTGCTACAGCCAGGATGAGAAGGAGCGCCATCTCCTGTTCCCGTCCATCGCGGTGCCGGCCTTCACCATCTCGGATGACGGCGAGGCCCGGCGTGCCGCGCGGGAAACGGTGATGGTGGGCAGCCGGAGCTACTTCTTCGGCGAGACCGCTCGCACCCAGGGCGGTACGTCCACGGGCCTGTCGGAAGACTGGGTGGACACCCCGGAACACATGGCGCTCCTGAAGGGGGCGTTGAAGCGCATCCAGGATGAAGTCGGGTTGCCGGAAAACGCCATGCTGGTCATGGGGCTGCCGACGCATTTGTTCTCGCGCCAGCGTGACCGACTGAAGCAACTGGCCGGCGAGGCCCACAAGGGCGAAATCAAGGTGGTTCCCCAGCCCTTCGCGCCGTTCCAGATGATGATGCTCGACCGACTGGGCAATCCCTCACCGGTACGCTCGATGATGGAGGAATCCTGGGGCGTCATCGAGGTGGGCTACTACTCCACCGATTTCATGCTCATGCAGCGGGGGCGATGGGTGGAAAAAGCCTCCGGTTCCTGCGCGGGGGTGCGCGTCGCCGCAGATCACCTGGCGCGCATGCTGGCCGAGAAGGGGCTGACCGTCGACCTACCCGAGTGCGAAGAGGCGTTGCAGACCCGGCGCATCCTGGATTTCGGGCGCAAGACCGAGGTGGGCCATGAAGTGGATCAATCCGTCGCGCTGGTCGTCACCGAGGTCATCGACACCGCTACCCGGCTCATGGAGCCCTATGTCCGCAAGCTGGATGGCGTCCTCTTGGCGGGGGGTGGCGCGCCTATCGTTCACCCCCACATCCAGGCGAAGTGGCCACATGCCTACCTGGCCGATAAGCCACGCCTGGCCGTGGCGGAAGGGATGCGCCGCTTCGGCATGGCGCTGATGCGGGCGCGCGAGCTTCAAGGCGTGAGCGTCTGAACCGGGGACGATGATGGGTAAGTGGGTCCGGGGCGGCGAGCCCCCTGATGAAATCAAGGTCACCTTCGTGGTCAACGCCAGGAAAGACCCCGAACTGGCCGCCTGGCTTTGGGCGCTGCCCTACCGGGGGACTTCCGCGTCGGTGCGCGACATCCTGAGCGCTGCGGCCCGCCGGCTGGGGCTGCCAGTGCCGGCTGCTGTCACGTCTGATGCCCCACAGGAATCACCGGCGCCGGCGGCAGTAATCCCGGCGGGCGCGAATCCGACAACCCCACAACCTGCCGCTATGGTGCCTACCTCAATGGTGAATGACGTACAGGGTGATTCCGATGCGTTGGGCCAAGAGGGTATGACCGAAGCCGTGGTGAAGCTGATGCGGGAGATGGACGGTGAGTTCTGAGCAACCTGCACAGCCAACCTTCCACTACTGGGAGAGGAAGGAGCCCGGACTCTTCAGGGCAGGGAGAGATGGCCCTGCGTATTCACGCGCTGGGTCGGGGTGTTCGTGGGAAAGCTCCTGAAGGAAATGCGGGGCCATGCCCGGATTACGAAGCCTTCTTCGCTTTCGCCTGAGTCGTCCCCTTCGGGATCAGCGTCCAGTCCAGCCAGGTCGTCTGCGCGGCCTGCTCGTACAGCAGGCAAATCAGCAGGCGCGCCTCCTGCGGTGTCTTCGCCCACAGCGCATCGCTGAGTGCGAGCCCGCACCACATCGCGTCATGAACCATCGCTTCCCGCACACGCGCCATCCGCTCTTCCAGGGTGGGCGTCAACACGAAGTCCTCGGGGCTCAATGCGCCGGCCAGCAGATAGGCCTGGGCTGCGGGAATGGCCAGGTATTCGGCGGCGCGCAACAGGGTTTCCCGCCCGAGCTGAAAGATGGGCTTCTCGCCACTCGCGAGTTTCATCAGATAGACGTAGGTGATGCCCAGTGCCTCGGCCAGTTCATGGGTCGTGTGGCCACGCTTGGCCATTTCCTCCCACAGCCGCGCGATCAGGGCCGCACCGGGAGGCGTTGCTTGCGCTTCGGCCCGGGGCGCCTTGGTTCCGCGCGCTTTGGAGGGGGATTGTTTTTTTGGAGCAGCCATACCGGTCACCTTCGTCGTGGCAGGAAAGCCGTGGGGTCTCAGCAAGAAATCCTACGGCCACTGTGCAAAAACCATACGTGCAAACGTTTTTTTAGGCAATGCAATTCACGGTCGTCAATTCACAGTCGTTTTTTATCAACGGAGGGTTTCACCATGCTCAAGAGTGGCAGTTCCCGCATCGCGGCGGCTCACAAGTACGTCAACGCCATGCTCAACGTGGCCTATATCACGGGGTTCGTGCGCAGGCCCGAGGGGCGTTCTTTCCTGATCCAGCAGAAAAGCGAGTCGGCCGATCTGGTTCACGCCATCCCCGTGCAGGTCGGCGATGGGATTGCCGTGCCGCGTGAGTTCACGCCGATCACGGCCACCTGCCATGTGTATGGCGGCAAGTCGCCGGACGGGCTGCGCAGTGCGGAGTTGCGTGTGATCGACATGCGCACCCCGTCCACCCGCTCGATGCCGCTCTGGCTGGCCTGGAACGCTTCCATGCCGGAGGGCATCAAGCTGGATGGCTTCAACCCGTTCCGCGCTGGCGCGATCCAGCCCGAGTACGCCGGGCAGGAGGAAGCGCCGGATGACCCGTTGCGCCTGGTCCTGGAAGCCACACGCGGACGGCTGGATACGCGCTTGGGGGATAACGCCAACGTGGCGATGCTGGCCGGGGTGGTGGAGGGGGCCGCCTATATCAAGCCCACTGAGCACCAGCAAGGCTATATCGCCGCGCTGATCCGGCAGCACAGGAATCCGGACCAGAGCATCCCGGTCAGACTGTATTCCAACAAGCCCCAGTCCCATCTGTCGTCCATCTGCATCGGCGCACCGGTCAAGGTGGTGGGCCAGATCCGGGTGAAGCTCATCCACGGAGAGCCGGATTCGGTTGGCGATGCCCCTGCCATCCTGGGCAGGCAGCTTTACATCCGCTGTGGGGAGTTTTCTGTAGTGCAGCGGGGGACGGAGGAACACCCCGGCGACATTCGCTTCCCCTTGCCAGAGTGGTGGCACGAAATGGTTCAGCGTCGTCGGGAGGAGTCGCAGGGCGAGAAGGCTGCACCTGCACAACCCCCATTCAAGTCGGAGGCAGACTCTGACGCCAGGCCGGGTCCGGCGAAGGGTGTGTCTGTGGCGTCGGACATCGTGGCTGACCCATCGCTTTGAACGGGAAGACTGGCATGGAGAGCCCGTTCAATCGCCATCGAGACGTGATCTTCGGGCACTACAGCACGGCTCGCCGGCTGCGAATGTGCGTTATGAGCCTGTGGAATGGCGATGACTACCCCTTCAAGCTGCACTGGATCGGTGGCATGGACCAGAAGCACTACGCGATCTTCCAGGAAATGTTGGAAAGCTACCGCCGGCATGGCGAGAGCGACCCAGAGTTCATGGCGCTGGCCAACGAAGTGCGGGCGCGTCTGAAAGCAGAAGCAGCCGCAGAGCAGGCTGGGCTGGCCGACGACTGGAGTGATTCATGATCGTTCGGAATGCTGCTTCGGAAATCTGCTTCGGAATACTGATGTCTGTAGTCGATGATGGATAGTGCATATCCGTGTTCCGACTGCTGGCAGGCTGCATGAGGGCTGGCTGCGTCTCGATATGGGGTAGTCGTCCTCCCCTCCTTTATCAGCCCACGTTTGCCCTACTCCCTTTCGAAATCAACCGCGCCCGTGGGGGCGCTTTTCGGAAGGAGAGTCATCATGGAAATGAGACACGAAGCCTGCGTGGCGGAGATCAACAAGTTGATCGCGCTTGGGGTGATTCACTTGTCCGCGCCGACATCCCTGTTGAGGCGCGGGGATGTGGTGGCTCCGTCGCTGGGAATCTCGTATGAAACCTTGGTGCTGGGTGGGCGCATTGCGTCGGGTGGCTGGATGTGCCTGAAGATCGATGGTGAGACCGTGAGCACGCACTTGCCGGGGGTGCCGCACAAATCACCGGCGTCATTCAGAGCGGGATACCGGAAGTTTCTCGACGCCGTGAAATGCCGCATGGATAACCGTGAGGCCTTGGTGGCATAGCCGCCGTCTGGGGTGTTTAGCCTGGCAATCCCGACCCCGCCCGGTCGCTGACCTGGCGGGGTTTTTATCGTCTGGCGTTCTCGCTACTCCTCCTTGAAACCTGTGCCCGGCATCCGCCAGGCCTTCGTCAACGCGCCGTAGGGCGCACCTCAAGGAGCAGCACCATCATGGAAAATGTGAAGCGACTCTTCGACGCCATCGTCGGCGCCGAGGCCTGGTACATCAAAGGCAGCCCGTTGCTGGGCAGCATCACCAACGTGGATGAGCCCACGGGCGACCCGGAAAACGAAGTGCTTTACTTCACCTGGGTCGGCGACGGGGAAGGCACGGAATTCTCGGAGCGCATCACCGAAGAAGACCTGGCCAGCGCCATCGTGGACGGCAACACGATCACGATCAACGACCCCGATGGGGACTTCGACATCCAGCTTTACCGCTTGGCTCCGGCCGAAATCAACCTGGCGCCACCATCCACTGCTTCACAGGACGATGAAGAACATCAAACCCAAGGCCATGACCGTGCGAGCTTGTTCATGCAGGAGTTGCTGGATTCTGTGGAAACACTGACAGGCATTGCTGAACAACACGGTGCCCGCACTTTGGCCGATCTCATGCACCTGCAAAACGCGATCCTGAGCGGTGGTTTCATCGACCACTACCCAGGGGAGTCGAAGGTGCTTGAGATCGCCAGGGACTTGCCATCCGGCGAGGAGTGGTCGAAGTTCATCGCAGTCGAGTATTTGTGCTCTGAAACCTGAGCATCAACCACCCACGAGGGGTCTTTGGCCCCTCCGGGCCGGGACTCCTCCTCACTTTCAAGAAGGAGAAACACGATGGCCAAGGTCTATCTGGAAGCCTACGCCTGTGATGACTACGGCGATGGCCCCACGTTCGCGGAGCTGGATGTCACACCCGAGTTCTGCGCCCGTCTGCAACGCCTTGCCGCGCTCAGCACCGAACATCAGCTCACCGAACTGCGCGTATCAGACGGCCCCGATGCCTGGGGGCCTGGCGACGTTGAGCAGGACATGCGCTTCACCATGCCGGAATTGGTGGTTGCGGGGGACAGCTTCTGGTTTACGGACCATCCGAAGCATGCCAAATACAGCGTGGAAACACGCGGCATCGGGATCACCGGATTTTGCGATGCCGTCGCAAAACAAGCGCGTTCTGATCCGCTGTTCTTTGGCGAGGATGTCGATGCCCTGAGGGGTTGCGTTGCAGACAACGTCAGGTAGCGGGCTTCCGCCCATTCACTCTTGCTGAAACACCCCTCAACCCCGCCCGGTCTATGACCTGGCGGGGTTTTTTATCGCCCGCTGTTCCCCCTACTCCCTTCTGAAACCGAAGCGCCGGCATGGGGCTTGTTCCCCTCGCAGGCTTCAGCCAACCAGCCGCCCGTGGGGGTGGCGTCCAGAAGGAGAGTAGTCATGAGCATCAACATCCAGGAGTTCATCGAGAAGGTCAACGTCGTCGCGGTGGACGCCGCCGTGTATTCGGGGAAGGTCTCGCGCGACCTGGCCGACGATCCCGAGGTCTTTACCTCTGGCTCGTTGAAAGTGATCGACCCGGCCTTGCTGAGGCCCTTCACGGCCTACAAGCAGGCGGCGATGCGGGCCTGCCGCAATACGGGGGTGGGATTCCTGAACGGCTTTGCCGTGCCGGACTCCCAGGTTGAACCGTTGCTTCAGGTGTTGTCGTTGTTCGCCTCGAAGTTCGAGCAGGCCCGGACGGAGTTCCTGTCGAAGTACCTGGCTGCCGTCGAGGACTGGGCCAATGCCCATCCCTCCCAGGCAGCGGAAATCCGTTCCAAGGCGCAGACCCTGTCCTACGTGGAGAAGGCGTTGCGCTTCGGCATCGGTGTCTTCAAGGTGCAGCCCCAGGCCATTCCCGTCAGCCTCTCGGTTCCGGATGCCATCGGCCATGAGGTTGGCGGCATCGTGGGGCAACTCGCCCACGAAGTCGCCCAGGATGTCCGGGACACCTGGAGCCCGAAGGCGGATGGCGTGACCCAGAAAATCCGGGGCCTGCTCAACCGGATTGCCGAGAAATGCCACAGCCTGGCGTTCCTGGATGGCAAGGTCGGTCGCATCGCTCACTTCGTGGATGAGATCGCGGCGGCGTTGCCATCCAACGGCAGGATCGTTGGCCGGGACTTCCTGATGCTCTCCGGGCTGATGGAGATTCTGTCCGATCCCGGCAGGCTGCTGGCTGAGTCGAAACTGGAGATCATCCTGGCAGAAGAACCAACGGCCGATACGGATGAGGTTGCGCTGGAAGTCGAGAGTGACGGTTCTCTCGTCGAAACCGGCATACCCCCAGTTCCGCCGGCCATCGTGCCAGTCGTCGGCCGCGATGCCTACGCCTGGTGAGCATGGCACTTGTACATTAGCTACACCCGACCCCGCCCGGTCTCTGACCTGGCGGGGTTTTTTATTGCCCGCTGGTTTCCCTACTCCTTTTCGAAATCAACCGCGCCCGTGGGGGCGCTTTTCGTAAAGGAGAGTCATCATGTTTTTGTCACACATGGGCACGGTCGCCAAGATCGTGGCTGCCAGCATGGGGGTGGAGGTGGTGTTCGATGCGTCGGCCGACACGGCTTCCACCGATGGCACCCGCATCTTCATCCCGACCAGCCTGATCGGGAATGGCGATGCGCGTACCGCCACCCTCATGCGCGGCTTCATCGCGCATGAGGGTGTGGGCCACATCCGGCATACGGATATGGCAGCCTGGAGTGCCTTTGTTCGAGACGCTTCGCCCCTGGGCAAGAGCATCCTCAACATCATCGAGGATGTCCGGATCGAACGTCTGGCGTGCAGGGTGTACCCAGGCATCAAGCGGATCCTCAATGAGACCGTGGAGGCTCTGAAGCCGGAAGGCTTCTTTGATCTTCCCGCCAAGCCTCACCCGGCCGGCGTCGTCACGGGCCTGTTGCTCAACTGCCTGAGGGCGGAAGAGCTTGGCCAGCCACTCGATCCGGTTCCGGCTCGGGCGATGGCGTTCAAGATGTTCGGTGTGGCGTTGCGAGACGACATCCTGAAGATCGCCAGGAACGGCAGCCGTGGTAGTTCAACGGTGGAAGCGGTCGCTGCCACCAAAGCCATCCTCAGGCTGATTGGAGATGTGGCAAACCCGGTGGCCAACCCACTGGCCAGCCAGAAGCCACAGTCTGCCCAGTCCCTTGAACCGGAGGATGGCCAAGTCGGCGAAGGTAAATCCGGCAAAAGCGACTCTGGTTCTGAGGGCAACCAGGCAGCGAGCACTTCCCAGCAGCGAAGCCTGAAACAGAACAAATCCGCTACCCAGGCGCTCACCGCCAGTGCAAAGGATTGCGGCCCCAGCGGTCTGGAAGAGATAACCCAGGAAGCGATGGGCAATAGCATCGGCGCCGGCCAGGACTTGGAGGAGATGCAACGTTCCATCGTGGCCGAACCTGTCCAGGGCTGGCGGCCATCCGCGCGCTCTGCCGGCATTTCCAGAACGCTCTCCCGCAAGTTGGAAGACATGCTCCAGTCCCGTGTGGATGAGGAGGATTTCTCGGTACGCGGTGGCGGGCGCCTGGATTCCAGACGTGTTTCCAGGACGAAGTTGCTGGATCTGGAAGTGTTCGAACGGGAAGGCGAGGAAGCGCCGGGACTGGATACGGCGGTCTTCGTGCTGGTGGACAAGTCCAGCAGCATGAGCAGCACGATTGGCTCCAGCGACGACACGACGGAAGCGGTCGCGTTGGATGTCGTCTCGGCACTGGGCGATGCGCTTGCCCGTTTCGACGGTCGCGGCGTGTCTTTCGCGGTGGAGGGGTTTTCTGATTCGATGACGGCATACAAACCCTTCTCCGCACCTTGGAGGGGTACACGGGCTTGTCTTGGCCACTATCGCGCTTCGGGCGGCACGGACTTCTGCTCGGCCTGCTTCACGGCCATCGGCGAGGTCGCCAAGCGCCCGGAAAAGCGCAAGGTGATCCTGGCACTGACCGATGGGGATGTTGGCGAGATTTCGCTGGTTGCCAGCATCCAGAAGACGGCCGTCGAGCACGGGATCGAGACCAGGATGGTTTTCCTGGGCATCAACCCCGATGCTGCGCGTTGTATGGCTACGGCAGGTGGGTTCGCGCGCTATGGCGTTGCCAATCAGGCTGAGGATGTTCCCAAGGCAGTCTTCGCGGCGCTGGAAGACACGTTCTGAGTTGTAACCACACCCCGCTTGGCCTCTGGCCGGCGGGGTTATTTCTTGCCGTGAATCAACTCAAGAGCAAGGCTCTGACTTATGGACCAAGAAAACGTGTGCGTATTCCGATGCCCCCCCTTTCTACCCAGCAAACAACCAACGTTACTTCACCAACTCCATCAACTTTCCGTAGCTGTCCACCACGTCGTACTTCACCTGATCCGAGGTGATCTTGGCGAAGAATTTGCGGGCGCAGTCGATCTTGGATTTTTCAATGGCGCGCAGATCCAGGGAAGACATCGAACCCTTGGTTTCGGCGATGAAGTAGAGGTGTTTGACCTTGCCGTCCTGGAAGGCGATGGCCCAGTCGGGGTTGTAGTTGCCTACCGGCGTGGGGATAAAGAAGCTCTTCGGCAGCTTGGCGTAAACGACGACTTCGGTACTGGCGTCCAGTTTCTCGACAAACGTTCGTTCATTGCCCGAGTCGGTGAACACATAGTCGTAGATGTGGTGCCTGGCCTCGAATGCCTTGCTGAAATCAGCCTTGGGTTTTTCGGCGGTGAAGATGGCCGAGTCGTAGCTTTCGTCGACCGGGTCATAGGCGATGTGCTCGACGATGGCGGTGGCCTTTTGCTCGTTGATCAGCGTGCCGGCCTTGGCGATGAAGTCTTCCGGGTTGGTCTTGTACTGGCTGAAGACCGCGACGTTGATGGTCTTGAGGATGGCGGCGATGGTGTTGCGGGTCAGTTGGGTGGCTTCGGCGAGGTTGCCGATCAGGTCGTACTTCACCGCCGAGTGAACCGAGTTGGTGTAGTTTTCCGTCTCGCTTGCCGTGAGCTTGAACGCGGTTCCCGCCTTGAGATCGTCGAAGCTGGTGGTTGCCACCTGGGCGCCACGTTCAATCACGTACTGCATCGGCTTGACGCGCAGTTCCGCGTCCAGGGCCGCCACGCACTTGCCCACCAGTTCGGCGGTTTCAAAGTGGACGGTGTAAGCGGCTTTGCGGTTGATCTTGTGCCACAGCGCCTGGAATTCCTTCTTCTCGAAGTTCGCATTCAGCGGGTTGAGCTTGGCCTTGCGGCCATCGCCGATCTGCGGCAACTGCGCTTCGCTGAACACGCTGTCGATCAACTGGTAGACCTGCTCGGCATGGGCTTGCAACTCGGGCGGCAGTGCGGCCAACTGCTCTTCGCGTTTGGCCTCGTGGTAAGCCGGAGTGATCTGATCGTTGTCGTCGGTGTAATCGTTCTTGGCCAGGTAGCGGTAAATCTGCCTGGCCAGTTGCGCGGTGACCTCCACTTCTCCGCTTGGGGTTTGCAGCACCTTGCCGGTGAAGTATTTTTCGTCCGCCACGCGCGGCCGGGCCGACAGCGAATCGCTGATGTCTTTCTGCAGCCCACCGACGAAGTCCTTGTAGCTTTCGCTGGCCACCACCGTCAGTTCGTTGATCTGGTGCACCGTGGCCGGGTTGTCCATGCGTTCACCCAACTGATTCACCGCCAGGCGCAAGCCACGGCCAACCTCCTGCCGGCGCGAGACGGTGTTGTCGCTGTGCTTGAGAGCACAGATGACGAAGACATTGGGGTTGTCCCAGCCCTCGCGCAACGCCGAGTGGGAAAAGATGAAGCGCACCGGCTCGGCAAAAGACAGCAGCCGTTCCTTGTCCTTGAGGATCAGGTCGTAGGCATCCACATCGTCGGTTTCCGTGGACTTCTTGCCGGTTACCGGGTCGACCAGGTGCTTGCTCTTCTTGTCGATGGAGAAGTAACCGTTGTGGGTCTGGCGCGCCTGGATGCCCTTCAGGTAGCGGTTGTACGGCGTGTCTTCCAGGGTCAGCACCTCATTGAGCTGGGCGTCGTATTCCTCCTCGAAGATCCGCGCATATTCGCCAGGCACTTCACCCTTGGCATCGTACTGGCGGTATTTGGCCACCTCGTCGATGAAGAACAGCGACAGCACCTTGATGCCTTGGCTGAACAGCGCCTGTTCCTTGTCGAAGTGGGCCTTGACCGCTTCGCGAATCTGGATGCGGCGCATCGCCGCTTCATCCACGTTGCCCACCGCCTCCCCGGCGACCAGTTCGATGCCGTTGCTGAAACTCAGGGTGTCGATGCGGGCGTCGATCTCCGCCACCACATAGCCCATGTACTGATCCAGCCCGCCGGACAGGTCATACAGGTTGTCGTTGCGCCCCAGCCGGCGCATCACGCGCTTGATGCCGTTGCCCTGCCTGATCTCCAGCTCGACCCGAGCCACCGGCGGCTTGCTCGCGGACACTTCGATGTCCTGCAAATAGAGGTAGGCATGGGTGCCGGTCAGGCCCTTGACCGTGATGCCGCGCACGGCAATCTTTTTCACCAGCTTCTGGTTGTAGGCGTCCAGCGCATCCAGGCGGTGAATCTTGTTGTATTCGGTCTTGTGGGTGGCCGAGTAGCGCGCAATCAGCAGCGGGTTGAACTCCTTGAAAGCATCCAGGGTCTTGGCGCCCTCCATTTTTTGCGGTTCGTCGAGAATCAGAATCGGCCGGTTGGCCTTGATCACATCGATCGGCCGGCGCGACTGGAAATCGTCCAGCTCCTCGTAAATGCGCCGGTTGTCGGCACCGCGCGCATTGAACGCCTGCACATTGATGACCATCACGTTGATGCCGGCGTCCGAGGAAAAGCTCTCCAGGTTGTGCAAAGCTTTGGAGTTGTAAATGAAGAAGCGGGCCTTCTTGCCGTAGGCATCCTGAAAGTGCTCGGCGGTGATTTGCAGCGACTTGTACACGCCCTCACGGATGGCGATGCTCGGCACCACGACGATGAACTTGCTCCAGCCGTGGCGCTTGTTCAGCTCGAACAGGCTCTTGATGTAGCAGTAGGTCTTGCCGGTACCGGTTTCCATCTCGATGTCGAGGTTGACCGGGCAGCCGGTCTTCTTGTCGCCGATCAGCACAGCGGAAAGCGGCAGGTTCTGGCGGCGCTGCACCGCCTGGAGGTTTTCCAGAAGCTGGGCCGGGCTGAGCGCCAGACCGGCATTCCTGAAACCTGCTTCGCTGGTTTCAGTGTTGGCGGCGGGTTCGATGCCCACCAATCGCGCCTGCTGGGGGGTAACCGGTTTGGCACCCGGATCGATGCGATAGCTCACCCCAGAAAATTTCGGCGGCTGGCCAGCAAAACAGTCGGCCAGCGCATCCACCGCGCGGGTCTGGTAGGGCTGGACTTTGAACTTCAGTTTCATGCGCGATTCCTGGCTATTTCCGGCTGTGCCGAAAAATTTATTCTGCGTTTATCCCGGATTGCCCATTTGTAGAGGTCGGCATGTAGCCTCGCGGGCCGGGAAAACCGGCGCCTTCCGACAACCCCTGGCGAAAGGCGCGATGAAGCCGCTTTTCCGTCCTACGCACTGCCGTTACCAGGATCAGTCACCGCGTAGGACATGGGTCAGCCGTGGCCCGCTTCGGCATGCAACTTCAGCCCAAGCGCACCGATGACTTTAAGGATGGTGTCGAAGCCCGGGCTACGCTCACCGGAAAGCGCCTTGTACAGACTTTCGCGGGACAGTCCGGCATCGCGCGCGACCTGTGACATACCCTTGGCGCGAGCAATATCGCCAAGTGCTTTGGCAATGAATGCAGCATCCCCGTCGGCTTCTTCAAGGCAGGCTTCGAGATAGGCAGCCATTTCCTCTGGGGTTCTGAGGTGTTCGGCGATGTCATAGCGAGTGGTAATGGTCTTGGTCATGGTTGCTGCTCCGAAAGATTACGTGCGAGGCGCAAGGCGGCCTTGATGTCTTTGGCTTGGGTACTCTTGTCCCCGCCAGCCAGCAGAATGATCAGATCTCGCCCTCGCTCCTTGAAATACACCCGGTAACCGGGACCGTAGCTGATTCGCAACTCCGAGACACCTTCGCCAACCGGCTCGACATCTCCGGGGTTCCCAGCCGCCAGCCGTTCGATCCTTGCCTGGACGCGCGCTCTCGCCCGAAGGTCGTGCAAGGCGTCCAACCATTGAGCGAAAAGGTCTGTTTTGCGAATTTCAATCATGCGGTGACCGTAGCCTTGCGGCTACATGTTGTCAATGCTGAGCGGGAGCGTTTGCATGCCGACTCAAGAAGTCCCAAAAAGGGGGCGATGAGTCCCTTTATGGGAATCATCAAGTCGCATGAGGCTCACAGCGTCTTGATTTCGGTGGCGGGCGAGAGCAGCTTGAACACCTGCTCGACGTTGATTTTCACGCTGTCGCTGACAAAGCCGGCGTCGCGGAACACCACGCGCAGCGGCTTGTGCGCCGCGAGCTGCTTGACGAAGTCCTCGTCGATGCCGATCTCGAAGCAGGCGGCCAGGGCATTGCCGTCCACGAAGAACACCGTCTTGCCGGCGAGGGTTTTCCGGCTGATCGGCAGCGCCAGATCGACGCCCCAATCAAGTAACACCTGAAACAGCAGGTCTTCGGCAGTGCGGTCGGCGCGGATGTTGTCGACCAGGCCGGGGAGCGCTTCCTGGGTGACGGCGTCCGGGGTGTAGTAGACCTCTTTCATGTTGGAGGTGTCGATTTTGAGAACGCGGAAACCGATGTCGAGCTTGGCGATGTCAAGTTTGTCGGCGTTGTCTTGCTGGATTTTTTTACCGGCGCGGCGGATGCGCTCTTTGCTGATTTCAGCAATGGTTTTGTAACCGGAGGAAAAGGCGACGCTGCTTTCGTCTGTAATTTCGGGGAGCTGAACAGATATGTGACGAAGATTTCTATTGTTCTTTGAATTAAATTCCAAAACCGCATGAGCAGTAGTCCCCGATCCGGAAAAATAATCCATGACAATATCATTGTCCGATGTGGAATGCTCAAGGATGCGCGTTAGAAGTGAAACGGGTTTCGGATTGTTAAAAACCTTTCCATTCATTAGTGTTTCTAGTTCAGTTGTTCCCTGGTCCGTATTGCCGGCATACTCGTAGCTCCAAAAGTTTATTGGGGTCAATCCGCGCGCTTCGGATAAATACATTTTAATGGCCGGAACCTTTTGTCTTCCGTCCACACCCCAATAAAGACGATTCTCTTCTGCTAGTCGATAAAATTCAGATTCTGATCTACGCCAAGCATTTGTGGTCGGATTAGCAACTTCTTTGGTGTTTGGATTGTTGATTGGATAACAGAGATTTGGTCGCTGCTGCGGTGTTGCCGGATTGAGAAAAGACGCGCCTTTCCATACCCCTCTCGGATCACTATCAGGATTTGCGTATCGCGCATCTGCTTCTTCGGTGCGAGGCAGTAAATTAACCACAAATCTATCTGATTTTGAATAGCAGATTATGTGCTCGACAACGGTGGTAAAGTCGACTGTATTATTGCTTCGCGTATAGCGTTTTTGCCAGATAATATCAGCAACGAAATTTGATTCACCAAATATTTCATCGCATACTTTTCTGAGATTGGAAACTTCGCCATCATCAATTGAAATAAAGATAATGCCGTCATCCATTAGGAGATTGCGCGTCAGTTTAAGTCGCGCATATATCATGGTTATCCAGTCAGAATGAAATCTGCCTTTTGATTCGGTATTGGAGACCATGCGATTGCCGGCATCGTCTTCTTGGTTTGATCTCAATTTGTACGACTCCGAATCCTCCGCAAAGTCGTCCTCATAGATGAAGTCATTTCCGGTGTTGTACGGCGGATCGATATAAATCAGCTTCACCTTGTTCAGGTAGGTCTCCTGCAGCAGCTTCAGCGCATCCAGGTTGTCGCCTTCGATGAACAGGTTTTGCGTGCTGTCGAAATCCACGCTTTCTTCCCGGCAAGGGCGCAGCGTCTTGGCAATCGGCGCATTGGCGGTCAGCAGCGCCTCGCGCTTGCCGGGCCAGTTGAGCTGATAACGCTCCTGCGGCCCCTCGACGATGCTGGATGCCAGTTCCTGTCGCAGCAAATCGAAGTCGATGGCCTGCTTCAGTTCGCCTTTGGCGCCTTTCGCTTCGGTGACGCAGTTGGGGAACAACTCGGCCAGCTTGGCGATGTTGGCGGCGGTGAGGTCGGGGGAGTGCATTTTGAGTTTTTGTAGGGTCATTTTTTGCTTTGATGGGCGAGCTGCCGGCCCTTGGGGGTCAGGCGGTATTTCTGGGTGGGGCTTTTCGGGGAGTCGGGTTGTGTCATGGCGATGACCTGAGCGGCCAGCGCGGGCAGCAGGTAGGCATCGCGGAAGTGGTTCTCATGCTTGAGGCCGAGCGCGCTCTGAATTTCTGTCCGCTTCATTTCGCCCGACATGACGGCCAGCAGCCGGGCGACTTCCTCGGTTACTTCCTCGGTTACTTCCTCGGTTACTTCCTCGGTTACTTCCTCGGTTACTTCCTCGGTTACTTGCTCTGTTACTTGCTCTGTTACCTCCCCGGTATCCCCGCCCACATGCGACAAGGCAAGCTCCGGCTTGCGCCAGATGGTGGTGACGAAGCCGTCGGTCTGTTTGAACTCGGGTTCTTGCAGGCCATGCGCGGTGCAGCGTTCGATCATGTCGCCGATGCCGGTGCCCATGCGTTCGATGTATTGGGCGAGGTACAGGGGTTCGGCAATCAGCGGGTTGGCGGGGTAAGAGCCGTGCGGCTGGCGCAGCGTTTGCAGGTTCAGCGCGGAAGGCAGATGGCCGGGGTTCCAGATTTCCAGGCGGTCGGCGAACAGCATGACCTGCACGCTGGCGGTGCTGGTGTAGTCGCGGTGGGCGATGGCGTTGACGATGGCTTCGGAGACGACTTCGGGCGGAATTTCATAGGCCACCGGGGCTTGCGCGCTGAGCGCGCGAGTGCCCACGGCAAGGTTGATTTTGGACAGCACGAAGTTCACCGCCTGGTCCACCTGCTCGAACAGGTTGCCTTTGTACACCTGATAAAACGGGATGGGCTTTTGCCGCGCGGTGCCATGAAAGTGGGCACATTTCACCTCGGCGCTGTAAATGAATCGTTGCGGCTCCTTGCCAAACAGCAACACGGCGGCGTTGGTCGGCAAGCCATTTCTGAGCAGGCGCAATTGGGTCAGCACGGTTTCCGGTTCGGCATCTTCGGCCAGCGGGAAATTGCGCGCGTGGCGTGCGGTGCGCAGGAAGCTGCGGATGTGATCGGCGGCAAGATCGGCCGGCGTGGCATCACGGCAAACGCTGGCGTCGAACGGGGTGGTGCGCAGCAGTTCGTGCGCTTGCAGATAGTCCACCAAGGAGGCGTAAACGGCCGGGAACAGGCTGGCGCTGTCGGTAAAGCGGCGGCGAATCAGTTCATCGCTGGCACGGGCGATGAGCGCCCGCATTTTTGCGTGTTTGTCGTGATCGTTTGCGCCTTTGACGTAAATGAGCCGTGGCTTCTGCAACTCGGATGCGCGCTTGAATTCCTGTTCCGTGGGCGAGATGCCTTGCGCATCTTCAAGGCCGTAGTCGTCGCCAAACAGCCCCAGATAGATGTCGCAGGCGGCTACTTCGTGCAAATACACCTGATCGCTGCGGCGGTCGGTCGCGGGCAGGTCTTCAAATACAAAAACATCAAAGAAACGCCGCAGCAGCGGGTCGCTGCGCAGGTAGTCGCGCAGCGCGGCACGCTCATGGGCAAATTCCTTTTGTACGCTGCTGATGAAGATGCGCTTCATTGCGTCAGGCGATCCGGCAACACGATTTCATGCCCGGTTTTTTCGAAAAGCCGGCGCTGGCGGGACGGCAATTCAAACCTCCCATATCCGCACCTCGGGGGCGATGCCGGCCGCGCGCGCCGCTGTGCAGAAGTTGCGGTCGAAGGTGTGCATGACGGCGGTGCCGCAGGCGGCCAGGTGTAGCGCATCGGCGAAATCCGCGCCCTGTGCATACCAGTCGAGCGCATTGCGGACTTCTTCGGCGGCTTCGATCACGGTGTCGTCGGTTTCCAGCAGCGCCCGAAAGAAATTCAGCAGTTCGGGCGGCGTTCTCTTGTAGCGCGCGCGCAGCACCCATTCGGTTTCCAGCAGCACGGTGCGTGGCACAAATACGCTGTTGCCGGCAATCAGTTGGCGCACCACGGCAACCTGCTCGGGGTGATCGGCGACCAGTGCGCGCACCAGCATGTTGGTGTCCAGCGCAATCATCGCCCTTGGCTCCCGGAGGCTTCTTCATCCTCGTTGTAATCAACCGGCTGGCAGAGTTCTTCGATGGGCAGGGGCGGCCCCTCGTGTTTTAAAAGGCCGATCAGATCGGCCAGCTTGCGCCCGGTTTTCTGCGGTACAGCTTTGAGCGTGACGCCGGACGCGCTGGAAACCAGGGCGATCTGCGTTCCCGCATCCCAATGCAGTTCGTCCCGAATTCCTTTCGGGATCACGACTTGTCCCTTGCTGGAAAGCGTGATGGTCGCGGTAGTCATGGGAATCTCCAGAGGCAAGAAAAGAGGTAAGTCTAAAAGTAAGAAATATTATCGGTGCGCCCTGGGACTGTGGCAAGCAGGCTGAGGACTTAGGTTGTCGCGAGTTGGTCAATTTCGGTTTTGAGTTCGCGCAATTCGGCGTTGAGCGCCACCTTGCGGTTGAACTGCTTTTCCTTGTGCAGCCGGGTTTCCAATTTGTCGTATTCGTTCCGCCGGCTGCGCAAGCGGGTCAGCCGTTCCAGTTGTTCGGGCAAGCTCTCGCCGGGCCGCGCCGCCTGCGGCAACAGGCTGCGCAACAGTTGTTCGTAGAGGCTGTGCAAATCCAGGGCAATGGGCAGCGGTTGCCGCGCGGCAGCGGCCGGCTGCCATTCGGTTGCGTGGTAGCCGACACAGTAGCCGTCGATCACCCACTTGCCGGCTTCCGCCGCGCTGGGTCGTTTGTAGGCGGCCACCATGCGAGTGCGTTGCCTGTGGTGCAACTGGAACAGGATGGGCAGCGGAATGGCGCGGTCGATGGCGCGCAGTACGTCTTCATCCAGCGCATCGGTTTTCAGCGCGATGTCGAAAATTTCGATTTCCTCCACGCCTGAGCGCGCAGGCAGATTGATGGTCTCCGGGGCCAGCTTGTACTGCCAGGTGATTTGCTCCACCTGGCGGACAAAGCGCTCGCGCAAGGCGGCGCTCACCCGGACGTTCTGGTAGATCTTGCTTTTCGGCAACACGCGGCCCACTTTGGCCTGCGGCGGAAAATTGAACAGCGCGGGGCTTTTCAACTGTTACACGACACGTCTTGAACGACGATGAAGATAATCAGTTCGAAGTCGTCCAGCCCGGCGATGCTGTCCACCAGCGCGGTGGTCTTGCCGCCGCTGAACAGGCTGTCGATGTCCTTTTCTTCCTTGCGGTCGATCATCGAGCGGATGGCCTGGTCGAGCAGGCTGGAGTAGGCCTGCATGTCGCGCCCGTCGTCGCTGGCCCGGTTGAACGGCTCGTAGGCTACCCGCAGCGGCTGGCTGTGGCCCTTGCAGGCACTGCGGGCGAGGTCGAGCAGGCGCTTGGCTTCGGTGTGGTCGCTGATGATGCGGCCATCGTTGCCGATGTAGATCAGGGAATAGGGGTAAAGGCGGTTCTGCTGATTGAGGTTGATTCCAGGTTTGCGGTTGCGCAGGGTGAAGATCACGCCGGGCAGCAGGCCCGCCTCGGGCTGCGCCGGCACCACGGCGTGCATGCCGTTGGGGACATGGCTCAACTCGCCGTTGGCCTTGATGTAGTTGAGCAAATCCATGCGGAAGTCGTTGAGGCCGAGGTCGGTAATGGAGACGCCCGTTTTGAGGTCTTCCATTTCGATCACTTCGTCCTGCAGGCGGCGTAGCTGTTCCTTGCGGTAGGCCACGTCGTTGGCTTGGGCGTTGAGGACGTTGTCGTCGCCGGTGGCGGTGACGTCGGCGATCATCATGCGGTTTTCGACCCGCTCCTTGAGGTTGATGTATTCGTCCAGGCTGATGTCCGGCCAGTAGTTCATCAACTGGATGCTGGCGTTTTGCGAGCCGATGCGATCCACGCGGCCGAAGCGCTGGATGATGCGCACGGGGTTCCAGTGGATGTCGTAGTTGATGACGGTGTCGCAGTCTTGCAGGTTCTGGCCTTCGGAAATGCAGTCGGTGCCGATAAGAATGTCGATCTCGCGCGGCTCATCCGGGTAGATGACGGCCTTTTCCTTGGAACGCGGCGAGAACAGGGTGAGCAGGCCCTGGAAGTCGTAGCTTTGGCGGCTGCCCGGAATAGTGCCCAGGGTAGATTTGGGCGCATCGCTGCCGGTGACCTTGGCGCAGTGCACCTTGTGCTGGTGCAGCAGGTGCTTGGCCAGGTTGTCGTAGAGGTAACTGGCGGTGTCGGCGAAGGCGGTGAAGATCAGCACCTTGCGGTTGCCGGGGTTGATCGGCGAGGTGAGCTTGCTGGTGATCTGGGTCTTCAGGTGTTGCAGCTTGGCGTCGTCGCTCGGCGTGACCTTGGCCATTTCGGCCAGCAGTTCGTCGATGAAGAACAGGTCGGCTTGCAGGTCGCGTTCCCAGGAGGGCAGGTCCATGTCTTCCAGGTTGATCTGGATCTTCTTGCCGATGCTGGGGTCGCCGGGCAGCGGCAGGTCGTCATCGTCGAACTCGGCATCCTCGAAGGCAGCGGCAATGTCGGCAAAGCCGCTGGCTTCACCGGTTTGCTTGAAGGTGGTGATCTTCTCCAGCGCGTCCCGGTGGCTTTTTTGCAGACTCTTGAGCGTCAGACGGAAGGATTCGACCGAACTTTCCAGGCGCTTGAGCAGGTTGGTGGTCATCAGCGCTTGCAGGCTTCTTTCGCGGTCAACCTGTTTGAACCTGCTCCTGCCGCCTTCCACCTGGGTGTCGTAGAGCGCTTCGTACTTTTTCAGGCGACTGGGCAGGATGTAGCTGATCGGGGCGTACACGGCGAGCTTGAGTTGCGATAACCGGTTGAAAATTTCATTGAAGCCGATGACGTCGGCGCGGTGGGTCAGCGGGCAGTGGAATGACAGCGGTTTGCGGCGCTCGGGAAAGCTGCCGATGTCGGCGGTGTTGTAGAAGGTTTCGATGTGGCGGCGCGAACGGGCGATGGTGACGCTGTCCAGCAGCTCGAAAAAGTCGAACTCCAGGCTGCTGAGGATCGCGGCGGCAGTACGCTTTTCTGGTGGCAAGGTGGACCAGGCATTGAAGACCGCTTGGGCGCGGCGAAAGATGCCGTCGACGTCCTTTTCTGTGCGCAGCTTGTTATTGAGTGTGTCGCTGTCGCCTTCATAGGCCAGCGCCAGTTGGTTCTTCAGATCGTTGAAGCGGTTGTTGACCGGCGTTGCCGAGAGCATCAGCACCTTGGTCTTCACACCTTGGCGGATGACCTGATTCATTAGCCGCTGGTAACGGGTTTCCCTGTCCTTGAAGACGTCGTTGTTGCGGAAGTTGTGGGACTCGTCGATCACCACCAGGTCGTAGTTGCCCCAGTTGACCCGGTCCAACGGAATGCCCAGCGACTCGCCGCGCGTGCGGCTCAGGTCGGTATGGCAGAGCACGTCATAGTTGAAGCGATCCTTGGCGAAGAGGTTCGTCTTGAGATTGCGGTTGTAGTTCAGCCAGTTGTCGGCGAGTTTCTTCGGGCAGAGCACCAGGACAGACTTGTTGCGCAGCTCGTAATACTTGATCACGGCCAGCGCGGTGAAGGTTTTGCCGAGGCCGACGCTGTCGGCAAGGATGCAACCGTTGTAGGTTTCCAGCTTGTTGATCAGGCCTGTGGCGGCGTCGCGCTGGAAGTTAAACAGTTTTTGCCAGATCAGACTGTCCTGGTAGCCGGTGCGGTCGTTGGGCAGAACATCCTCGTTCACGTCTTCAAGGAATTCCTTGAAGATGTTGTTGAGCATCAGGAAGTAGATGCGCTCCGGGGCATTTTCCTGATAGACCGAGGCAATGTGGTCGCACAGGCGGGTGGTCACGTCTTCAAGCTTGTCCGGGTCGTTCCAAATCTGATCGAACAGGCTGAGGAATATGCCGGTATGCGTAGGCTCATCGAAGCAGGTGACGATGTTCGAGAGCGCATTGCCTTTCTGGTAGCCCAGGTCGACGGCGGTGAACCCCTGCAATGGCATGTAAACGGTATTGCCGGTGGCGGCTTGAACCCCAGCAAAGGGCTGCATGGGCGCCTGGCCCCGGTTGGAGCGGAAGATCGCTTTGCGGCGTATCCAGTCGGCGCACTCTCGGGCAACCGCTTTCTGAGTGAGCTGGTTCTTCAACTGAATCTCGAACTCCGTGCCTGTGAGGCTGCTCTCACGCTCAGCCTTGGGGATATGGAATTCGCGCTGCTCCTTCTTCAACTTGTCAGCGACCTCGTTGGGCACGAAGGTCGGCGAGGTGAAGATGAACTCCAGCGAGTCGATGTTTTCCAGCGCATTTTTCAGCGCCACATAGGCGTAGATCGAAAAGCAGGAGGCGGCAATCTTGAGCTTGGCCCCAGGCTTGAGCGTGCTCTTGAGGTCTTCACCGAGCAGGCTATTTATGTTGTCGATCAGGCGCATTTGTCATTCAGGAAACCCAAATTGGAATGATTATGGGGGATTTGTGTTGATAGGAAGCAAGTAGCCTCCCGTGACGGAAAAGTCCCAGCAATCATTTTCAGCGCCTTTTCGGGGTTCTCTATCCCCTACTCGATCAGAAGCCTGTCGATTGTGGGGTTTATGATCAAAACTCTCCCTATGAAGACAGAAGCCCGCGCAAGGCGGGCTCTGGTCTGTCCATCAGGCAGAACATGGCTTGCGCCACATCCGTGCATCCTCCAGGACGGGAGGACGTGGGGGTTCTCGATGCCTGTTCGAGTCCCTGTCGCGCGGGGGCCGGGAAGCCCTGGAGATAAGCAGGGACTTGGCCGCCGTCTTTTGGCGGCTTAGTCCTTCGCTTAGGGGCTTCATCAGTAGCCGCCGCCGCGCCGGCTTATTCAGTCTCTACATGCGCTTTTTCTTGCCCGCCGCCCGCTGCTCGACGAATTCGCTTTGCCTGGCCAGCTTCTTCTTGGCTTCCTTGACCATGTGCTCATAGCGCAGCAAGGCGCCCAGGCGGGGGCGAATGAGGTCATTCTTCCAGCGCGTCACCGTGGCCTTCGATGCGCCCAGCAGGGTGGCGAGTTCCTGGCTGTTGTCATAAGGCACGCCAAGCTCCTTGGCCCAGCCATCCAGTATCTTCGGCATGGGAATGCCTTCGTATTTCTTCCGGCCAGACTCCAGCGCGTTGCCACTGTTGTCAGCCAGGTCACGGGCCGACTTCATCACCCAGTCCGGAATAGTTGCTTTGCCATATTCATACGACGCCAGCCGGGGCATACCAATGCCCAAAGCATCGGCGAACTCCGCCTGGGTCATGTCCAGGCCGGTTCGAACACTCACCAACTCCTGGCTTTCTGAGGGCAGCACTCGCTGCGAGGGCGGTTTTTTCTCGATTGTGGGCAAGCGGGCGGGCTCTTGTGCAGCCATCGCCGCTTCCCTCACGCAAGGTAGCACCAGGGTTCGCATGGCCGGCTTCGGGTCTTCATCGGGTTCATTCATCGCTGCATTATATAAACGACGCCTGATTTCCAATATACCAATGCGCCTATCAATATCTGACCACACCCCATCGTCGGTAACACTCGGTGTGTGCCGATCCTCATGTTCGGGGCAGCCATCGGTACCCTCGGAGGCCAAGTCAGAGGTCAAGTCAACTGAGGGGGTCTCTCTGACCTTGCTGCGCATCTGGAATGCCGCGTTCCTGGCGATCACCAGGAGGTAGGGCTCCAGCGCGACGCCCGGCTCATAGTTGTGCAACACCGACTTCTCGAAGGTCAGCCAGAGTTCCTGCGCGAGGTCGTCGGCATCCACGCCCCCTACTTTCCACGCAGTCGCCTTGGCCAATCGCCTGAGCAAGGGGTACACCGCGCCGGCCAGCAACTCTCGCGAGAGGTGGCCAGCCCGGAACTGGAGCAGGGCATCAACGGGGCTCACCACCAGCCCCTACCCATGATGGAGCGCCTCACCGATGCGGAGACACAGGAACAGGTCGCTCGCCCCGCGCACCCAGCGCGCTTTAGCATCGATAGGCAGATCGCTCCCGGCCAGCACATCCCAGCCCCCAGCCAGCGGAACGCGGGACTTGAGGGTGTCCTGGGCGTAGCAGGCCCACACCCCGTCCTTGTCAGTCCGTTCCTTGAATGGGGGAGGCTCGGCGCTGGCCATTGCATGCCTCAGCGCGCGAACGGCCCCTTCGATGCCATCTGCATCGAGGGGAATTCCGTTACCAAGGTGGGCTGCTTCGATGGATTGCGCCGGCGCTTCAAATTCCGGCTTTCCGGATTTGTTGATGGCCCGATGTTCGCCGAAGCCACATCCAAGGATCTGCGGCGGGTATTTGCAGTCGGGCATCGCGGCAATGGCGGGAAACGCCGTAGCCTTGAAAATCATCGTGAACCCCCAGTTCTGGACGATTTTCCCGCCCGTCCCGTGCATCACCATCTTGAACAGCGCGCTCTTCTCGCTGAAATCGAGGCCGTCGTGATGTTGGTACAACAGCCCCATTCTGGAGAGCCTGGCCAGCAGCAGGCGGGTAAACGGCGACATCTGCCCTCTCCCCGCTTGTTCCGTCAGGCGGGGCGCATTGAGGGCTGCAGCAAGCGCCGTTCTGAGCACCGCATCGTTCACATACACCCATTCGCCATGTTTGAACCCCACCCGCATGGCCTTGTTGTTCCCGTTGATGCGGCCGGGTTCCAGGATCAAGGCCTCGAACTGGTCCCAGGCCCAACCATCGTTTTCGTCAGCCGGAGCCGAGCCAGCCCGAGCCACCGCAACATCGGCCACGTGATCGGCTGGTGTGGCCTGGACGGGGATGGCTTGTGCCGGAAGCGTCGCCCCCACCTCGTCCATCTGGCCCTCAAGCCAAACAGGCAAAGCGTCGATGTCCTCGTACATCGCCGCCATGTTCTTCTCGCCCTCCGCCATCCCGGTGCGAATGTCGGCGGTGATGAGCAACTCCGTTAGCGCACGCGTTCTGTCGTCCGCCCACAACGGCAGGCTGTTGATGTGGTGGTAGAACGACAGGGCCAGGTTGAGCGCATCGCGATCCCCTTTGGGGAGCGCCCAAAACGCCTCCAGGGTGATCAGGAGCTTTCCGCCCTCGGTGTCATGGTTGGGCCTGACTTCATCCACCAGTCCATCCAGGCGCTGCCGATAGCAGGTGATCTTGCCGATGTCGTGAGCGAAGCCCGCGATGGGGATCAAGGGATCGGTCGCATCGAAGCGGTAGGTGCCGTCGATGAGCGGGAAAACGATCTGGCCCTTCTTGTTCTTGTGGCCGTCATAGCGCCAGGATGGCGCCATGCTCAGGATCGTGGCCAGGACATTCAGGGAATGCTGCATCAACGTCGCGCCGCCATGCCCACCAGGCACAGGGGAGGCAGGGAGCAAGGCGCGCGGCTGGTAGACCTCCATGACCGCGCGCATCAGCGCGGCATGGGTGGGATGTGCGGCCTGGTAGGTGGTAAACCAGGCCGAAAACTGCTCGGGCAGGAAAGGTTCGCTGCAAGGAACCCTTGCTGGAGGGGGCGCGCCGCGCGGGAACTCACCCAGCGAAATGGAAAGCCCACGCCGGCTATCCCCGGATTTCAGGCCCTGCTGCTTGTTGCCCCGCACCACAGCCAGCCACACGACATAGGCAAGTACGCCCCAGAACATCCCGACCAGTGCGATCCACACCCCCTTGAAGGCGTAGACGGGGATTTCATGGAGCAGGGCTCGCGAGAGGATGGCCAGCACCCCGTACCAGAACGCCGTGACGATCACGAAAGATGTGAGCAGGGGGTTTTTCATGGGATCTGGTCCGACCATTTGAAGCGCGCCCGCGAGGACGGCGACAACATGGAAGGGTTGCGCCCCGTGAACCACCAGAAGCCGCTCCAGAGCGCGACATAGCCACGTTCTTCGAGGCGTTCCATTGCGGCCTGGGCGCGTGGGCGCGACATCTTGCGCATCAGCCGGTCGAGCAGGATGTCGGCGCGGATGCCAGGCCAGAACCACACGGCCTTGGCGGCATCCAGCTCTTCATCGCTGAAGTGGTAGAGGATTTCGCAGGCCAGCAGTTCGGGCAGCGGCGTCGCCAGAAAGGGCAATGGTTTCTGGAAAATGATCTGCCGGATGTAGAGCTGATATAGAGCTCGAACCAGGATGAGATGTGGCCTGGCCCCCAGTGCGCGGCAGCAGAGGGCGAAGTCCAGTCCCAGTTTGTTCCGGGTACCCGGCACGAAAACCCACTCGACGGCTGAGTCCCGCGCGGCCGGCTTGGTGTTGACGTTGCAGCAGAGGCGAACCTGGTCGCGCAGGGAGGTGAAGGCAATGCGTTCCTCTTCCTCCAGGTAGTCTTCTTCCGTGATTTCCGGCGTTTCCAGATGACGCGGTGCGCCGCCGTCCTCCAAGTTCGTGACCTCGGCCACCTCTTCATCCACGATGTGCAGAGACGAATCACCGAACAGGCCGGACTCCACCAGATCCCAGAGGGCATCGTCGTCTCTCACGGGGACTTTCAGCCTTTGCCGAGTTCCTGCTGGTCGGCGCCGGAGAGGTACTGATCCGTGCGCCGGAACAGGTCGATGCCCGTGGCGAAGCGCGGCCGGTAATGGTTGAGCTTTACGTCCCCGATTTCCGCCGCCACCGACTCCGACACACTGATCATCGGGATGCGCACGTGGTAGACGCGGCTCCGCCCAATCAATGGCAACTAATCGAAAACCACCAGCAGGCGTCACAATCAAATTCGGCCGCTACTACCGTGTGCAGAGCCTTGGCACGCAGGACGGCAAGCGAAAACAGAAGTGGCACCCCCTCTCCAGGGTTGAGGATGGGCTTGCGGCCCTCTACATGGCTCTAGCCAATCTTGAGGCTGCGCCATCCCCTGACAGGATGCCCGAGAAGCTGAAGGCTTGGATGAAAGACGCCCTGCCAGGATTATCTGCGCCCGAGCAAATTGACACAGCGAGAATGGTAGATGTTGTCTCAAAAACCTTCGCTGACTTCAGGGTTGAGCAGGTACAAGCACGGCACATACATGAGTTTCTGACGACCAATTTTGTAATCACAGGCAAGTTGCGAACTGCCCAACGCTACCGAAATGTGCTGAACCGATTCTTCCGGTGGTCGATTGTGCTGGGGATCCGGTCAGACAATCCAGTAGAGCCCATCAACCTCAAGCCACCACAGAAACGCGACCGATACATTACAGATGACGAGTTCCACGTAGTACGGGAGGCGTTGCTCGTTGGTGATGACGGTAGAAAAACAGCGTCAGGTCCGATGATGCAGGTCTTTGTGGACCTTTGTTATCTCACCGGTCAGCGCTCAACCGACATACGACTTCTGCGCTGGCAGCAAATTGACGAGGAAGCTATCCACTTCAAGCCGACAAAAACAGCGAAGAGCAGCGGGGCGAAGGTCAGAGTGCCGATCACCAAGGATGTTGCCGATGTGCTTGCACGCGCCAAAGACCTGATGCGCACGAAAGCCAGGTTGTCTCCCTATGTTGTTCACAACTTACAGGGTGACGCCTACATGGCTCATGGTGTGGGCGCAGCTTGGGACCGTGCTTGTAAACGTGCTGGGATAGAGAACGCCACTGTCAAAGACTTGAGGGCAAAGCACGCAACAGATGCGGAACGGCTGGGATATTCCGTAGAAGATATACGTAAGAATCTGGCGCATGAGGACAGCAGCACGACCCGTGTTTATCTCAAACAGCGTTCAGAAAACGTGAGCACCGTGGAATTAAATCTTCCGAAAAGGAAGAGAGGCACTAACTAAGCTGCCGTTTTGGCTGGCTACTGTTTAGATGGCGCCAAATCTCTCCGTAGAGAAATTTGGCAACTCATTGATTATATTGGTCGGGGCGAGAAGATTCGAACTTCCGACCCCCTGCACCCCATGCAGGTGCGCTACCAGGCTGCGCTACGCCCCGACTAAACAGCGATTATAAGAGTTTGAACTAGCGTGGCAAACAGAGAAAGTGTGAAATAGCAGCCGACTTATCAATTTCCGCCGCAAAAAAACCATTCCAGTGAAGAAATCAGGGACGCAGCAGGTCCAGGATCGCGTTCAGTTCGCGCTTGAGGTGCGCCATGTCTAGCGTTTCAAGCGGCTCCGGGGCGTCGCCAACAACGATGACTTCGAGGTCGTCCTCATTGGAGAGACGGTTGCGCGCGCCGCTAATGGTAAAGCCCTGCTCGTACAGCAACTCGCGGATGTGGCGAATCAGCATGACTTCGTGGTGCTGGTAATAACGCCGGTTGCCACGTCGCTTAACCGGCTTTAACTGGGTGAATTCCTGCTCCCAGTATCGCAGTACGTGCGACTTGACGCCGCACAACTCACTCACCTCGCCAATGGTGAAGTAACGCTTCGTCGGGATGGACGGTAGTTCAGAGTTGGGCAGATGTTCCGACATGAGCTTCCTCAACCATCGCTTTAAGCTTCTGGCTGGCGTGGAAGGTCACCACGCGCCGGGCCGTGATCGGCATTTCTTCACCCGTCTTGGGATTACGACCAGGGCGCTGTGGCTTTTCGCGCAACTGGAAGTTACCGAAGCCGGAAAGCTTAACGCTATCACCCTGCTCCAGAGCAGTACGCACTTCCTCGAAGAAGGTTTCCACCATCTCCTTGGCCTCGCGTTTGTTGAGGCCGACCTTTTCGAACAGCAGGTTGGCGAGTTCAGCTTTTGTGAGGGTCATGCGGGTTTGTCTCCATCACCGACGCAGGCTGGCATTAAATTGGTAACCCAAGATGCCGACGACTTCCTGCACGGCCAATTCGATTTCTGAATCTGTAAGCGTTTTCTCAGTATGTTGTAACAACATCTTGAATGCAAGGCTCTTTTTCCCTTGCTCGACGCCTTTACCCTGGTATACGTCGAATAATGTGAAGTCAGAAACCAGCGCCGGCATGGCGGCACGCACGGCGTTCAGCAGGACCGAGACGGACTGTTTTTCATCGACCACAACGGCGATATCGCGGCGTACGGCCGGTAGACTCGGCACGCTTTGGTAGCGTGGCGCACGGCCGCCAAGCAAAGCGGACAGATCGAGTTCGAACAGGATTGGCGCCTTGGCCAGTCCGTGGTTTTGCACCAGACGCGGGTGCATGGCACCGATCCAGCCAGCGTCGACACCATCAAGATTGACGCGCGCGCACTGGCCTGGATGCAGGGCGGGATGCTCGGCAGGCGTGAAAGCTACCGGCAATGGATATGCCAAGGCTTCGACGTCGGCCTTGATGTCGAAGAAATCGACGCCACGGCTATTCTCACCCCATTGTTCGTCATGCACGGTACCAAAGGCCAAGCCGGCGGCGTGCAGGGGTTGCGCGTCGGCATAGGCCGCAAGGAAGGCGCGGCCGATTTCGAACAGTCGTAGTCGCTCCTGGCCGTGGTTGAGGTTGTGCTTGAGTGTCTGGATCAGGCCACCCATGAGGCTGCCGCGCATCACGCCCATCTGGCTGGCGATGGGATTGAGCAGTGGCAAGGCTACGCCCGTGGCACGGAACTCCCTGTCGAGGTCCGCTGAGATAAAGCTATAGGTGATGATTTCCTGGTAACCCCTTGCCGCCATGAGTTTTTTCAGGTCGTGCTGCGTGCGCTTGCCCTCCCGCGCCGGCAACATGTGGGTCTGCCCACGCGGAGCCACCGGGGGGATGGCATCGTAGCCATGGACGCGAGCAATTTCCTCAATCAGGTCAACCTCACCGTTGAGGTCGAAACGGTGGCTGGGGATGGACACACTCCAGGCATCGCCCTCGCCCACGACTCGCAAATCCAGTCGTTGCAGGATGCCGCGCATGACGCCATCAGAGAGGTTGACGCCGAGCAGGCGGCGCCCCCGTGCCGAGCGGAAGGCGATGGGCGCGCGTATCGCCACGCCGGGGCCGGCCTCGATGACCGGGCCACATTCGCCGCCGCAGATGTCCAGGATCAGGCGGGTGGCGCGTTCCATCGCCCTGCTCGGCAGCGAGGGATCAACACCGCGTTCGAAGCGGTGCGAGGAATCGGTTGAGAGGCCATAGCGGCGGACACGTCCGGCAATGGCGTCGGGAGTGAAGTGCGCGGCTTCCAGGAAAATATCAGCGGTGGAATCCGCTACCACGCTGGAAGCGCCTCCCATGATCCCGGCCAGGGCCAGGGCGCCGGAGTCGTCGGCAATGACCAGGACGTCTTCAGCCAGGTTGATGGTCTGATCGCTGAGCAGCACCAGCGGCTCCCCTGCCTTGGCCCAGCGCACACGGATGCCGCCATGCAGTTTGGCGAGGTCGAAGGCGTGCATGGGTTGGCCGAGTTCGAGAAGAACGTAATTGGTTACGTCCACCACCGGATGGATGGCGCGCAGGCCGGACCGTTCCAGACGTTCGACCATCCAGGAGGGTGTGCTGGCGGCCGCATCGGTGCCGCGAATCACCCGACCGCAATAGTGCGGGCAAGCGGCCTCGGCTTCGATGCTGACGAGGTAGGTGGCGTCGCCGGTGGCGGCGACCGGCGTGCAATCCACTGGGGTGAGTAGCGTGTCGGCCAGAGCCGCCACCTCGCGGGCGATGCCATTCAGCGATAGGCAGTCGCCGCGATTGGGAGTGAGCTTGAGGGTGATCAGGCTGTCGTCAAGGTTCAGCCATTGCCGTAGCGGCTGGCCGACCACCGCGTCGGATGAAAGCTCCATGATGCCGGCCACCGAGGCAAAACCAGCGCCAACCAGACCCAGTTCCTTGCTGGAACAGAGCATGCCGAACGATTCCATGCCGCGCACCTTGGCCGGCTTGATCTGGAGTGGTGGTACGCCGGGCAGCACCGCACCGACCAGAGCGCAGGCGGTCTTCAAGCCGGCGCGGGCATTGGGCGCGCCGCAGACGATGGTCAGCGGTTGTTGCTGGCCGACATTTACCTGACAGATCTGAAGACGATCGGCATTGGGGTGCTTCTCGGCGCTGAGGATTTCCGCGACCACCACCTGGCTGAAGGCCGGGGCGACGGGCTCGATAGCCTCCACTTCCAGACCGGCCATGGTCAGTAAATGGCCGAGTTGTTGGGTATTCAGGGCGGGGTTGACGAGGCTTCGCAGCCAGGCTTCGGAGAATTGCATGGCAGAGGTTAGGTAAATGAGTCAGGCGAATTGTTTAAGGAAGCGCATGTCGTTCTCGAAGAACAGGCGCAGATCGTCAACGCCATAGCGCAACATGGCCAGACGCTCGACGCCAAGGCCAAAAGCAAAACCCTGATAACGCTCGGCGTCAATGCCGACATGGCCGAAAACATTGGGATGCACCATGCCGCAACCGAGCACTTCCAGCCAACCGGTGTGCGAACAGACGCGGCAGCCGGCGCCTTCGCAGATGACGCAACCGATATCCATTTCCGCCGAAGGTTCGGTGAATGGGAAGAAGGAGGGCCGGAAGCGCACCGGCAGGTTGTCGCGCTCGAAGAAGCGCGCCATGAAGTCGGTCAGGATGCCCTTAAGGTCGGCGAACGACACCGACTCGTCCACCCAGAGGCCCTCCACCTGATGAAACATGGGGGTGTGGGTCACGTCGGAGTCACAGCGATACACCCGCCCTGGCGCGATGATGCGAATCGGCGGGAGAGACTCCCCCCCTGAAATCGCCGCTTCGTGCCGCTCTCCCCCCGAGGGGCTAAGAAACGCTTGCGGCGACCCGGCGAGTTTCATGAAGTTCTGCATGTAATGCACCTGCACCGGCGAGGTGTGGGTACGCAGCAAGTTGCCGCCTTCCAGGTAGAACGTATCGTGCATGGCCCGCGCAGGGTGGTTTTCCGGAATATTGAGCGCGGTGAAATTGTAGAAATCGGTCTCGATTTCCGGCCCGTCGGCCACCTCGAAGCCGATCGAGGCGAACAACGCCTCAATGCGCTGCATGGTGCGGGTGACCGGGTGCAGGCCGGCGACGGCTTCACCGCGCCCCGGCAGGGTCACGTCGAGCGATTCCGCAGCCAGTTGCCGTTCCAGTTCGGCGGCTTGAATGGCGGCGCGGCGCCCGCGCAAGAGGGTTTCGACCTGATCCTTGGCTTGATTGATGCGCGCCCCCGCAGCCTTGCGCTCCTCAGATGGAAGTGCGCCTAGGGTTTTCATCTGTGAGGGGATGGCGCCACTCTTGCCTAGATAGCGAGCTTTGACCTGGTCCAGAATGGGCAGGCTAGCGGCGGCAGCGAACTCCCGCTCCGCATCCTTGAGAATTTCATCGAGATTCATGCGCGAACTTGTTGTTCTTGAAAAGAAAAAGGAGGCCTTCTCAGGCCTCCCCTAGATCCGAGGATGACAGAACTTACGCCCCCAGGCTGGCCTTGGCCTGCTCGGCGATCTTGGCGAAGGCGGGCTGGTCGAACACGGCCATGTCAGCGAGCACCTTGCGGTCGATTTCAATAGCCGCTTTCTTCAGACCACACATGAACTGGCTGTAGTTCATGTCGAGCTCCATCGCACGCACGGCGGCGTTGATACGGGCAATCCACAGAACGCGGAACTGACGCTTTTTCTGACGACGATCACGGTAAGCATATTGGCCGGCCTTCATCACCGCTTCGTTGGCGACGCGGAATACATTCTTGCGACGGCCACGGAAACCCTTGGCGGCGTCCAGTACCTTCTTGTGGCTGGCGCGCGCGGTTACACCACGTTTAACTCGAGGCATTTTCTATCTCCTTATGCGTAGGGCAACATGGCACGAACGTGACCAATATCCGAGGCGTTGATATCTGACATGCCGCGCAGATGGCGCTTACGCTTGGTGGTTTTTTTAGTCAGGATGTGGCGCATGTAGGCGGACGAGCGCTTGATGCTGCCGCTGCCACGCACGCGGAAGCGCTTGGCGGCTCCGCTCTTGGACTTCATTTTGGGCATGATTGCTCCTTTTCTTCGATGCCTTCTGGCGTCTCCCAACGGGAGCGCTTGAACAGCCGGATGGCACTTATCGGTACATTTTATTTACGAGGCAGGTACCCGCCTCGGAACAAAGAATTATTTCTTCCTGGGGGCCAGCACCATGATCATCTGGCGCCCTTCCATCTTGGGAAACTGCTCGACCACGGCATGCTCGGTCAGGTCAGCTTCCACACGCTTGAGCAAATCAAGGCCGAACTCCTGGTGAGCCATTTCACGGCCACGGAACCGCAAAGTGACCTTGGCTTTGTCACCCTCGCCAAGAAAGCGGATCAAGTTGCGCAGCTTGACCTGATAGTCGTTGTCGTCGGTTGCCGGACGAAACTTCACTTCCTTGATCTGTATCTGCTTTTGTTTAAGCTTGGCCTCGTGCTGCTTTTTGCTTTCCTGGTACTTGTATTTGCCGTAATCCATGATGCGGCAAACCGGAGGCTGCGCTTGGGGCGCGATCTCCACCAGATCCAGCTCGGCCGCTTCGGCCATGGCCAATGCTTCACGCAGGCTGACAATACCCAGCTGCTCGCTTTCCACGCCTACCAGTCGGATTGGCGACACATCAATTTCGCCGTTGATCCGGGGTTCCTTATCCTGTGCTATCTCAAGCCCCTTGAAAAAAACGAGGAGCCGATCAGTTGCATCGGCCCCTCAGGTTGTTCGCTCACCCCATTCACTCATTCGCGCGCAGCTTGCCGAGGAAGACATCCAAATCCATCTGGCCAAGATCCTCGCCCCCGCGTTTGCGAACCGCCACCTTGTTTTCCTGGCGTTCTTTCTCGCCGACGACGATCTGGTAGGGGACACGCTGCATGGAGTGCTCGCGGATTTTATAGGTGATCTTCTCGTTTCTCAAGTCGGAAACCGCGCGTATGCCTTGTTTTTTAAGGTATTGCACGATTTCGGCGACGTAATCCGCTTGGGGCTGGGTGATATTCATCACCACCACCTGCACCGGGGACAGCCATACCGGGAAGTTGCCCGCGTAATGCTCGATCAGAATGCCGATAAAACGCTCCATCGAACCGAGAATCGCGCGATGCAGCATCACTGGCGGCTTGCGTGTGTTGTCTTCATCGACGAACTCGGCGCCCAGGCGCACCGGCAGGTTGAAGTCGAGCTGGATGGTGCCGACCTGCCAAAGACGGCCGATCGAGTCTTTCAGGGTGAATTCGATCTTCGGGCCATAGAAGGCGCCCTCGCCAGGTTGCAGGTCAAAGGCCAGGCTGTTCTGCTCCAAGGCCGCCGCCAACCCCGCTTCCGCCTTGTCCCAGGACTCGTCGGAACCCACCCGCTTGACCGGGCGGGTAGACAGTTTCACCAGCACGTCGGTGAAACCGAAATCCGCGTACACCGCCTGCAACATCTTGATGAAGTCCGACACCTCGCCCTGAATCTGGCTTTCGCTACAGAAGATGTGGGCATCGTCCTGGGTAAAGGCGCGCACCCGCATCAAGCCATGAAGCGCGCCGGAGGGCTCGTTGCGATGGCAAGAGCCGAATTCGGCCAGGCGCAACGGCAAGTCGCGATAGGAATGCAGCCCGTGGTTGAAAATCTGCACATGGCCCGGGCAGTTCATCGGCTTCACCGCGTAGTCGCGATTTTCCGAGGCGGTGGTGAACATTTGTTCCCGGTAGTTTTCCCAGTGGCCGGACTTCTCCCACAGCGACTTGTCCATGATTGTCGGCGTCTTCACCTCCTGGTAGCCATACTCGATGAATTTGCGCCGCATGTACTGCTCGATTTCCTGCCACATTAGCCAGCCATGCGGGTGCCAGAACACCATGCCGGGTGATTCTTCCTGCAGATGGAACAGATTGAGTTGCTTGCCCAAACGGCGGTGATCGCGTTTTTCGGCTTCTTCCAGACGATGCAGATAGGCGGCCAGGTCGTCCTTATTACCCCATGCTGTACCGTAGATGCGCTGCAACATCTCATTCTTCGAATCGCCACGCCAATAGGCGCCGGCCAGCTTCATCAGCTTGAACACCTTGAGCTTGCCAGTGGCAGGTACATGTGGGCCACGGCAGAGGTCGACGAAATCGCCCTCGCGATAGAGGGAGATGGTCTGCCCTTGAGGAATCGCGGCAATGAGCTCGGCCTTGTAGTGCTCGCCGATGGACTCGAAGAAGTCCACCGCCTTATCCCGCCCCCACTCCTCACGCGTCACCGGGATGTCCTGCTTGGCGAGCTCGCCCATGCGCTTCTCGATCGCCGCCAGGTCTTCCAGGGTGAAAGGGCGCTGGTAGGAGAAGTCGTAATAGAAACCGTCCTCGATCACCGGGCCGATGGTCACCTGGGCATCCGGGAACAGTTGTTTCACCGCATAGGCCAGCAGGTGGGCGGTGGAATGGCGGATCAGGTCGACACCGTCGGCGTCTTTGTCAGTAACAATGGCGAGACTGGCATCCTTTTCAATGAGGAACGAAGTGTCGACCAACTGGCCATCCACCTTGCCCGCCAGCGCCGCGCGAGCGAGGCCGGCGCCAATGCTGGCGGCCACCTCGGCCACCGTCACCGGCGCATCGAATACGCGTCCAGAACCATCGGGAAGACGAATCACAGGCATATCAGCCACCTTCGGAAACGACAAAGCCGGAACGGCTGTTCCGGCTTCTGCTGTGTTGGTAGGCGCGATTGGACTCGAACCAACGACCCCCACCATGTCAAGGTGGTGCTCTAACCAGCTGAGCTACGCGCCTAAGGCCGGGGCGCATTCTATTGAGTAAGCCGTGCGGGAGCAACCCGCTGGCGGAATTTCTTTCACAAGCATGGCTGTTTGCTGGCTGCGGGAGATATGACAGCCGCGTCCCGCCTCCCTACAATCCAACCGGCCAGCAACCGGGCAAGGCGACCCGCCTCGGGCGGCGGTGTTGTTTTGGCGCGATTTTCGGCTACGCGCCGTTCACTTCACTCACCTACACCATGATCCCCTCCCTGCAACACGCCATCGCCGCCAACGTCCGCGCCGCGCTCGAAGAAGATGTGGGCACGGGGGATCTCACCGCCCGCCTCATCCCCGCCGCGGATCAGGCCAAGGCCCGTGTCATCACCCGCGAGGATGGCGTGCTGTGCGGAATGGCCTGGTTCGAGGCCTGTTTTGCGGCGCTCGATCCCGCGATTCGTATCACCTGGCAAGCACGCGATGGCGAGCGCATCGTGGCCGGGCAAACCCTGTGCGAAATCGTCGGCCCGGCGCGGGCGCTGCTGACCGCCGAACGCCCCGCATTGAACTTTCTGCAAACCCTGTCTGGCGTGGCGAGCGAGACGCGGCGCTATGTCGATGCCATCGCCGGCACCCACGCGCGCATCTACGACACCCGCAAAACCCTGCCCGGTCTGCGCCTGGCGCTGAAATACGCGGTGAAGTGCGGCGGCGGCGAGAACCAGCGCATCGGCTTGTATGACGGAATATTGATCAAGGAAAACCACATCGCGGCGGCGGGGGGAGTGCGGGCCGCGCTGGTGGTGGCGTTCGCGCTGGCTTCCGGCAAAGTCAGCGTGCAGATCGAGGTGGAATCCCTGGCACAACTGGACGCGGCCCTGGCCGCTGGCGCAACCTTGATCCTGCTCGACAATTTCGACCTGGCCGGGATGCGTACCGCCGTTCAGCAAACCGCCGGGCGGGCGCAACTTGAAGCCTCCGGCGGCATTGCGCTGGAAAACGTGCGCGCCATCGCCGAAACCGGGGTGGAGCGCATTTCCATCGGCGGCCTCACCAAAAACCTGCGCGCCATCGACCTCTCCATGCGCTTTCTATGAACCTGCCCTCCATGAAATTCTGCTCCCAGTGCGGTGCCGCGTTGCGCATCGAAATCCCCGCCGGCGACAACCGCCCGCGCCATGTCTGCCCAAGTTGCGGCGCCATCCACTACCAGAACCCGAAGCTGGTGGTGGGCTGCATTCCGGAATGGGAAGACAAGATTCTTTTATGTCGGCGCGCCATCGAGCCCAGACACGGCCTATGGACCCTGCCCGCCGGCTTCATGGAAAACGGCGAGACCACGGCGGAGGGCGCCGCGCGCGAGACCCTGGAAGAGGCCGGCGCGCGGGTAGATATGCTCGGCCTGTATTCCATGATCAGCCTGCCGGACATCAATCAGGTCTACCTGGTGTTCCGCGCCAGGTTGCTGCATCTGGATTTCGAACACGGCGAGGAAAGTTTGGAAGCGCGGCTATTCAGCGAATCCGAAATTCCCTGGGCAGAGATGGCCTTCCGCACCATCCAGCACACGCTGGAACGCTATTACGCCGACCGCAAAGCGGGGGTTTATGGCTTCCACGAGGGGCAGATTTTTCACAAGCCCAGATAGCGAGCTGCGGCTCCGTTAACCGTTTTTAATACTGCAAGGTCGCCTCGGTTTCCATGACCGGCCGCGAGAACTGATCCACCCGCAACTCCACGGCAAAGCGCACATCGGCCGCCTTGAGCGCCTTGATGACCACACGCCATGTCGCTTCTTCCTTCGGGTTCAGGCGGGGCAGCGGCTCTGCCGTGATCCTCGCATCGGCCACTGCCATCGCGGTCATGCCGCTGCTGGACAGATAAGCCTGGCTGTCTTCCAGCACGCCCGCAATCCTGATGTTGCTGAGCGGCTCCGACCCCTGATTGAGCACCCGGATGGTGTAGACCACCTCCTTGCCGACAAGGACGGGGTCAGCCAGATCAACCACTTCCAGCAAGATGGCCGGGATGCCATAGATGTGGGTCGTGCATTGGCTTTGTACCTCGGCGGCGCGCTCAGCGACGGCCACACTCGCGAATGACAAGGTGCCGGGTTCTGCCGCGACGAAAGTGGCGCACAGCGCCTGGCTGCCGCCGGGTGCCAGATCCGACACGCTCCAGGTAATGCGATCGGCGGCCACTTCCGCCATCCCCGTCGTGCTCACCAGCGAGGCGCCGGCGGGAATAGGCAAGGACAGCGTGGCCTTGGCCGCCGTGGCGTTGCCACTATTGCGAAGGTGATGGCACAACGAAACAGACCGCGGCAAGGGCTGTTCCGCGGGCGCCTCGCATGCCAGCGACAAAATGGGGGCGGGACGCGGCAAAACTTCTTCAACCCAAAAGTTGCTACAGGGCTTGGGGGTGACGACTCGGTAACGCCGCCCTTTCGAATCGAAGGTGAATTCATAGGCCGCGATCGGCTTGGCCCCGGCCCAGCGTACCTGCCGCAGGAGCACCGGCCGCCCCTGCAAGCGCGTGGACATGGATGGAAGCAGCGTACCTGGGGGGATAAACAACTCGCGGATCGTGGCTTTAGCTACCGCGTCGCGGAAATCCTGGAGGTCTCCCAGGTAATCGCTCTGCCGCAAAATCATTGCGACATCTGCCCGTAATGCCTCTGAAAGCAGCATCCGGCGCAGGTCATCCGGCGTCTTCAGGGGCGCGGCGAAGCGTGTCGCCGGATTACCCAGATGGGTGGCGCGATGCTCGCGGGCAAGCGCCGGGCTGTTCGCCCATGCCCAGAGCGAGCAAAGCAACAGCAAAAAAGAGACAAAGTGACGGCTCATCTTCATCTCGCAACGTGATTGGCAAAAATCATGAGCGGGTAGCCTCCATGCGGTGCCGGCTGCCAGCCGGCTTTACGCAGATCGGCACGGCACACAGAACCGTTTTTCCAGATAGGCCTGGAATTCGTCGCAGACTTCCGGGTGCTTGAGCGCGTATTCCACCGTGGCCTCTAGGTAGCCCAGCTTACTGCCGCAGTCGTAGCGTTTTCCCGTGAACTCGTAGGCCAGCACCTGTTGTTCCTTGAGCAGCGCGGCGATAGCGTCGGTAAGTTGCAACTCGCCGCCGGCACCGCGTTCAATATGGCGTAGATGATGGAAGATGCGCGGGGTAAGCACATAGCGCCCCACCACACCGAGGGTGGAAGGCGCGGCCTCCGGGGCGGGCTTCTCGACGATCTGGGTGATGCGCGACAGACGCTCGGCCATCGGCTCGGCGGCGACGATGCCGTAGGCGCTGGTCTCTTCCGGCGCGACGTTTTGCACCCCCACCAGGGAGCACTGGTAGTAGTTGTAGAGGTCGCACATCTGTTTGGTGACACCCGGTTCACCCTCGATCAGATCGTCAGCCAACAGCACGGCAAAAGGTTCGTCGTTCACTGCCGGCTGCGCACACAGCACGGCGTGCCCCAGGCCCAGCGCCTCGGCCTGGCGGATGTAGATGTAGTTGACGTTGACCGGCAGCATTCCGCGCAGGTCTTCCAGCGCCTTGAGCTTGCCCTTGGTTTCCAGCTCGACTTCCAGTTCGTAGGCCTTGTCGAAGTGGTCGGCAATGGCGCGTTTGGTGCGGCCGATGATGAAGATCAGATCGGTGATACCCGCCGCCGCCGCCTCCTCCGCCGCATATTGAATCAGGGGCTTGTCGACGATCGGCAGCATTTCCTTGGGATTGGCCTTGGTGGCGGGAAGAAAGCGGGTGCCCATGCCAGCGGCGGGGAATACGGCTTTGGTGATGCGTTTCATGTCGGTCTCTCTCCCTGATCAAACAGTTGCGAAAATGCGGTCTCATCCAGGATTCTAATGTTCAATTGCGCCGCCTTTGCCAGTTTGGAACCGGGGTCCGCGCCGGCGACGACAAAATCGGTCTTGCCGGAGACGCTGCCGGCCACCTTGCCGCCCTCCGCCTCGATGCGCGCCTTCGCCTGATCACGGGTGAGGTTGGGCAAGGTGCCCGTGAGCACGAAGGTCAAGCCGGCGAAACGTCCCGGTGACACCGGCAGCGCCTCGCCATCGACCCAGGCCTGTGCCAAGCGCAGCGCTTCGATCACCGCCTGGTTGTGGCTTTCCCGGAAGAAGGCGGTGATGGAGGCGGCCACCACCGGGCCGACGTCCGGCACTTGTAGCAGCGCCTCCCTGTCAGCCGCCATAAGCGCACCCAGATTGCCGAAATGGCGCGCCAGGTCACGGGCGGTCTGCTCGCCCACCTGGCGTATCCCGAGAGCAAAGATGAAGCGCGCCAGGGGGCGGTGGCGACTGGCTTTGATGCCTGCCAGCAGATTTTCCGCCGACTTTTGTGCCATGCGCTCCAGGCCGGCGATCTGTTCGATGTCGAGCGAATAGAGGTCGGCGGGGGTGGCTACCCGCCCATGATCCACCAGTTGATCCACCAGCTTGTCGCCCAACCCCTCGATGTCCATCGCCCGACGCGAGGCGAAGTGGAGGAGGGCCTGCTTGCGTTGCGCGGGGCAAGCCAGGCCGTTCGTGCAACGGGCGGCGGATTCGCCCTCCAGGCGCAGCACGGGGGCGCCGCACTCGGGGCAGGAGGTGGGCATGGCGAAGGGGCTGGGCAGGGGTTTTTGTGGATCGCGAGGCAGTATCCCGACCACTTCCGGAATCACATCACCCGCTCGGCGCACGATCACGGTATCGCCCACCCGCACATCCTTGCGCCGGACTTCATCCTCGTTGTGCAGGGTGGCATTGGTGACGGTGACGCCGCCGACAAACACCGGTTTGAGGCGCGCCACCGGCGTCAGCACGCCGGTGCGGCCGACCTGCACGTCGATGGCCTCCACCACGGTGAGTTCTTCCTGCGCCGGGTATTTGTGGGCGATGGCGTAGCGCGGCGCGCGCGCGACGAAGCCGAGTTTTTCCTGATCAGCCAAGCGGTTGACCTTGTAGACGGCGCCGTCGATAGCGAAAGGCAGGCTGGCGCGCTGCTCGCCGAGTTCGCTGAAATACCCCATCAAGCCGTTCACCCCGGACACCACCCGGCGCTCTTTAGCCACCGGCAGGCGCAGCGCGGCCAGCCAGTCCATGACGGCACTGTGCGTCGGGGGAAGTTCCACGCCCACGACGCCCCCGATGCCGTAGGCGAAAAAATGCAAGCGGCGCTTCGCGGTGATGCGCGGATCGAGCTGGCGCAAGCTGCCGGCGGCGGCATTGCGCGGGTTAACGAAAAGCTTTTCGCCCTGGTTGCGCGCGTCCTGGTTCAGCTTGTCGAAATCGCGCAGCAGCATCAGCACCTCACCGCGCACTTCCAGCAGGGCGGGTGGATGGGGGGTTTCCAGGCGCATGGGAATGGCGTGGATGGTGCGCAGATTGGCGCTGACATCCTCGCCGGTGTAGCCGTCGCCGCGGGTGGCGCCGCGCACGAAGACGCCGTGTTCGTAGCGCAGGGTGATGGCCAGGCCGTCGAACTTGGGTTCCACCGCATAATCGACCTGCCCCTCCCGCTCCAGCCCTTCTCGCACACGCCGGTCGAAGGCCACCACTTCCGCTTCGGAAAAGGCGTTGTTGAGAGACAGCATGGGAACGTCGTGGGCGACCTGGGAAAAATCCTTGAGCGGCCCGGCACCCACCCGCTGTGTCGGGGAATCGGGGGTGAGCCACTCGGGATGCGCGGCTTCCAGGGCTTGCAGTTCGCGCAGCCAGCGGTCGTACTCGGCGTCCGGAACAGCAGGATCGTCGAGGACGTAATAGCGGTAGTTGGCGTCCTCGATCAGGCGGCGCAGTTCACCCACGCGCCGATCCGCCTCACCGCTCACCCCTCACTCCTCTCCGATCACGCAAACAGCCTGAGCGCGCGCTCGCCACCGGCCGGAATGCCACGTTTTTCCATGCGTGCATAGAACTCCACCAGGCGGGCGCGATCACGGCTCAGACTATCGTTGCTGACGGCCCTGCCGTTGTCGTCCACCAGGCGGCCGGACAAACGATCGGCCAGGCTGAAGCCGAACTCGGTCATGCGGTCGAACACGTTGGCCCCGTCCGCCACTCGCGGTACGTCGAACAACAGGGTCACCCCCTGCGTAGTGACACCGCGCCCATCCAGCGGGAAAGGGGTCTCTTCCTGGTTGGCCAGGGAGAACAGGCTGTACCCCCCCGCGTCGCGCGCGTGGTAGACGCCATCGCGCTCCAGGGTGAGACCGGCGGCGGTGGCCTGGGTGTGGATGGCTTCACTGGTGAAAGGGTGGGTGTCGGCGGCAACCACGTTCACGCCCATCAGGACATCGACATCCATACAGAACAGGTCGAGTTCGCGTGCCCGCGCCAGGGCTTCTTCCTTGTCCGGGCAGAACACCGCACCCCCGCTATCGGCGGCGAAGGTATAGAGCGTGCGGCAGAAGGTGTCGAGTTGATCCTGGGCCACGGCACCGCCACGGTCCGCCAGTTGCAGCCCCAGTTCCATCTGGCTGTAGGCATTGCGCGGGTTGCCGGTAAGCACTTCCCAGACAGCGTCGGCACGTAGGCCGAATGCCCGCACCGGTTTGCCGATCCGGCGCAGGCTGCCCAACAGTCCGGCGTAGGAGGTGAACGCCGGGGAGGCCAACTTGAGGCGGGCGATAAACTCGGTCTCACCATCCAGTCCACTGGCCACCTGGGCCAGCGCGGTGGGGACGGGGAAGTCAGCGGTGAGCGGCGGCAGGGTGCCGAATTCATCCTCGGGCGGCGCTGCTTCCAGCACCGGCTTCACGACTTCGGGAGCACGCGGTGATTCGAACTTCGCCGCGCGCGCTTCCGGGGAAGGCTGCGTCGGCCGTGGCGGCAGATCGCCCAGAGGCGCGGGGAGTGATGCTTCCTCGTCACGGTGTTTCTGCTTTGGCTCAAAGGAATCGGGGAAGGAGAAATCCACATCCCGGTGTCCCATCAGCAAGGGCGCATCCGCATCCTCGACGGCCTGGCGAGCCTCCGGCGAGGGGGCTTCCTGGCCCGTCAACTGGATGCGGGTTTCACCCTGGCGGCGGCTGGGGTCGGAACGAACCGCCTCGCCCAGCATGATGTCGTCGCGCTTGTGCGAGAACAGGCGATCCGCCTCTTTGCGGAAGCGCCGTTCCTGCACCAGGTTGTAGATGACGATAGCGGCAATCATGCCGACGCCGACGATGGCCAATACGATCTGGAGCGTAGTCATCATTTTCTTTTGCTCTCCTCGCGGGGCGGAACACCCCCTTTTCCGCCAGACGGCTTGCCGGCTTCAGTCTCGATTACATGAATAAAAACTTCGTCGCCGCGCACCATGCCAAGTTCGAAACGGGCGCGGCCTTCCAGGGCATCATAACCGCCATGCAAATCCTGCGCCTCCGCCGCCAGTTGCACATTGCGCGCCTCCAATGCCAGGTTGGCGGTCTTCTGGGCATTGACCTCCCGCTCCAGTTCCCACACCCGCGGCCAGCTCCCCTTGCCCAGCCAGAGCGGGTATTGCAGCAGAAGGATCAGCACCGCCAGCGCCCAGGACAGCCCACGCATTTCATCTCAGTTGGTAGAAGGCTGCGCGGCCGGGGTAGCGCGCGCGCTCGGCGAGTTCTTCCTCGATCCGCAGAAGCTGGTTGTACTTGGCCATGCGATCGGAGCGCGAGAGAGAGCCGGACTTCATCTGGAGCACGTTGCTGGCCACCGCCAGGTCGGCGATGAAAGCGTCTTCGGTCTCCCCGGAGCGGTGCGAAATCACCGAGGTATAGCCGGCGCGCTTGGCGGTTTCGATGGCGTCGAAAGTTTCCGACAGCGTGCCAATCTGGTTGAGTTTGATCAGGATGGAGTTGGCCACCCCGCGGGCGATGCCCTCACGCAGAATCTTCGGGTTGGTGACGAAGACATCATCACCAACAATCTGGATGGACTTGCCCATGCGCCGGGTCATCAGTTCCCAGCCCTCCCAATCATTTTCCGCCATGCCATCTTCGATGCTGATGATCGGGTATTTGTCGACCCAGGTGGACAAGTAGTCAACGAACTCGGCGGAGGTGAGCTGCAAACCCTCGGATTCCAGCATGTAGCGACCGTCCTTATAGAACTCGGAAGCCGCACAGTCGAGGCCAATCAGGACGTCGGAGCCGGGCGTGTAGCCAGCATCGGAGATGGCTTCCACGATGAACTTCAAAGCTTCCTCATTGGACTTGAAGTTGGGCGCGAAGCCGCCTTCATCGCCAACCGTGGTGGGGTGGCCGGCTTTGTCGAGGATTTTCTTGAGGGTGTGGAACACCTCGGCACTGCAACGCAGGGCTTCGCGGAAACTCTTCATGCCGGCCGGAATGATCATGAATTCCTGAATGTCCACATTATTGTTGGCATGTGCCCCGCCATTGACGATGTTCATCTGGGGCACCGGCAGGTGCATCGGTCCGGCACCGCCCAGGTAACGGTACAACGGCAGGCTAGCGTCCTCGGCGGCGGCGCGGGCGCAGGCCAGCGACACCGCCAGCAGGGCGTTTGCGCCCAGGCGGGCTTTGTTCTCGGTGCCGTCGAGGTCGATCAGGGTGGTGTCGATCAGATGTTGCTCTTCCACATCCAGACCCAGGATGGCCTCGGCGATTTCGGTATTCACATTTTCGACGGCGTTCAACACCCCCTTGCCCATATAGCGCGACTTATCGCCATCACGCAGTTCGATGGCTTCACGGCTGCCAGTGGACGCGCCGGAGGGAACGGCGGCGCGTCCCAGCACGCCGGATTCGAGAAGCACATCGGCTTCGACGGTCGGGTTGCCGCGGGAATCCAGGATTTCGCGGGCGATCACATCAACGATAGCGCTCAATTTATTTCCTCTTATCTCAATACGGCGGTAGTTATCCGCCAGTTACACACTGGGCCTCGATAAAGCCCTGTTGCTTCACCAAGGCGTCGATGTCCTTGAGGGTATGCAGCAATTCTTTCATCAAGTGCAGCGGCCAGGCATTGGGGCCGTCGGATAGCGCGCGGGCCGGGTCCGGATGGGTTTCCGCGAACAGGCCGGCAACCCCGACCGCCACCGCAGCCCGCGCCAGCACCGGCACAAACTCGCGCTGGCCGCCGGAACGGTCGCCCTGCCCACCCGGTTGTTGCACCGAGTGGGTGGCGTCGAAAACCACCGGGCAACCGGTGTCGCGCATGATGGCCAGTCCACGCATATCGGAAATCAGGGTGTTGTAACCAAAGGAGACGCCGCGTTCGCACACCATGATGGTGTCGGCCCCACCGTTGGCATCCTTCGCCTTGGCGACCACATTCTTCATGTCGCCGGGTGCGAGGAACTGGCCTTTCTTGATATTGACCGGGCGGCCGGAGGCGGCGCAGGCCTGGATGAAATCGGTCTGCCGACAGAGGAAAGCCGGGGTTTGCAGGACATCCACCACCGCTGCCACCGGCGCGATTTCCGCTTCGGTGTGAATGTCGGTGATGACTGGCAGGCCCAGTTGCCGCTTGACTTCGGACAGGATGCGCAGGCCTTCGTCCATCCCCAGCCCCCGGAACGACTTGCCGGAGGAGCGGTTGGCCTTGTCGAAGGACGATTTGTAAATGAAGTTGATGCCGACCTCGGCGCAGATTTCCTTCAGTCTGCCCGCGGTATCCAGCGCCATCTGTTCCGACTCGATCACGCAGGGACCCGCGATCAGGAACAATGGGTGGTCGAGTCCGACTTCGAAGCCGCAGAGTTTCATGGGTTCACGCCTCCTTGTTTGCCTGGAGCAAGGCCGCTTCCACGAACGCCGTGAACAACGGATGCCCGTCGCGCGGGTTGGAAGTGAACTCCGGATGAAACTGGCAGCCGACAAACCAGGGATGCACCTCGCGCGGCAGTTCCACCATTTCGCACAAGTCGGTGCCTGGCGCGCGGCCGGATACCCTGAGGCCGGCGTCTTCCAGCTTGCCGCGCAGCGCGTTGTTGACTTCGTAGCGATGGCGGTGGCGCTCGACAATCTGGTCTTTGCCATAAATTTCACGCGCCAGCGAACCCGCCTCCAAATGGCAGGTCTGGCCGCCCAGGCGCATGGAACCGCCGAGGTCGGACTGCGCGTTGCGCTGCTCGAAATGGCCATCGGCGGTCTGCCATTCGGTGATCAGGCCGATGACGGGATAGGGCGTATCCGGCTCGAATTCGCTGGAATGGGCGCCCTGCATACCGGCCACATCGCGGGCATATTCGACCACCGCCAGTTGCATCCCCAGGCAGATGCCCAGGTAGGGCACCTGGTGCTCACGCGCATAGCGGATCGCGCAGATTTTGCCCTCGGTACCGCGCTTGCCAAAGCCGCCGGGAACCAGAATGGCATCCATCTGCGCCAGGGCGCCGCAACCGTCACGCTCCAGCGCTTCGGAGTCGATGTAATGGATGTTGACCTGGCTGCGAGTGTGGATGCCGGCGTGTATCAGCGCCTCGGAGAGCGACTTGTACGACTCGGTCAGGTCCACATACTTGCCGACGAAAGCGACATCCACCTCATGCTCGGGGTGCTCAAGGCCATGCACCAGCTCGTTCCACACCGAAAGGTCGGCCGCGCGCGCCAGGATGCCGAGCTTGTGGCAAACAATCTCATCGAGCATCTGGTCGTGCAACATGCCGGGAATCTTGTAGATGGAAGAGGCGTCCAGCGCCTCGATCACCGCTTCCGGCATGACGTTGCAGAACAGCGCGATCTTGCGCCGCTCTTCCGCGGGAATGGAGCGGTCGGCGCGGCACAACAGGATGTCCGGCTGGATGCCAATTTCACGCAATTCCTTCACCGAATGCTGGGTCGGCTTGGTCTTCAGCTCGCCGGCAGCGTGAATGTAGGGGAGCAGGGTGAGGTGGATGAAGCAGGTGCCGGTCTTGCCTTCCTCGATGCCCATCTGGCGGATGGCCTCCAGGAACGGCAGCGATTCGATGTCGCCCACCGTGCCGCCGACCTCAATGATGGCCACCTCGGCGCCCTCGGCGCCGCGCTTGATGTAGGCCTTGATCTCGTCGGTGATGTGCGGGATGACCTGCACAGTGCGGCCCAGATACTCGCCGCGCCGCTCCTTCTTGATCACCGATTCGTAGATCTGGCCGGTGGTGAAGTTGTTGCGGCGGCCCATCTTGGCGCGGGTGAAGCGCTCGTAATGGCCCAGATCGAGATCGGTCTCGGCGCCGTCTTCGGTGACAAACACCTCGCCATGCTGAAACGGGCTCATGGTGCCCGGATCGACGTTGATGTAGGGGTCAAGTTTGAGGTGGGTGACCGAGAGGCCACGCGATTCGAGGATGGCGCCCAGCGACGCGGCGGCGATGCCTTTGCCCAGGGAGGACACCACGCCGCCGGTAACGAAGATGTAACGAGTCATGGAATAGGCGGATACAAGGATGGCGAATGATACCGGAAGCCCCCCTGCCCTACCAAGGAGACGACGGTTCGGCCTTCGACGCGTTCCGTGTTAACCCTGCGAGTGGGCCCAGTGGAATTCAGATTAAAACCTGAAGGCCACCAGCCCTTTCTTCTTGGCATTGGCGTCCAGATTGGCGTCCGCCGTGGCCATGCTGGACGCGCCTATTTCGAGCGCCACCGCCCGATGAAGGGAATCACCCGAGCGCAAACCGCTGGCCGCATCACGCACCATGCGCGCGGCTTCTTCGAATGTCTTTCGGCTAACCGGCACAAGACGCAAGCCGGTTCCACAAAAGGCCACGAACTCATGCCGCGCAGACTCGGCCGCGATTTCTCCACGCTGTTCCTTGACAGACAAGGCACTGGCGAATTCCGTCACGATCCAGTCCGCGGCGACGATGGGGTCGGAACAGACGGCAAACCAGGCAGCGATTCTGTCGCTGGCCGGTTCCAGAACGAACAGAGGAACCGCCGCGCTGGTATCGAGGTAGACCATCAGTAACGGTCCTCTTGCCGCATCGTCTCGACAACCGGATCGGTCATGGGCATGCCTGCACGCAGCCTGCTCAATCGCGCCAGAAAAGCCGCCTTGTCGAAGACCTGTGCCGGTGTCAGCCTGATTTCCCCAATCGAGGTCACTGAAGCTTCCACCTCGTCACCTTCCTTCAGCCCGGCAGCCCGGATGCACGCCACCGGCAACCTGACAGCCAGGCTGTTACCCCATCTTGCTAATTGCAGTCGCAGGGGAATCCCCATTGGATAGACGCGTATCTACACTCCGACAGGCTGCTAGCCCGGATATTGCATGAATACTCGCGCGCCCTCGCTGGTCCCTTGTCCGCACTGGAAAGTCTTGCTCAGTCGGGCGTATGAATCACTACGCCGCTCCTTCGCAAAATTCCCATTGCAAACAATGGCCTGCGCGATCATCACGCGAATTCATGCAATATCCGGGCTAGATCATTTCCCCACCTCGAACACCCCGTTCGGCACCTCGCCGTACAACCCCGGCGCGTACATCGCCTCCACCCGAGTCGGCGGCAGGTTGTAAACACCATCGTTGTTCAGGCGCAGGGTGTATTCCGCCGTGTGGCGGCCGCGCGGCAGCCATTCGTAGTAGGCGCGGTAGTTGTCGAACAGGCGTTCTTGCCAAGTGGGCCAGGCCGTTCCGCCCTCGTTTTGTGTCAATACCGAAGAGCCACGTTTGCCGCTGCTGGCCAGAATGCTGGCGCCGGCGGGAATCGGGTCTTCCACCACCACCCAGCCCATGTCGTCGCGCGCGTCGATGCTCAAGCGCACACGCAGGACATCGCCCCGGCTCCATTTGCCGGGGGTTTTCTGGTCGATCGCCAGCAGTTCGCGGCTGACGCGGTAGCCGCGTGATACCGGCTCACGCAACGGCACGGCGGCCAGGGTGGTGACGCTGGCATAGGGCTCGCCCTGGCCTTCATGCTTGATGTGCAGGGTGGTGGTGGGGGTGGCAAGGCCAGCGGCCAGCGGCAGGAAGGCGGTGGCGCCCTTGGGGAAGGCAGTCCAGTCGATCAGGCGACCTTCCTTGCCCAGGACCACGGTGCTTTTTCCCGCCGGTTTCACCGCCTCGAAGCGCTGCTGGTAGCGTTCCAGTGCCAGCGTGCCCCAGGCGTTGGCGGGGGTGGTACTCCAGCGCCCCTCCTGTTGCCGCCCCAACACCCCGGCGGCGAGCTTGGGCAGACGTTCCTTCCAGGCCGGCTCGTCAACCAGCGCAAGCAGCGCGCGCAGGGCATTGTTGTCGGCGGAAACCATCATCCACCAGAGGACGTCGCCGGCCTCGGTGCTGAAGTTGAGGCGGCGGCCGGTCGTGGTGAAGCGGCTCTCCAGGGCGGCGAAAGCTTCTTTCAGCAAAGCGTCGCGCTGCGCCAGCACGGGCGTGCGTTTGAGGATGCCGATCCAGTCGATCAGCGCTGAACTGGCCCAGAGCCGGGGCTCCGGTTTGAGCGTGGCAATCAGCGCCGGGGTCGCCTGGCCACTGCGCGACAGGGCTTCCAGGGCGGCGAGGCGTTGCACCGGGCCGGCGCTGGGAACCTCCCAAACACCGCGCCGCGTTTCCAGCTTGCCGGCGACATAGTCCGCGAGGGCATTTTCCATGCGCGTCTTGCTGTCCAGCGGCAGGTTCCAGCCGGCTTCATGGGCGATGGACAGCACATAAGCGGTGAGCGCCACACTGCCTTCACCACCGATTTGTCCATTCTCGGGGAAGAAGTTGAGCAGGCCATTCTCAGCCTGATAAGTGGGCAGGTCGGCCAGCAGTGCCTGCCAGGCGGTGTTGTCGCGGGTGGCAACCGCCTTCGAGGCCTTCTGCTCCAGGCAGGCATAGGGGTAGCGGCGCATGTAGTCACGCAGCAGCGTCTGGCCATCGAGCAGGCTGGCAGCCAGGGTGGCGCGCAGTTCGCCACTGCCGGGCAGCGCTTCGGCGGGGGCGGCAACCGGCAATTCGAGTTTGTTTTCCACGCGATACAGCGCCGAGGACTGCACGCGCACCGGCACCGCATCGCGCACCGCCTGCTTCGCCTTGAGGGCATCGCGCGCCTTGCCGCCCACCTCGACGGCATTGAACGTCCACTCCAGCGTGGCCACCTGGTCGGGGGCGACGAAGTTCCAACCGATCTCCCGGCTTTCCCCGGCGGCGAGGCGCGCAGTTTGCGCCGGCAGGGGCTTCAAACCGACGGCCGCGCCGCCCACCTCGACCTGCATCCAGCGCTCGCTGCCGTTGCGCACCGTGACATGGGCTTGCAGTCGATCCCCCTCGCGCAGCACCGGCGGCAGGCCGGAAATGAGCTGCAAATCCTGGCTGGAACGGATGCCGGTCTTGCCGCTGCCGAAGCGGGTTTCCGAGGCGGCGACGGCGACGATGCGGAATGACGTCAGGCTGTCGTTCAGCGGCACCTCGACGCTGGCTTCGCCATTCGCATCCAGCGCCACGCTGTCCTGCCAGAACAGCAGGGTGTCGAACAGCTCGCGGGTCGGCAGTTTGCCGCCGCCACCGCCCACCGGCAGGGCCTTCTTGCCGTAGTGGCGTTTGCCGGTGACCTGCATCTGGGCGGTGAAGGTGTGCACGGCATAACCGCGCTCGGCCATCATCGCCTCCAGCAGTTTCCAGCTTTCGTTGGGGGCGAGTTCCAGCAGGCCCTCATCGACGGCGACCAGCGTTACCTCGGTGCCGGCCGGCGGCGCCTTGCCTTCCGGCGTACGCACCTTGACCCGCACCTTGGCCTTTTCGCGGATCTGATAACTGGCGCGGTCGGCCTGAACCTCCACATGCAACTGGTGCGCCTGCTGCCCGACCGCGATGCCGGCGATGCCGAGTTTGAACGCAGGGCGGCCGAGATCGACCAGGGCGGTGGGTTTGATGTCGTCATTACGGCCGCGCACCACCAGGGCGGAAACGAAGACATTGGGCGCCCAGCCGGCCTTGACCGGAATATCCAGCACCGGCGCCTTGCCGGACAGCGTGACCACACGCGCATCGAGCACGCCCTCGCGTTCCACGGTGACCAGGGCGGTGGCCTTGCGGTAGGGCATGCGCACCTGGAAGCGCGCGGTCTGGCCGGGTTCGTAGTGTTTCTTCTCCGGGATCAGGTCGATGCGGTCATGGTTGTCCTGGGCAAACACCCATTCGTCCTTGCCCGCCACCCAATGGCTATGCGTGGTTTTGCCGATGCGCCCCTGGGCGTCGCGCGCCGTCGCGGCGATCAGCACCTCGCCGCCCTGTTCGGTCTGCGCGCTGCAACTGAACTGGCCCTTGCCGTCGGTCTTGCCATCGCAGGTGTCGGGCAGCGGGGTTTCCCGGGTTTCGTTGCGATAGCCATAGAAGCCGCCGGCCAGGCGTTCGCGGTAACCGAAGGTCTGGCGCAGTTTCATCCTCACTTCCACCGGCACCCCCGCGAGTGGACGACCTTGTGGGTCCACTGCCTGGAAAGTGAGTGTGTGGCGAGTGCCGGCGCGCACCCAGTTGCCCTTCTTCAGGCCCAGCACCACGTTGGCCGGCCACCAGGGCGTGGTGGTGCTTACGGTCTGGATTTCACCATTGGGGTCGGCATATTCCAGTTCCACACGCAGCTTGTGCGGCAGGGCCAGGCCGGGGATGCCAGCCACCTTGCCACGGGTAGCACCACCGGCATCCAGCTTGAGGTTGGTCGCCGCCAGGGCGACGGATTCGCCCTCCTCTCTTCCCTGATCCGTATCGTGTCGCGCAGCGAAGTCATAGTCGTCGTAGCCGGCGAAATCGACATTGAAGCGCGGCTCCAGTTGCGCGCGCAGTTTCACCGCCAGGTTCTTGGCGCCACCGCCGTTGAGGTAACTCACCGCAAGGTCGTATTCCGCCACCTCGGTCGCCAGCAAGTCCGGCCGCACCGAATCGACGCTGGCTTTCATCAGCGGCACACGGAAATCACCGACGCTGAAGGCGCCGGAATCCAGGCCATCGAGATTTTGCAATTCGGCCGGGTCGCTGCCGGACTTGATCTCCTTGTCCACCAGGCGCAGGCGGTAATCGCCGCGTTTGGCGCCTTCCGGCACTTTCCAGGAGGAGGCAGCCGCGCCGTTCTTCCAGGCCAGCGGGAAAAACCAGCGCTGATTGCTGGCGCCATGTTCGATCATCAGGGTGCGCGGCGGCTGCGAGGAATAGGACAGGCCGAACGCCTGTTTGTCGCGCAGGAAATGCTTCATGTACAGCGTGTCGCCGGGCCGGAACAGCACCCGGTCGAGCACGCTATGGGCTTGGCGCTTGTCCGCGTTCCAGGCTTCCGGCAAGCCGAAACGCCAGGTTTCGATGCCTTCATTCCAGTCGGAAAAGGCAAAACTCATGTCGTCACCGGCGCGCGCGCTGACCATCAAGGGGCAATTCCACTCCGCGTTGCGCGGCTCATTTTGAGAACCAAGCAAGCCGCGCGGAATCAGCGCCATACCCTGATGGTCGGTCGTAGCCTGGGCATAGAGACGGCCCTTGCAGTCGCGCACCGCCATCTGCGCACCCGCCACCGGCGTGCCCAGATCCAGACGCGTCACCCAGGCCAGCGAGGCACCCGCGCCCCATTTGAAATGCACGCTCAGGTTGGTGACCAGGGCGGTGGTGCGCACAAACATGGGCACGTTCTGGCCGAGCAGCGATTTGCCCAGATGTTTGCTTTCCGCCTCCACCACATAGAAGCCCGGCTGCTCCAGGGGCACGCCCACCACTTCAAACGTCTGGGCGCCGTTGGGCTTGGGCAGGGCGCGCTCCACCACACCCGCCTCCCAGTTGCCCAGCAGTTGCGCGTGGCGCATTTCCGGGGTGCGCCCGAGCTGCTGGTCGTAGTCCGGGTGGTCGATCTTCTTCACCCGCGCCTGCCAGGCGAGTATGGCGGCATCGTCCGTCACCCGCACCCAGCGCACCTTGGCCGCTGTGCCTTGTTCTTTCCCACCCTCCGCGCCCGGTTCCAGATTGCGCACGGTCAGCGGTAACAAGCCGCCGGCCACCCGTTCGACAATGCCGAAATCCCCCGAGAACTTGACCAGCGGCGGCGTGTCGGCCAGCCGGAAATGCAGCGGAAAGCGCGCCGCGTTGACCAGATCGCGGCCCTTGTCGTCGGCCAAATTGCCGGGCAGCGCCAGGGTCAGATCGGCCCTGGCCGGGAACGGGCCGGGGAACACCACGCTATCGTCGCTGGCGGCCGGCTGTTCGGCCTGCACATAGTTTTTGCCCTTGGCATCCTTCAGCGTGATCTTGTCGAGATGCTCGCGCACCACCGGCGCGGTGAATTCCAGGCGGATCGGGGTGAGCGGCATACAGCCGGCCTTGGCATTTTCCTTCTGGCAACGCAGGTGCGCCGCGAAATGGTCGCGCACGCTGAAAGTCAGGCGCTGATCGCCCGGATTGCGCTGCCCGGAAGCGGTAGCGACACCCGCGCCCCAGACCAGATCGAATTTGCCATTGGCCGGCAAGGTGCGGCCGCACTGCACCCCCTCCAGACGCGGATCGGCGTCCGGGGATTGGCCTTCCCAGGTAGCGTTCATGTCATCCAGACGCGATTTGAGCTGCGCCAGCAGACGCGCACGATCCTGCCCGCTCACCCGCTTCACCGGCACCTGTTCATGGATGCCCTGGATTTCGCAACGCACATGAGACAGCAGACTTTCCGGCGTCGCCTGGCCATTGAGCATCAGGAGGAAAACCTGATCCTCGTCGACCACTTCACCGGCAGTCGGCAAGCTCCACTGCGCACGCGGCCCGGCAACGGAGAAACCATATTCCGGCGCGCTCGTCACCCGCTCGCCGGCCAGGGTTGCCAAATCAGCACGCGGAATGAAACGGCACGGCACACCAGCTTTCAGCGCGCCCTCCAGGTCATACACCCAGGTGCGCTCGTCCTCCCAGTGGCCGCTGCCAGGCACTCCACACTCCACGCGAAACGGCGATGCCGCATCACTCCGCCCCAACGCCGCCATCGACGCGGAAAAACGCGCCTGTGCCTGGCGCACTTCGAGTTGTTCACCCTGCGGCGTGAAGCTTTCCAGGCTGGCGGCGGCAGCGAGGCCAGACCAGACGGTGAACAGAAAAACCAGCTTGTTCATGATTTTTGATTCCTCAATTGAATGTGCCCAAGTGTGCGGCCGGCGCGGTGGCGTGGTAAATCTGCGCCCCCGTTTTACGCTCAGGAACCTCGCATGTACCAACCCGCCCACATCGGCATCGTTTCCATCAGCGACCGCGCCAGTTCCGGCGTTTATGTAGATAAGGGGTTGCCCGCCCTGAAGGCATGGCTGGTCGGTGCCCTGCACAACCCGCTCACCTTCGTCGAACGCCTGATCCCGGATGAACAAGCGGTCATCGAACAGACCTTGATCGACTTATCCGCACGCTGTTGCCTGCTGCTCACCACCGGTGGCACCGGCCCGGCGCCGCGCGACGTCACCCCGGAGGCCACGCTGGCGGTGGCCGACAAGGTCATGCCGGGGTTTGGTGAACAAATGCGCGCGGTGAGCCTGAAGTATGTCCCCACCGCCCTCCTCTCGCGGCAAGTCGGCGTGGTTCGCGGCGGTTGTCTGATCCTCAATCTGCCGGGCCAGCCCAAGGCGATCAAGGAAACCCTGGATGGGGTATTCGCCGCCGTGCCCTATGGCATCGACCTGATCGGCGGGCCTTACCTGGAAACGCGGGAAAACGTGGTGAAGGCGTTCCGGCCGAAGTCGGCCATCAAGCCAATCGCCGCGCCGTCCCAAGATTGACTGTCACCCCCTCGGGGTAGCGAAGGGTAGGGGCTTCATCAGGCCTCGCCGCCATGATGGTTAAGCCAGCAAGCGCCGGATGACCGCGCCCGCCAGCATCAAGCCGAACAGCGGCGGCAGATAGGAGATCGTGCCGTTCACCGCGCGCGCGCGGCCCTGGCTCATCGCTTCGGGTGGCAGCGGCGGGTGGCCAACCTCATCACTCCAGACACACAGCACGCCCTGCTCCACCCCCTGGCGTTTCAGGCGCTTGCGCACCAGACGGGCGAGCGGGTCGACCGCGGTCTTGCTGATGTCGGACACCCGCACCCGCGCCACCTCCAGCTTGTTGCCCGCCCCCATGCTGGCGGCGACCGGCAGTCCGCGCCGGTGCGCCGCCACAATCAGCGCGACCTTGCAGTTGAGTGAGTCGATGCAATCCACCACATAGTTGACATCGGCTGGCAGCAGCGTGGGGAGATTGTCCGGAGTGAGGAAATCGTTCAGCACCGCGAGGTGGCAATCCGGGTTGATGCCGCGGATGCGCTCGGCCATGACTTCCGCCTTGGAGCGCCCTACCGTGGAGAGCAGTGCCGGCAGTTGCCGGTTGATGTTGGAGACGGCCACCGTATCCCTGTCCACCAGGGTCAGACGCCCCACCCCGGCCCGCGCCAGCGCCTCGGCACACCAAGAGCCGACCCCGCCCAGACCAGCGACAAACACATGGCAAGCCGCCAGGCGGGCCACCCCCTCGGCGCCGATGAGAATTTCCGTGCGTTCGAACTGGGGAGGGGTCATGGGGTTGTAGCGCCGACGTTTTGACAAGCCGGCGAGACGCCGGCGCTAATTCAATGCAGCGTCGGCCCGGCGCCGCAGCATTTCTTGAACTTCTTGCCGGAACCGCACGGGCAAGGGTCGTTGCGGCCGATCTTGTCACCGGCGCGGCGCAGGGTGGCGGTCACCCGTTCCTGGGCGGCGGCTTCGCGTTGCGGCAGGAAGTGCTGGAACAGAGCCGCGACCATGTCCGGAATGGCTTCATAAGCCGCCCGAATCTTGTCCATCTGGTCCTCGCCTGCTTCGAGTTCATCCCAGCCGGCTTCCGTGCCCAGCAAAATCACGGGCGCCAGCCATTCCGAAGGTTCCTCGATGACCGGCAGCCAGATGTCCTTGAATAGCTCGACGCCGAGCATGAAGCCCATGCTCCAGCCTTCGGCGTCATAGAACTCGCTGCCGTCCTCCTGTTGCAACGTGTACATCAGCGGCGCGAAGTGGCCCTCGCTGATCGACTCCTGCACGCTGTTGTAATGGCGCAGAAGCAACCCGCTGATGCGGTTGGCCTGCTCGGCGGTCTCAAACATCGGGGTTTCGGCGCCTTCCTCCATGTCCCACACCCAGGGCAGCCATTGGCTGGGCAGGATGAACTCGGGATTGAGGGCGATGGCGGCGAGGAAACCGTCCAGGGTGGAGATGTCCATCGCCTCTTCGGAAACGCCATCGGAGCCAAGAAAGGCGTCGAGTTCGTCCAGTTCTTCGTCGTTGAGAGGGAGTTCCAGGGTCATGAGCAATCCTTCGCTTACCAGTGGAGGAGACTGGCGGCGATGCCGGCGAATACCGCCGCGCCAAACCAGTTGTTATGCAAAAAGGCCTTGAAGCAGCGCGCGGGGTCACGCGCGCGGATCAAGGTCCAGTGATAGGCGGCCACCCCGGCGGCCGCGGCCAGGCCAGCGGAGAACGGCCAACCCAGGTGCAGACGGTAACCCACCCAGGCCAGGGTCAGCAGGGTGAGGCCATAACAGGCCATCACCGCCATCACATCATATTTGCCAAAAGTGATGGCCGAAGTCTTGATGCCGATCTTCAGGTCGTCCGCGCGGTCCACCATCGCGTACTCGGTATCGTAGGCCATCGCCCAGAACACATTGGCCAGCATTAGCAGCCAGGCCTCAAGCGGAATGAAATCCAGGTGCGCGGCATAGGCCATGGGAATGCCGAAGCCGAAGGCCACGCCCAGATACGCCTGCGGCACGGCGAAGAAGCGTTTGGTGAAGGGATAACTGGCCGCCAGAAAAACGGCGGCGAACGACAGGCCAAGCAACAGCTTGTTCCACAGCGGCAGGATCAGCAGGAATGCCAGCAGCGCCAGCCCGCCCGCCAGCCATAAGGCTTCCTGCTCGCTCACCTGGCCGGCGGCCAGGGGGCGGTTCTTCGTGCGCGCCACATGCGCATCGAAATGGCGGTCGGCATAGTCGTTGATCACGCAACCGGCGGAACGCATCAACACCACGCCCAAAGCGAAGATCCAGAAAATCATCGGATCGGGCTCCCCGGCCCCGGACAACCACAAGCCCCACAAAGTGGGCCAGGCAAGCAGCAGGATGCCGATGGGCTTGTCCAGGCGCATCAGTTTTTCGTAGAGAGTCAGCCGTTCGGTCAGGGTCATGGCGGTTCAAGAGGCAAGAGGGAAGGTTCGAAGCGTAGCGCAAAGGCAAGCAGTTACCTTGAACCTTGCCCTTTGCTTCTAATCCGGCAACTTCTTCCCGGGGTTCAACAAGCCCAGCGGGTCGAACAGGCGTTTCAGGCCGCGCATCAGCTCCAGGGTGGGTGGGTCGACTTCCAGGGGGACGAAGTGGCGTTTTTCGCTGCCGATGCCATGCTCGCCGGAAAGGCTACCGCCGAGGCCGATCACCGCCCGCGCCAGAGCGGCGCGACAGGCGCCAGCGCGTTGCATTTCCTCGGCGTCGCCATTGTCCACCATGATGTTGACATGCAGGTTGCCGTTACCAGCATGGCCGAAAGTAACAATGGGCAAGCGGTAGAAATCGGCCAGGGCGTCGATGGCGTTGACCAGGTTGGCCAAACGCCCCACCGGCACCACCACGTCTTCGTTGATTTTCAGTGGCGCGATGCGTTTGACCGCGTGCGACAGCGATTTGCGCGCGGTCCATAGGCGAACCGTGTCTTCCTTGGTGAAACCGCTCTGGATTTCCAGGAGGTCCGGACCCGCCAGCGCCTTTTCCAGGGCCACGATCTGGCGCGGCACGTCCTCGCGGTTGCCATCGGCTTCCACCATGAGCACGGCGCGCGTCCCCGGCGGCAGGCCCGCGGTTTCAAAAACCCCCTCCCCGTATTCGCGGATCGCGTCGATGGCGCGGTGATCCATGAACTCCAGGGCACACGGCGTGGTCGGCTGGTTCATCACCCGGCTCACCGCCTCGCAGGCGCTCTGGTTGTTGGCGTAGCAGATGCGCAGGGTGGCCACCGACTCCGGCGCGGGAACCAGTTTCAGGGTGGCCTGGGTGATGAACGCCAGGGTGCCTTCCGAGCCCACCAGCAGGCGGGTGAGGTCGTAGGCGGTGGCGTATTTGGTGGTGCGCCCGCCGGTGTGAATCACGCGGCCGTCGCCGGTGACGGCGGTGAGCCCCAGCACATGGTCGCGGGTGGCGCCGTATTTCACCGCGCGCGGGCCGGCGGCATTCATCGCCAGGTTGCCGCCGATGCGGCAATAGGCGCCGGAGCCGGGGTCGGGCGCGTACATCAGGCCATGCTTGCGGGCCAGGCGGTCGATCTCGTCGGTGATTACGCCCGGCTCCACCACCACCAGGCGGTTCACCACGTCGAACTCGATGATTCTTTGCATGCACTCGAAGCTCACCACCACGCTGCCTGGCACGGGCATGGCGCCGCCAACATTGCCGGAACCCGCGCCGCGTCCCGTCATGGGAATGCGATGCTGGTTGGCCAGGCGCACGATCTCCACCACCTGTTCATGGCTGGCAGGAAACAACACCGCCTCCGGCAGACAGAATTTGGGGGTCTCATCGCTGGCGTAAAGCGCCAGGGTATCGGCATCGGCGCGCGCGCGATCAGGGCCGAGGAGCGCCTGGAATTCAGCCAGTAAAGTATCGGAAAGCATCACCCAAGCGCCGGCTCGACCACTTCGGCAACCGCCGCCAGCGCGTCGGAATCCTGGTAACGCGCGTGCACGTCCTGCACGGCGGCATCATAGATCAGACGATTGAAGGACGCGGCCATCTGCTCGCGCAGGGTGTGCTTCAGCGCCTGGGTCATCACCTTGTCCAGCGACAGGATTCGACGCGCACGCACGATGCCATCCTCGGCGTCCACCAGCGTGATCTTGAGGCGGGCGCGGTCGCCCGGGACCTCGTTCGGCAGTTCGCGCTCCGCTTCCGGCACTAGATGCGCGTTGAAGGACGCATCGGACCACTCGCAGACGTTCTTGACCTTGTACAACAGGAAGGCGGCCGGGCCGTAGCTGAACAGGCCCACTTCCACGTCGGCATCGCGCAGGCCCACCACTTCCACTGGGGTGGGCGCGGCCCAGAACAGGGTCAGCTCATGCGCGCCGAAGCGGTAGACATAACGCACGCCCTCGTCGTAGCGGTTGTGCTCGGCCGACCAGCGTTCACCGATGGCGGGCTCTTTGGGCAAAAAGTCGGGTCGCGCAAAAATATGGGGCGCTGTCATACCGCTTCCTCCGGCAACAGGGAGGCGAGCATGGCCACCATGTCGGGATCGAAATCGAAGCCGAGTTCCTGCCCGGGGTTGATCGACAGCCCCATGTCGGCGCCGATGCGGCGGAGTATCCAGGACACCTCGGTGAGCAGGCCGCCGCCATGGCCGGGGAATTCAGCAACGAACGCCTTGGCCCGCTCCGGCGCGGAAAATGCGATCAGCACCCGGCCGCCGTCCGCGTCCTCAATGACCAGCGGCCGCGCCTTGGTGGAAAGCTGAAAACCGGCGATCTGGTGCTTTTCATCCTGGATCGGCATGAATACCTGCTGGGCGATCAGCTCGCGGGCAAAATTTTCGGGCTCGATGCGGCCCTCGTGCATTTCCGCCAGCAGGCGCTCGACTTCATTGCGGGGAAAAATTTCAGGAGAGGTCATGGGAAATGCCGAACAAGCACTAAGGCGGGGCAGGATACCACCGCGCCCCATTGCGCCGGAAGCCGGATAGAATGGCGCCCGGAGACCATACTTATCTAAAGTTATATTTCTTATGGCTAGTCGAGAGAAGGCTTCTGATCACGGCATCCGCCCATGCCACGGTAGCGCCCCGGATCCGGCACGCGGCCTGTATATCTGATGCGCTTGCGCTTGCTTCGCTTCCCCTGCCTGTGCCTGATGCTCGCGCTGGCGGCGCCGGCCCGCGCCGCGCTGGGGGAAAACGAGGCCAGGGCCGCCGTGGTCTACCACCTCACGCTGTTCGCCGAGTGGCCGCCGGGCAGCCTGCGCGAGGGCCACTTCAACCTGTGTGTGCTGACGGAAAATGAAAACAGCGCGAACGCCCTGGCCCATCTCAACGGCAAGACGGTGAAAGGCGCGCGCCTGGTGATTTGGCGTAAACACCCGATGCAAGACCTGGGCGCCTGCCAGGCGGTGTATCTGAGTGAGATGAGCGACCCCTTGCGCGACCGCGTCATCAACAAACTAGCCGGACTGCCGGTGCTGACCATCGCCAACGGCGATATCCCCGTACCCGGCGCCATGATCAGCCTGGGCGTCGCCGGCGAGCGAGTCTATTTCGATATCGACCTGTCGATCGTGCAGCGTGTCGGTCTGCGATTGGACGCCAAACTGCTGCGTCTGGCGCGCAGCATCGCGAAGTAGCGCCGGACGCATGCCCGCCATGGCCAAGGTATGCTGTGAAATTCGCGAGCATGGCGCACGATAGCGGCCTCACACTCATCCACCGCATCGCCCGGATGAGCCAAACCCCTAAACCCCTGGCAGACCATCGGCGCGGCTGGGACCGCCTCAACTGGCTGTCCACCGCGCTGGCGCTGGGAATTGCCACGCTGCTGCTGATCTCCAGCGAAACCACCACCCTGCGCGAAGATTTTCACCATCGCCTGGCCACTCAGGCCAGCCTGGTCGCCGCCAACAGCGCGGCGGCCGTGGTATTTCAGGATGCCTTGTCAGCGCGCGACAACCTGGCCGCCTTCCGCCATTCCCCGGAGATCCTCTCGGCCCGCATCTTTCTGCCCGGAGGCACGCTCTTCGCCGACTATCACAAGGGCGGCGCGAACGAAGAATCTCCGCCCTGGGCCAGGTTGCTCGGCCTCGACCGCATCGAGTACCAACGGCCGCTCCGTCTGGAAAACATGACCGTCGCGGAAATTCGCCTGGTCGCGGACCTGGAGCCGTTGCGCGCGCGCATGCTGGGCTTCATCGCGGTGGTGCTGGGCGCGGCGCTGTTCGGCCTGTTCATCGCCCAGGCCCTGATGGCCCGACTACGCCGCGCCATGCGCCGCGCCGAAGACGACATGGTGCGCATGGCGCACTACGACACCCTCACCGGCCTGCCCAACCGTGCCTTCTTTGAAACCCATACCGAACAGGTGCTGGCGCGCGCCGCCGCTGCTGGCCAGCGCGCCGCCCTGCTGTTTTTCGACCTGGACAACTTCAAAGTCGTCAATGACAGCCTCGGCCACCCCATCGGCGACCAGTTACTCAAGGCGGTTGCCGCGCAACTCGGCCAGGTGGTGCGGCAATCCGACAACCTTTCGCGCCTGGGTGGCGATGAATTCACCCTCTTGATTGAAGGCGCCGACCAGCACCAGGCAAGCGCCATCGCGGAACATGTGATCCAGGCCCTGCACCAACCCTTCCCCATCGACGGCCATGAACTCAGCATCGGGGCCAGCATCGGCATCGCCCTCTATCCCGACGATGGCGACAGCGTGGACAAACTGTTGCGCAGCGCCGACAGCGCCCTCTATGCCGCCAAAGCGGCGGGCAAGCACACCTGGCGCTTCTTCTCGGCGGCAATGGATGAACAGGCGCAACACCGCCTCGTGCTGGAGGCCGGCCTGCACCGCGCGCTCGATCGCGGCGAATTGCGCATGGTCTACCAGCCCATCGTCGACATGGGCAGCGGCCACCTGATCGGTTATGAAGCCCTGATGCGCTGGAACTCGCCGGAATTGGGCGAAGTTCTGCCCGCCCAGTTCATCCCGGTGGCGGAAGAAACCGGCCTGATTCACGCCCTGGGAGATTTCGCCCTGCGTTCCGCCTGCGCCCAGACCCGTTGTTGGCTGGATGAAGGCCGAACCGAGTTGGTCGTATCGGTCAACGTCTCGGCGCGCCAGTTTTATGGGCGTGGCCTGGTGGAGAGCGTGCGGCAGGCTCTGGCGGCGGCCAATCTGCCGCCCAGCCATCTCGATCTGGAAATCACGGAAACCGCCCTGATGGGGGCCGAACAGGAAGTGGTCGACATCCTCAATGACCTGCATGCCCTGGGGGTGAGCCTGTCACTCGACGATTTCGGCATCGGCTATGCCTCCCTCTCGCAACTCAAGCGCCTGCCCATCCACAAACTCAAGATCGACCGCAACTTCGTCATGGACATCCCGCAAGACAGTGACGACGTCGCGATCACCACCGCCATTGTCGGCATGGCCGAGGCGCTGGGCCTGTCGGTGGTGGCCGAGGGCGTGGAAACCCGGGAGCAACAAGCCTTCCTCGCCGCGCTCGGCTGCCACAGAGGACAGGGCTACCTGTTCGGCAAGCCGGAGCCAGCGGAGGGAAACGCCAAAGCCTTGTAGGATACGGCTCGTACCTCACCGCATCCTATTGCCTCCCCCCTCCAAGATGACCCCACGCATCGGCATCGACCTCGGTGGCACGAAAATCGAAATCGCCGCTTTCGACGAATGCGGTCGGCAACGGCTGCGCCGCCGCGTCGCCACGCCCGCGAGCGATTACCGCGCCACGCTGGATGCCGTGGCGGCGCTGGTGGCGGAGGCGGAGAGCGAACTGGGCGCGCAAGGCACGGTCGGGATCGGCATCCCCGGCGCGGAATCGCGCGCCACCGGCCTGATCAAGAACGCCAACTCCACCTGCCTGATCGGCCAGCCCCTGCGCCACGATCTGGAAACACGCCTGCACCGCGAAATCCGCCTGGCCAACGATGCCAACTGCTTCGCGCTGTCCGAGGCCGTGGATGGCGCGGCGGCGGGCGCCGAAGTGGTGTTCGGCGTGATCCTCGGCACCGGCTGCGGCGGCGGGCTGGTGGTGCGCGGCCAGGTGCTGGTGGGCGCCAACGCCATCGCCGGCGAATGGGGCCACAACCCGCTACCCTGGCCGCATGACGATGAACGGCCCGGCCCGGCTTGCTATTGTGGCAAACACGGCTGCCTCGAAACCTGGCTGTCGGGGCCGGGGCTTGCCCGCGATCTGTTCACGCATAGTGGCCGCCACTTGCCCGCCGCGGAAATCGCCACCCTGCATGACGCCGACGCCCTGGCGGCGCTGCAACGTTATGAAGACCGCCTGGCGCGCGGCCTGGCCCAGGTCATCAACGTGCTCGACCCGGACGCCATCGTCCTCGGTGGCGGGCTGTCCAACCTGGCCCGGCTCTACGAAAACGTGCCACGCCAATGGGGTTCCTACGTTTTCTCGGATCAAGTGGCAACGCGCCTGGTGCCCCCGCTGCATGGCGACTCCAGCGGCGTGCGTGGCGCGGCTTGGTTGTGGGAAACCGATGAAAGTCTCGCCACGCGGAGGGAGAAACCGCATGACCTCTGACAGAAGCAGAAAAGCCTGGGCGCTGATCGCCTTGCTGGCCGCGTTCGCCTGCCGAGCCGATCCGGTCGAAGTCAGCTTGCATCTGCCTTCCGGCGCCGAGATCGTCAGCCAGCGCTACCCCGCCCGCGGCGAGTCCGGCAGGCTGCTAGCGCTCTGGCTGACCGATGGGCGCAGCGAGGATGAGCAGAAGGCGGCAGCCGACCTGGCGACACGCGGGGTGGAAACCTGGGTCACCGACTTCCTCGCGCCCTATTTCCTACCCGTGCTGTCCAGCAGTTGGAGCCAGATTCCCGAACAGGACCTACGCGAGTGGCTGGAAACCCTGCACACCCGGAACCCCGGCCAGCGCATCGTCCTCATCGCCAGTGGACGAGCCGCGACGCTGGCCTTGCGCGCGGCCAACGACTGGCAAGCGCACCATGGCGAAGGCGAAGCCAATCGGCTGGCCGGCGCCTTGCTGATGTGGCCGCTGCTGTATCAGGAACTGGCTCCAGGGCAGGAACCGGACTATGACCCGATCGTGCGGCAAACCCATCTGAATCTGGTCATTCTGCAACCGAAATCGTCGGCCGGATTCTGGTGGCGCGAGCGTCTCAAAAACTTCCTGGAAGGCGCCGGCAGCCGGGTCTGGCTGAACGTGCTACCGGGCTTGCGCGACGGGTTTTATGGCCGTGGCGACATCACCCCGCGGGAAATCAGCGCCAGTGCCCGCCTCGGCGAAATGCTGCTGGATGGACTCAAACCTCTGCTCGACAAGGACAAACCATGAAGTATTGGTACTTCCCCTTCATCCTGGCGCTAGCCGTCAACGCGGCGGCCGGCGATCTGAAAGTGCTACCGGTCAAGCCGGCGCCGGCACTGGCGCTGCCCATGCTGGATGGCGGCATGTCGCGGCTGGAGCGATTGCGCGGGCGCGTCGTGCTGGTCAACTTCTGGGCGGTGTGGTGCCCGCCCTGCCGCAAGGAAATGCCGTCGATGGCGCGGCTGGCGGAGAAACTGGGCAGCCGCCCGTTCACCATCCTGGGCGTCAATGTGGGCGAGAGCCCGGAGGAAATCCGCGCCTTCCTGAAACAGGTGCCGGTGAACTTCCCCATCCTGCTCGATGCCGAGGGCGAACACCTCAAGCCCTGGCAGGTATTCGCCTTCCCCACCAGCTATGTGGTGGACAAGCAGGGCCGCCTGCGCCTGGGTCTATTCGGTTCGATCGAATGGGACAATGCTGAAACCATCGCCAGAATCGAAGCGCTGCTGAACGAGACCGACCACTAAGGGATGAGGAAATGACTAATGTCCCGTTATTGGAGGTGCTGGCGGGATGCAGTGCGAGGCGTTCTGAGCGCCGTGTGGCGAGCCACATAAGCGAGGAAAAACGACGCAATGCGCCTGTTAGTGCGTCCACAAATAGGATATTGGTTGTTTCCTCATCCCTAACCAAGCGGTGAGGTGTGCCGAATAGGTTTTTGGCCAGCAGCCGGATATTGCGCGAAACAGGCGGTTGAGTGGTGAGGGAGCGGGTCTGCTACCAAGCTGTTGCAGGGCAAAACGGCCAGCCAATGGCTGCAATATGGCCCGGATTTGCCAAATGCTGAGATCGATTGTGGGGCTGCTGGTGCTGCCCATGTAGTATCGCGAGCATTCTCTCGGGGGGGGGGCACACATGAAGGCGTGGGGTAAATTGGTGGTTGAGCAGGAAAGCGATGCCGTTTTGGATCGCCTATCGTTGGCTGACCATTGCGTCGATGTGGCCAGTGTGTTTCGGGCGTTATGCAGCTTGCCCGCCATTCGCCGCAATCTGGAGTGGGAGGCGGGCCATCCGCTGGCCAAAATACACCTGGACCGCCTGTCCGTCTTTGCCCTGCTGCATGACCTGGGCAAATGCAATTGGGGCTTTCAGGCCAAGGCCGATCCCAAAGCGAAGCACACTGCAGGACACATCCGTGAAACTGCGGCGCTGTTCTTTGACGATGGCTTGTGCGGTCGGGTGATTGAGGCACCAGGGCTTGAGGACATGGCCGACTGGTTCGGCGAGTCGGCAGATCATCCGCTTCCCGATCTTCCACCCTTGTTGCGCCTACTTCTGGCTGCTGTCTCCCACCACGGTGAGCCCGCATTTGCCTCCCAGATCAACGGATCCATCGAGATTGACCGCTGGGCCGGGTATTGGCGGAAACAGGATGGCTATGACCCCTTTGACTCTCTGGCGGAACTGGGCCAGGTGGCAAGAGCCGCTTTTCCCGATGCGTTTCAGAAACAGGCCGATCCGCTGATCCTTACTCAGGCCCTGGAACACCGTTTCGCCGGCCTGCTCATGTTGGCCGACTGGTTGGGCTCGCACCGGGAGGCGTTTTTCCCCTTCCACCAGGAAGGCGGCCGCATTCCCTGGGCGCGGGCGCAGGCCCGCAAGGCGCTGGCCGTGGTAGGGCTGGACGTAAGCCAAGCCCGACAACATCTGGCGGCCGGATTGCCCGCCTTCAGCCAGGTCTTCAACCTCCAGGCCGAAGCCAAACCGCTTCAGATGGAACTGGCCCGGGCCGACCTGCCGGCGCTGCTCATCGCGGAATCCGATACCGGTTCGGGCAAGACCGAGGCGGCCCTCATGCACTTCCTGGCGCTGTTCGCCGCCGGGGAAGTGGATGGCCTCTATTTCGCTTTGCCGACGCGGGTGGCGGCGCGTGAACTGTACGGCCGGGTTCAGAAGGCCATGCGGCGGGTTTTCGGGGACGATTGCCCGCCGGTGCTGCTGGCCGTGCCCGGCTATGCCCAGGTGGATGGGGAAAAGTGCCTGCCGGCACCTTCGGCGCTTTGGCACGAGGCGGACATGGCCAAGCGAGAGCGGTCCTGGTCGGCGGAACGGCCCAAGCGTTTCCTCGCCGCGCCGGTGGCCGTGGGCACCATCGACCAGGCGCTGTTTTCCACCATCCAGGTGCCCCATGCCCATTTGCGCGCCGCCTGTCTCGACCGCTCACTCCTGGTGGTGGACGAGGTCCATAGCTCTGACGTCTACATGCGCTACCTGTGCCGGCGCGTGTTGGCCCGCCATCGGGCGGCGGGTGGCCGGGCGCTCCTGCTCTCCGCCACCCTGGGCAGTGCCGCTCGGGTGGAATACCTCTCGCCAGGCAGTCGGCCCCCGGCCCCGGAGACTTTCGATCTCGCCGCCGCCCAGCCCTATCCCGCGCTGTGTGCGCCCGGCATGGCGCTACGCCACCTGCCCGACCCGGCGGTGCGGCCCAAACGGGTACGCATTCAAGCCCTGGCCATCCTGGAATCCCCGGAAACCCTGTTGCCGGACTTACGCGCGGCCGTGTCGGCCGGCCGGCGGGTGATGGTGGTGTTGAACACCGTGGCCCGCGCCCTGGCGCTGGCGCGTCTGGCGGATGCGGACTCGGTATTGGCGCCCGCCCTGTTTTCCGTGAACGGCCAGCCTTGTCCCCACCACGGCCGCTACGCCCGGCCCGACCGGGAGTTGCTGGATGGCGAAGTGAGCCGGCGCATGGGCAAGGGTTCGCCCGCCGGTTCCCTCCTGCTCATCGGCACCCAGACCCTGGAACAGAGCCTGGACATCGACGCCGACTGGTTGTTGAGCGACCTGTGCCCGATGGACGTGCTGCTGCAACGCATCGGCCGCCTGCACCGCCATGACCGGGGCGCGCGACCGGCGGCGGTGTGCAGCGTCCTGCTGCCCGAGGAAACGGATTTCTCCACCTTCCTCAAGAACAACGGGGAGATGGGACGCGGTGGTCTGGCCGGTTTCGGGTTTGTCTACGAAGACCTGCGCATCCAGCAACTGACTCGGGACTGGGCCGCCGCGCAGCCGGAAATCGAGATACCCCGGGACAACCGCCGCCTGGTGGAATCCGCCACCCACCCGGAGCGGCTCGCCACCCTGGCCGGGGCGAAATGGCAGGCCCACGCCGGGCGGCTGGAGGGCGGCGGCCTGGCCCAGGCGATGGCCGCAGACAATGCCCTGATCCCGAAAAAACACTTCGGCGATTTCGTGTTTCCGCATGGCCTCGAAGCCAATCTGGCGACCCGTTTGGGCTTGAACGACCGAACCATTTCCCTGGGCGGCAGCTACATCAGCCCCTTCGGACAGCTCATCGACGAGATCAATATTCCCGGCCATCTCGCGCCGGGTCTGGCAATTGAGCGGGCTCACCTGGTGAGACTGGAGGGGAGTAGCCTGCTCATCCATGTCGGCCCCCTGGTCTTTCGCTATTCCCGTTTTGGATTGGAGAAACTCTGATGAATCTGCTGCTTGAGCCGCTGTTTCGCGTCCGTCTGTCCGAGCAGACGACCCGGGACAGCCTGCCGGAACTCCTGGCCCTGCTGGGCGAGGACCGGGTGGACAGCCTGCCCGGCCTGCAACGCCACCAGGAGGACGCTTTCCATATTTTTCTCTGCTACCTGGCCGGGGCGGTGCTGGATCGTCAAGGCCGCGTCGAACCGAGACAACCCGCCGAATTCTGGCGCGAGGGCATCCGCGCCCTGACCCATGCGGAAGGCTGCGACAACGATGATGCCTGGACCCTGGTGGTGGACGACCCGACCCGGCCCGCCTTCCTGCAAGCGCCGGCACCGAGCCGAGCCGTGTTCGCGAAGGACTACAAACCCAAGGCCGCCACGCCGGATGCCCTGGATGTGTTGCAGACGGCGAAGAACCACGACGTGAAAGCCGCGCGGGGCGACCGGGAGGAAGCCGAGGCCTGGTGTTACGCCTTGCTCACACTGCAATCGCAGATCGGCTATGGCGGGGCGGGCAATCAGGGGGTGGCCCGCATGAATTCAGGCTCTGGCAGCCGCCCATGCGTCACCTGGCAAACGCACAGGCGCCCAGGAGCGCGCTGGTTGCGGGATGTTCCCGTGCTCCTCACCCAGCGAAAAACGCTGCTGGTTGAGCCCTATCCCTATCGGCCCGACGGCAAGGTTCTATTATGGGTTCCTCCTTGGGATGGTCAGACCGGCCTGTCCCTCGCCGCACTTGACCCCTTCTTTCTGGAAATCGCCCGCCGAATTCGCCTCGTCGCCACCGGCAGCGGTTGCCGGGCTCTGGCCGCCACAGCATCCGCGACCCGTATCGCCGCCAAGCAGCAGAAAGGCAATTTGGGCGATCCATGGATACCCATCAATACCAAGACCGGCGGTGCGCTTACGGTGCCGGCCACGGGCCTCACACCCGACCTGCTGCGTAACCTGCTTTTCAACGACGGTGGCTTTACCCTGTCTGCCATGCAGGAGGCACCGACAGGCCAGGGCGCCGGCTGGTTTTCCGCCGCCGTGCTGGTGCGCGGCCAGGGCACCACGGATGGCTTTCACGAAGCCGCCATTCGGGTGCCGGAGAAAGCCCGGCCGGTGCTTTTCGGCAAGGGGCCGGGCCGGGACCGGTTGGCCGGGCTGTCGAAGCAGGGCCTGGAGATCGCCTCCGCCATTCAATACAAGGCACTCCGCCCGGCGCTGTTCGCCTTGATGGAAGGCGGCCCCGAATCCATCCATCCGGACAAGACCGAAATCAGCCATTGGGTGGACAAGGCCGCTGCCGGCTTCAACCATGACTGGTCCCCCCACTACTTCGACTGGCTCTGGACCACCCTCGACCAACCCAACGATGCCGCCGCACTGAAACCCTGGTTCGAGCAACTGCGCCGTCTGGCGGAAACTACGCTGGAACAGGCCTTCGCGCGGGTGCCGCTGCGCAGCGGCCGCAACTACCGGGGGAAAACCCGCGCGCGGGGCATGTTCTACGGTTCCCTGTTCAAACACTTCATGGACTACATGGAGGCAAATCATGAACCCGTCTGAACCCCGCGGGCCTTCCGCACAGGTACCCGCCCTGGCGCGCGCGCTGGCCGACCCGCATTTTTCCAACGGCGAGCGGGCCGCCCTGAAGCGCATGGGGCTGGAAGGCCCCGCGCCCCTGGCCCTGCACCGCTTCATCCTGCGTTTGGTGGACGAAGGCTGGCAGGGCGAACGCTGGACGCCGCGCTGGCGTGCCCTCATCTGCGCCCTGGCCATTCAGCGGGACGGCGGTTTCGACCCCTCCCGGCCCTGGGGCCAGGCCCTGGCCGAGGCGCGCTTCGCCGAAAGCCGGCTGGAACGGCTGCTGGCCGCGCAAGGCGACACGCAACTCACCCTCGCCCTCCGCGCCGCCCGCCAACTGGCGGCCAAGGGCATCGCCTGTGATTGGCGGCAACTGGCCGATCTGGTTTTTGCGCCCAACCCGGAAGCCCGCGAACGCATCAACACCTGCATTGCCCGCGACTATTACCGCAACCTCAAAAAGGATTGACGCCATGTTCCTGCAAATCCACACCCTGACTTCCTTCGCCGCCGCCCTGCTCAACCGCGACGACGCTGGCCTCGCCAAACGCATCCCCTTCGGCAACGCCGAGCGCATGCGGGTGTCGTCCCAGTGCCTGAAAAAACACTGGCGCGATGATTTCCACCGCAACCTCGCATTGCCCGGCGGCATCCGCTCGCGCATGTTTTTCGAACGGGAAATTCTGAGCCGGGTGCTGGAGGCCGGCGTCGCCGAGGAAACTGCCCGCAAACTGACCGAAGCCCTGCTCAAACGCCTGGTCCAGGGCGGGCAGGACAAGGACAACCCCCTGCGCTTGAAGCAACCGGTACTGTTCGGCAAGCCCGAGGCGGATTACCTGGTACGACTCATCACCGAATGCGCCGCCAGCGATGCCGATCCGGTGCAACTCCTCGGCGAGCGGCTACATGCGGAACATGGCAACCTGAAAGCCATGTGGAAAGCCGCCGGGGTGAACCTGGTCTCCGGTGTGGAGGGAGCCATGTTCGGCCGCTTCGTCACCTCCGACATCCTGGCCCGCACCGATGCCGCCGTGCATGTCGCCCATGCCTTCACCGTCCACCCCCTGTCCACAGAAGTGGATTACTTCACCGTGGTGGATGACCTCAAGGAGGCCGACGAGGATGCCGGAGCCGCCCACGCTGGCGACATGGAACTCGGTGCCGGGCTGTTCTACGGCTACGTGGTGGTCGATGTGCCCTTGCTGGTTTCCAACCTGTGCGGCTGCGATCCGATGCAATGGAAGGATCAGCCGGCGGAAGCCCTGCAGGATGCCCGCGAGGTACTGGAACGCCTGGTGCAAGCCATCGCCACGGTCAGTCCCGGCGCCAAGTTGGGCTCTACGGCTCCCTACGCACGGGCCGAACTGGTGCTGCTGGAAACAGGTGCCGCCCAACCCCGCACCCTCGCCAACGCCTACCTGCAAGCCCTCAAGCCCAAGAACAATCCGCTGCAACAGGCGGTGGACGCCCTGGGCCAGCATCTCGGCGCCCTGGATGCGATGTACGGCCGCGACGAACAGCGTTTCGTCGCCTCCACCCAGGACACCGCCAGTCTCAAGGACATTCCCCGCGCACCGATGAAAAACAGCGTCCAGGCTGCGCTGGATGGGTTGTTCGGAGCCGGCTGATGGACGCCCTGATCCTGCGTTTCGACGCACCGCTGATGAGCTTCGGCGGCGTCATGGTGGACCAGCACAATGTCACCGACCGCTTTCCCGGGCTTTCCCTGTTCGCCGGCCTGCTTGCCAATGCACTGGGCTGGCAGCACCGCGACTTTGATCGCATCGGCCGCCTGCAAGCGCGTCTGTTGCTGGCCTCCCGCTGGGATATTCCCGGCGAGTCCATCATCGACTACCACACGGTAGACCTGGGGCAGCCGAAGATGCGCGAAAAGGGCTGGACCACCCGGGGAGAACCGGAACACCGCGACGGCGGCCCGGATGCGAAATTCGGCACCCATCAGCGCTATCGCCACTATTGGGCCAATGGCGTGCTGACTTCCGCCCTGGCTGTGGGCGATGCCGATGAAACCCCAATCCTGGCGGAACTGGAAGCCGCCCTGCGCCGGCCCGCCCGGCCCTTGTTCCTTGGCCGCAAGACTTGCCTGCCCAGTGCGCCCATTCTCATGGGCCGGCAAACCGGCGCCGATTTGTTGGCCATGCTGCAAGCCGTGCCTCGTGCCGTCTGCTTGCAGCGCCCGGTGACGATGCCCATGCCGGCCCGTTGGCCCGCCGACCTCGGCCAGGCGCAGGAAGCGCAACTCCACCCCGTTTATGACCAGCGCGACTGGAAAAACCAGTGGCACGCCGGCAGCCGCCAGGTCGCCGAAGGCCCGCTCCCGGAGATGCCGCCATGTACATGATCGACCTGCCCCTGGATGCCGCCGCCCTGACCCGCTTCGCCTGGCGCCAGGGCCATGCCGGCGGGCGTAATCCGAGTGACGAGGATTTCGGCTATGCCGCCCACGCCTGGCTCGCCGCCACCTTGGGCGAACAGGCGCCACGTCCCTTCCGACTTATGGAAAACCGCGTGGAAACCCGCGCCGGCTTGCGCCTCCTGGGCTATGCCGCGGCCGACGCGGAGACGCTGGCGCAACACGCACGGGATTTCGCCTTGCCGGACGCCCTCTCGGTGTGCGACTGGGGCGCCGCCGCCGGCAAGGCCATGCCCGCCACCTGGGTCGCCGGTCGGCGCCTGGGCTTCGAGGTACGCGCCTGTCCCATCCTGCGCGGTGAACGAGAGCGGGATGCCTACCTGGTGGAAGTGGATCAAGCCAAAGCCGAAGGCCGGGAGCCGGCCAGTCGTACCCAGGTCTACGTCCACTGGCTGCAACGCCAGCTTGAACGAGACGGCGCCGCCCAGGCCGTGCCGGAAACCCTCAACCTCGTCGGCTTTCGCCGTGTGCTGGCGCTACGCCAATCCCGCTCCGGCCAGGGCCAGCGGCGCCAAGGCGTGGAGCGGCCGGATGCTCTGGTGACCGGCGAACTGCTGGTGAGCGACCCGGATGCCTTTGCTCGCCTGCTGGCCCGTGGCATCGGCCGGCATCGCGCCTTCGGCTTCGGCATGTTGCTGCTGCGCCCACCGGGCAGAGGAGCGGCCTGACATGGCGGGCCTGCTCGTCGGCCGCCTGGGCCTGGCCGAGGCGCGCATTCCCCATGGAGATCGCCACGGCCTCATCTGGCTCTCCCGTGGCCGCCTGTTCGTCGAGGACGGCACCCTGCGTTTCATATGCACCGAATCGGCGGAACTCGAAGCCGGCGATTACGCCATCCCCTACCAGAACGTTTCCCTGATCCTGCTCGGCCCCGGTTCCACCGTCAGCCACGATGCCCTGCGCATCCTCGCCCGGCACGGCACCCTGCTTGCCGCCGTGGGGGAGGGTGGCACCAAGTTCTATACCGCACCACCGATGGGTCAGGGCCATAGCGAAGTGGCCCGCGCCCACGCCCGCCTGTGGGCGGACGAGAAAGTCCGGCTGGACACCGCGCGCAGGATGTACGCCTTCCGCTTCGGCAAAATTCTGCCGCATCGGGATATATCCGTGCTCCGTGGCATAGAGGGCGCCCGCATGAAGGAAACCTACCGCATCCAGGCCGACCGCTATCGCCTGCCCTGGGAAGGCCGCCGCTACGACCGTCACCAGCCGGAAGGCGCCGACATACCGAACCAGGCCATCAACCACGCCGCCACCTTCGTCGAATGCGCCGCCGATGTTGCCGTCGCCGCCGTCGGTGCCCTGCCGCCCCTGGGCTTCATCCATGAGGATTCGAGCAACGCCTTTACCCTCGACATCGCCGACCTCTACCGGGCCGAAGTCACCCTCCCGCTCGCTTTCCGGGTGGCGCGCCAAGCCTTGGACAATTCGGGCTTGAATCTGGAGAGGACGCTGCGCAAGGAAGCGGCAGTGGAATTCCGGCGCGGCAAACTCATCCCGAAAATGATTGACCGAATCAAGGAGTTGCTCGGTGTCCATGACGCTGGTGGTGACGCGCAACGTCAGTAACCGTGCGCGGGGTTTTCTCGCCTCGTCCCTGCTCGAACTGGCGCCAGGCGTGTACAGCGCGCCGCACATTTCCCCGGCGGTACGGGACCGTATCTGGGGGGTATTGGCGGACTGGTTCTCCCAAGAAAAGGACGCCTCGGTCGTGATGGTGTGGGCGGACAACGCCACGCCTTGTGGTCAATCCGTGCGCACCCTGGGCGTTCCGCCCATTGATGTCGTTTTGGTGGATGGCCTCCTGGCCACATTCCGCTCGCCAGCTCTTTAAAAATACGAGATAGTTCAGGCGCTTACCTTCTAGAGCTTCCCCCGCCCACGCGGGGATCGACCTTCACCATCTGGCGTGGCCACAATCTCGCCGGTGCTTCCCCCGCCCACGCGGGGATCGACCCAGTCGGCCAGAACGGCGGCGTGTGACGCCATGGCTTCCCCCGCCCACGCGGGGATCGACCTTTCGAGCGTGTCGCAGATCGAGATGGCGGTCAGCTTCCCCCGCCCACGCGGGGATCGACCTTCGCCCTCGCGGGTGGCGACGACCTCGCCGGTGCTTCCCCCGCCCACGCGGGGATCGACCTTCGCCCTCGCGGGTGGCGACGACCTCGCCGGTGCTTCCCCCGCCCACGCGGGGATCGACCCGTAGAATCACGGGTAGGGGACGTGTGCCCACGGCTTCCCCCGCCCACGCGGGGATCGACCAACGCAGAGCGCGGGGCAGGGGAGGCCGCTGCCGCTTCCCCCGCCCACGCGGGGATCGACCGTTGCCTGTAAACAGGTTGCGCATCTTGGAGGTGCTTCCCCCGCCCACGCGGGGATCGACCGCTATTGATGCCGAGAGGCGAGCGAGTGGCCCAGCTTCCCCCGCCCACGCGGGGATCGACCCTTCGGTAATCATGGCTTCATCGATCGGGAATAGCTTCCCCCGCCCACGCGGGGATCGACCCTGAGCCTGGGTGTCTGGAAGGTGGACAGGGCGGCTTCCCCCGCCCACGCGGGGATCGACCCTACGAGGCCAGCGTCATCAACGCTTTCATTTCGCTTCCCCCGCCCACGCGGGGATCGACCTGCGATTCCGGCATTGCGCGCGAAGCGCAGGGCGCTTCCCCCGCCCACGCGGGGATCGACCCACCACCAGACGGCCGCGCCGGATGGTCACGGCGCTTCCCCCGCCCACGCGGGGATCGACCCATCAAGCACTTACGCTGGCGGCGAAGGCGAGCGCTTCCCCCGCCCACGCGGGGATCGACCTGCGCTGGATTATCGACCGCCCGTATCGTGGGCGCTTCCCCCGCCCACGCGGGGATCGACCTTTTCACTCTGAGGGCGAAATGACCGCCCAAGAGCTTCCCCCGCCCACGCGGGGATCGACCTCCATGATGGCCAGGGCGGCTGGCATGGAACCGGCTTCCCCCGCCCACGCGGGGATCGACCCACACCCGCTGCTACCTGCGCGGGTGTGGCCGGGCTTCCCCCGCCCACGCGGGGATCGACCCCAGGCGGCGCGGGATGCCGCTGAAATCCGCGAGCTTCCCCCGCCCACGCGGGGATCGACCCTACGAGGCCAGCGTCATCAACGCCTTCATCGGGCTTCCCCCGCCCACGCGGGGATCGACCCTGTTGAGCGAGTTTGTTGAGGCGCAACTTCTCGCTTCCCCCGCCCACGCGGGGATCGACCCACGGCACGCGCGGCGGAGATGGATGCTGCTGTGCTTCCCCCGCCCACGCGGGGATCGACCCATCGCGCCGACCGCCCTGGACCCGGCCGCCGCGCTTCCCCCGCCCACGCGGGGATCGACCTTGTGCAGCGATACCGCGCCCACTCCATAGGACGCTTCCCCCGCCCACGCGGGGATCGACCCGCAATACCTTTTTCAAATATTTTCAAATATTTGCTTCCCCCGCCCACGCGGGGATCGACCCCAGGCAAGTAAGGCTTTTTCGGTGTTGGGACTGCTTCCCCCGCCCACGCGGGGATCGACCTTCCGCTACGCCATCGTGCTGTAGCGGCGGCCTGCTTCCCCCGCCCACGCGCGGATCGACCCCTGAGATGCCACCAGGTATGGCTACCGCGCGGCTATGCCCCAGGCCAGTTGTTTGAGTAGGGAGGCAACCGCGCGACGGGCTCGCCTACACCGCCACTGGCGCCTTGATGCCGGGGTGCGGGTCGTAGCCTTCCAGGGTGAAGTCGTCGTATTTGAAGGCGAACAGATCGGCCACCGCCGGGTTCAGCCGCAGGGTCGGCAAGGCGCGCGGTTCGCGGGAAAGTTGCAGGTTCACCTGTTCCAGGTGGTTGCGGTAGATATGGGCATCGCCCAGGGTGTGCACGAAATCGCCGGGTTTCAGGCCGGTCGCCCGCGCCATCATCAGGGTGAGCAGGGCGTAGCTGGCGATGTTGAAGGGCACGCCGAGGAAGAGGTCGGCGCTGCGCTGATAGAGCTGGCACGAGAGCTTGCCGTCGGCCACGTAGAACTGAAACAAGGCGTGGCAAGGCGGCAGGCGCATATTAGGCAGCTCGCCCACGTTCCAGGCGGAAACGAGGATGCGGCGCGAATCCGGATTGTTTTTCAGGGTCTCCAGCACCTCGCTGATCTGGTCGATGTGGCGGCCGTCGGCGGCGGGCCAGGAGCGCCACTGATAGCCATAGATCGGCCCGAGGTCGCCATTCGCATCGGCCCATTCGTCCCAGATGGAAACCCCGTTGTCCTTCAGATACTGGATATTGGTGTCGCCTTTAAGGAACCAGAGCAACTCGTGGAGGATGGATTTGAGGTGGACTTTCTTGGTGGTGAGCAGGGGAAAGCCGGCCTGCAGATCGAAGCGCATCTGATAGCCAAACACCGACAGCGTGCCGGTGCCGGTGCGGTCGTCCTTGGCCGTGCCGTGAGCCAGCACGTGGTTCAGTAAAGCGAGATATTGCCGCATCAAGTGTCTTCCTTCAGGAGATGCTGGTAGACCAGGTTCATGATGATGAGCCGCTGCGATTGGCCGAGTTCGCCGAACTGAATGCCGAAGGCCTTCATGCGCTTGCCCTGCTCGTCGTCTTCCTCGCCTTCCGAGCAGATCACCACCGGGGTTTTCACGTATTCCTCCATGTCGCCCAGCCGAACTTTGAACGACAGCCACAAGCTATCGCCTTTGCGGCCCAGTTGCATGGGCGAGAGCATCTTGGCGCCGCCGACGCTGATGTCCACCAGCATGCCGGCGCCGATCTGGCGGCCCTCTTCACTCTCCTGCGCGGCGACGATGATGCTGGTGGGTGACCGCATGGCACGGCGAATACGCATGGCCTGTACCGAATCCGGGTAGGCGAGGTGCAGATACGGGAACGGCTGCAATTGCGACTTCAGTACGCGGGCCTTGAACGCGCACACATTGAGGCCGGAAAAGGCACGCACCAGATAGGTCTGGCCGTCACGCACGAAGATCAGCTTGCCGTCCACGACCGGCATGGTGACCAGCACACTTTTCGGCTTCATCACGCCGATCACATGCACGGTGAAGCGCTCGGTCTGGCCTTCCAGCATGGGTTGCAATTGCAGCGCATCGCCCGGCATCAGCTTGATCGCGTCAAAACTGAGGTTCTCCTCCTGCGGCTTGGCGTAGCCGCCGGCTTCGGCTGGCTTGTCGTCATCGAGCCGCGCCGCGACATGGCCCGATTTCTCCCGCACCCGCTCGCGGAACAATCCTTTTTGCAGCAGCACTTCGACCTGGTTGTCCGTGGTCACCACCACGCCGCGATTCAGCAGCAGATTGCGATCCGCGTCGTAGATCGCGAAGCCCAAAGGCTTGCCGATCTCGATCTCCGTCTTGCGCACCGGCACCATGAAACTGTCTTCGACCATGTTTTGTTATCCCGTCAACCCATTGATTCCGTAGGGTGCGCCGTGCGCACCTTGAAACGTTGATCGGTGCGCACGGCGCACCCTACCGGGTTTCCCCGCACCCCATCAATGCACTCCCGCCTTACCTAACTCACTCAGGATGTCCAGCAACAACTGGCGGCCCAGCGGCCCCATCCCCTTCATCAGCGGGTCGGCATCGCGTTCGCCGTTGACCAGGCGGCGCATGACGCCGCCCAGGCGCGCCATGTCGCCGCCAGCACGCAGCATCTGTTCCGCCATGTCGGCGAGCACGGCGAGCGCCTTGGCATCGCCATGTCCGGCGGCGGCGATCATGGCGGCCAGGCCGGGCGCCGCCGCGCGGCCGTCCGGTTTTTCATCGAGTGCAGGCAGGCTGGCGGGGTTTTCCAGGCCCTGTAACACGGCCTCGACGATGATCCGGTCTTCCTCGTCGAGGCCCAGCTTCACCTCGGCGTCGCGCTTGCCGTCGATGATCTGGCGCATGGCCGCGGCCAGCCTGGCCCAGCCTTGTTGTTCCGCCGCCGCCAGGGTCCGCATCAATTCGGGAAGCGCTGAGCGATCACGCAAGGCGCCCACCACGGCATGAATGAACGGCGCGTGCATACGCCGCACCTGTTCTACCGCATCCGGCAATTCAGACACCCCCATCCTCCTGCCAGCGCCCCCGCAACAGCATTTCCAGTGGGCGGTAGGCACGTTTGTAGGCCATTTTTCGGCAATCGGCGATCCAGTAACCCAGGTACAGGTAGGGCAAGCCCAGCTCGCGCGTCAGTCGGATCTGTTCGAGTACCCCGTAGACGCCGAGGCTGCGCCGCTCCAGGCCGGGCTCAAAAAAAGTGTAGACGGCGGAAAGGCCGTCGAGCAGACGATCCACCAGCGCCACCATCACCACCTCGCTGTCCAGGCGGTATTCGATCAGGGCGCTGTCGACTCGGCTTTGCAGGAGAAAGCCGCGGTATTGCTCGCGGTCGTCCTGGTCCATGCCGCCCCCGGCATGGCGCGCCGCCTGATAGCGACGATACAGGCGGTAGTGCGTTTCGTCGTAGACCAACGGCTTCAGGCGAACTTCCAGGTCCGCGTTCCTGGCCAGGCAGCGGCGCTGCGTGCGGTTCGGCTCGAAACCAGCGGCCACCAGACGCGCCGGCGTGCAGGCCTGGCAATGGTCACAATGTGGGCGGTAGACATGCGAGCCGCTACGCCGGAACCCCTGGCGCACCAGTTCGCTGTAGGCCACCGTATCCACCATCCCGCTTGGCATCGCCACCTGCGAACGCGCGCTCTGATCGGCCAGGTAGCTACAGGGATAACTCGCCGTCAGATAGTACTGGAGTCGGAAGATGGGCAGTTCGGCAGCGAAACTCATACACCAGACCAGGGGCCGAAGAGCTGCGGTTGCGGCGTCAACCGTCCCAGCAGACGGCTGAATTCGCTACGCGGAATCGCGCGCGCCCCCAGGGAGGCGAGATGGGCCGTTTTCATCTGGCAGTCGATAACGCCGAAGTCATGCTGTTTTAGGTGGGCGACCAGATGCGCCAGTGCGATCTTCGAGGCATCGGTCTTACGCGTGAACATGGATTCCCCGAAGAATGCCCTACCCACGGCCACGCCGTACAGACCCCCAACCAGTTCTTCACCGTTCTCGCCCTCCATCCAGGTTTCGAAAGCGTGTGCATAGCCCGCCTCATGCAGTGCGCCATACGCCGCGATCATCGGCTCGCTGATCCAGGTGCCGCTGCCCTCGCCACGCGGTTCGGCGCACGCCCGCATCACCCGGGTGAACGCCGTGTCCACCCGCACCTGGTAATCGGCGCGCGCAAGCCTTTTCTTGAGCGACCGGGAAATTTTGAATTCATCCGGAAACAACACCATGCGCGGATCGGGCGACCACCAGAGAACCGGCTCGCCTTCGTTGAACCAGGGAAAGACGCCAAGCCGGTAGGCCTCCAGCAAGCGTGGCAGGGAAAGATCGCCCCCCGCTGCGAGCAAGCCGTTGGGTTCCGTCAACGCCATCTCCAGCGGGGGAAAAGGCGTCGCGGGGTGGAGCCAGGGGATCATCTCTGCGTAGCCACAATCGGGTATGGCTCGCCGCGGGCCGTGCGCATGCCGCAAGCACTCACGCCACTTCGGCGTGCAGCTTCACGCCTAGCGCGCGCACCACTTTCATCACCGTCTCGTAACGCGGCTTCGCACCAGGCGCGAGCGCCTTGTACAGGCTCTCGCGCCCGAGCCCGGAATCCTTCGCCAGTTGTGTCATGCCACGGGCGCGGGCCACGGTTTTTACCGCCACCAGGAACATATCCGGGTCGGGGTTCTCCAGCGCACAGGTCAGGTATTCAACAATGGTTTCTTCGTCGGCCAGATAATCGGCGGCGTCAAACGGTGCGGTTTCGACTTGCATGGCTCATTCCTTTTGCAAAGCGCGGGCCATCTCGATGGCTCGCTTGATGTCACGGGTCCGCGATCACTTGTCTCCACCCAACAGCAACAGAAAAACCACCCCACCCACCCTCGTGTAATACGCCCGATAGCCGGGGCCGACATGAATACGTATTTCGGAAACCCCTTCGCCTACTGGCTCGCAGTCGCCAAAATTTCCGGCGGCGGCAGCATCCAATCGCTGGGCAATCCGGGCTACACCAACCTTGTCCTTCAGAGCTGACAGCCAGGCATCGAATTCAGCGGTGCGATGGAATTGGTTCATGGATCAAACTGTATTCAGTTGGATACGGTAGAGCAAGCACGGCCTAAACTACGAACCCTGAAACAGCGGCGTCGGGTCGGTGTAGATCAAGTAATCGACGATGGCCGTATCACGCATGTGGAACAGATTGAGAAAAGGCAGGGTGACTACTGCCGCGTTGGGCAGGTGGTAGGTCACCTCGCCCTGGACGAAACAGGTGTCTTGCGTTTGTCCCCACCAGAAGCCGGTCAATTCATGGCTGAGGCTGCTCATGCCGGTAAAAAAACCCGCCACATGCTCGCGTACCGCTTCTCTGCCAGCCACGACGGGCTGGCTGCCATAGCGGAAGGTGCCGTCTTCGGCCAGATAGGCTGCGAAGGCGGTCGCGTCGCGGGCGTCGATGGTAAGGAACAACTGGCGCACCCAGGCGGGGATTTCCATACGAATGGCTCCTGTAAATGGTTTCAGAACTGAAAATAAAGGCGGCCATTCTGCCGCAGTTCACTCCGGACTTTTTTCCAATCCGGGAACAGGACGGCCACTTCGCGCCAGAACGCCGGGGAGTGGTTACGTTGCTTGAAGTGGGCAAGTTCGTGGCAGATGACGTAGTCGATGGCCTCAAGCGGCGCCTTGAGCAGGCGCCAGTTGAGGCTGACCACGCCGCGGGCCGAGAGGCTGCCCCAGCGCGTGCGGGCGTTCGACAGGCGCAGCGGCGGCATTGGGCAACCGGCACGAGCGGCATGATGAGCCAGGCGTTCACCCAGCAGCGCACGGGCGTTGCGCTGATACCAGCGCAGCACCAGGGCCGGCGCCTGCGCTGGCTGCGCGTTGCAGAGCAGGACCGCGCCATCCTGGCGAGCGCGAGCCGGGCCAGGATGGTCGAGCAAGCGCAGTTGCACCTGGCCGCCCAGGTAAGGCAATAACACGCCATCTTGCCAGTCGAAGCGGTGCTCGCGCGCAGCTTGCAAGCGCGCGCCGATCCAGTCGGCGTGTTTATGGAGGAAACCGTCGATCTCCCGCTGCGACAGGAGCAGGGGCGCGTTGACCACGATCTCGCCAGCTTCGGAAACGCGCAACGCCAGGCTTCGCCGCCGACTGCTGCGGCGCAGGAGGTAGGGCGGATGGATGCCCGGAAAGGGTCGGGTTTCCCCGGAGCGGGTGGCGGAACGGGCTAACGGCATGGCGCGGAAGCTTACCCGTTCAGCCGTTCCAGCGCGCTTCGCCCTGCGTGGCCGGAGCGTCGGGCAGAATCCCGCCAGATTGAGAGGATCAGGCCTCGGACACTGACCGTCGGTCCAGGCCAGTACCCCCACTCGCTACAGGCGTGGGATTTCGATCAAACATCGAGTTATTGAAAATCCTGTTGGATTTGTTGGATTTTGGATTTCTGCTATCGGTCAGGAACGGCCAGTGACCTGTCAGTCTCCGATGGCCAAAACGAACCTATTGCCGCCCCTCATCTACCCAGCTGCGCGGTCATTTGAATGACTGCTCAACTCAGAATCCTGCCCTACCGCCTACCCGTTATCTTCCGGCGGGTATTTACGTGCGGTGTGCACCACGCTCAGCACCGTAACCGTGTCGTGGCCGACATCGATGACCGCGATATAAGGCAACCGGCTTATCACGCATTCGCGCGTGCCTGGTACACGTCCGACCCGGGTGCTTTCCGGAAACGTGTCGAGCCGACCGACTTGGTCCCTGATCCGGTTGTAAACCGCTTCCGCGACGCGCAGGCCAGCCTGTTCAAGGTAATACAGTAGGATGTTTTCGAGGTCTTGCTCGGCCTCTTCCGTCCAGTTGATTTTGAACATAGGGACGGCGTTATGCCGATACTGGCTTTGTCCTGGACTGGAGCCGCTCCCATACCCGCGCCATCACGTCGTCATGGCGAGAGACTTGGCTGTTTCCGCTTTTGAAGGCTTCAAGTGCGCCGCCTACCTTGGCTTGGAACCACTCGTCATAGCCGGGCTCTTTATCCATGAACATCTCCGGGATGAGCGTATCCGCTGCATCCTCGATGGAGATCATGATGCCTACCGGACGGTTGTTCTTGGTCACGATCACCGGCTCGCGCTGCATGGCGTCGAGCAATTCACCAAAGTGGGTCTTCGCTTCACGGGCGGTCACGGTCTTCATGGACAAAGCCTGATAGTTGATGGCTGGTGTGTTCATTGTAATCATTATGATTATTTTAGCAAGCCTGCGTCTACGGGCGACTTGCAGCGGCAGCTTCCCTGCAGATAGCTGCTCCAGATGATTGCCGCAGTCGAAGGTCAGCTTTGAGGCGGTTCCTGCCGCTGAGTCTGCAAAGACCAACGGCAGCATAGGGTCGAGAGCACTCACTCGATGCTGGGCAAAGCGGTCATAGCTGAAGCCCATCGCTTTGGTGACCCTTGCCGGCCCATTTTGACTACTCAAAGACGCCGGCGGGGATGCCGGCGCTACTTTCAGAACGCCGCCGCCTCGATTTCCAGGTAGGCCTTGTTGATGTTGCCGCCCATCTGTTCTTCGTAATGGTGCAGCGGTATCCATTCGGCGAGGTCAAGCTTCTTGCGGATTTCGCCGTCGGTGAGGCCGGCCTTGTAGCCGGCTTCGATGCCGGCGTAGAGGCGGGCCATGCGCTGGTGCAGTTTGGCGACATCGGCAGGGGTCATCAGCGGGCCGTGGCCGGGGATGATGGTTTTCGCCGGCATGGCTTGCACTTCACCCAGGGTTGCGATCCACAGCTTGACGTTGGCGTCGCGGAAGTTGGGGGTGATCTGGTTGACCGTGATGTCACCACCCACCAACACCCTGTCTTCCGGCAGCCAGATCATCATGTCGCCCGCCGTGTGGGCGGCTTCCGGCACCCAGAAGGTGAGTTTGACGCCGTCGATGACCACATCGGTTTTCGTCTTGCTGGCGTAGACCTCGCTGGCGGGCACGGCGCGGGTGTTGGGGAGCTTGCGGCCCAACGCGCCTTCGATGATGCCCAGCCAGTCGGATTCACCTGAAATCAGCAGCTTGCGGCACATCTCGGAGCTGATGACCTTGGCAGCGGGGAAGGCGGCGTTGCCGAAACTGTGGTCGCCGTGGTGGTGGGTGTTGATGATGGCCTTCACCGGTTTTTTCGTAAGCTTGGCGACGACCGCTGCCAGGTGGGCACCGATTTCGTCGGTGAAGCCGGTGTCGATCAGGATGGCACTGGTTTCGCCGATGATCAGGGTGCTATTGACCATGTAGCCCTGGTTGGATTTGCTGGGCAGTTCCATCGGCCCGAGCAGGGCGTAGATGCGGTCGTTGACCTTTTTTACCTGGGTGGCGGGAATGGCGGCCGCCAGGGTGGCGGTGCTGAACAGCAGGGCAAGCATCAGGAACAGGCGCTGCATGGGGAATCTCCGGGGTGGGCTGGGAGCGGCGATTGTCCGGTTGTGGGGTTGCCGGCTCAATTGGACAGGCGTACCACTGCCGCGACGATGCGCCGCGTGGCCTCACGGATCACGGCGCGCGGCGCACCCAGGTTGAGGCGCATGAAGCCGCTGCCGCCCTGGCCGAACAGGCTGCCGGGACTCAGGCCCACGCGCGCTTGTTCGACGAAGAATCGTTTCAGCGCGTCATCGTCCAAACCCAACGCCCGGCAATCCAGCCACAGGAGATAAGTGCCTTCCGCCGCAACCACACGGATGGCCGGCGCCTCACGCGCCAGGGTGGCGGTGGCTTCATCGCGGGTTTCCGCGAGATAGGCCTTCAGCTCATCCAGCCAGGCCGCGCCGTGTTCGCTGTTGCCATAAGCGGCGGCGAAGGCGGTGATGCTGAACGGATTGGCACCACTCACATGCAGAAGATCGAAAGCGCGGCGCAGTTTCTCGCGCTGCGCCGGGTTGCTCGCGACCAGGGCGGAAAGCCCCAGGCCGGGGATGTTGAAGGTCTTGCTCGGGGCGACGGCGGTGACGATGTCGTCGGACTCGTCCGCCAGCGTCGCCAGCGGAATATGGCGCTGGCCGGGGTAAATCAGGTCGTGGTGGATTTCGTCGGAGAGCACCACCAGATGGTGTTTTCGGGCGATACGCAGCAGCTCGCGCAGCTCTTCTTCCCGCCAGACCCGGCCGACCGGGTTGTGCGGGCTGCACAGGAGCAACAGGCGGGCATCGCCGGCGCAGCGTTCCAGGTGCTCGAAGTCGATGCGGTAGCGGCCTTTCTCGAACAAGAGCGGGTTCTCGACCAGGCGGCGGCCGGTGGCGGTGACGGCGGAGAAGAACGGGAAATACACCGGCGGCTGCACGATGACGCCCTCCCCCGCTTCGGCGAAGGCCAGCACGGCGGCATGCAGCGAGGGCACCACGCCGGGCGCCATCAAGATCCAGTCGCGTTCGACCGGCCACTGGTGGCGCTCGCGCAGCCAGTCGATCAGGGCCTCGTAAACCTCGTCGGCAAACAGGCTGTAGCCGTAGACCGGATGCGCGGCGCGCGCCGCCAGCGCCTGGGTCACCGCTTCCGGCACGGCGAAGTCCATGTCGGCCACCCACAGCGGCAGCACGTCGTCCGTGCCGAACACGCTGCGGCAGCCGTCCCACTTGAGCGCGGCAGTGCCACTGCGGTCAATGATCCGGTCGAAATCGAAACTCATATGTTTGGCTCCCTTGCGCTGCGCGCTTCCCCTCCGAGAGGGAGTTCGCGTTCCTTCGGGCGGCCGTGCGGAACGCTCATCGCAGTCGCTCCCAAATCGTCACTTCGGAGAGCGTGTGCTGGAATTTGTGCCGGGTCTCGCGGATGACGAAGGGCACTTCGAGCGGGCCTTGCAGCAGTTTGAAGTGGCGGCCGAGGTGGGCTTTAAGGCCGTCCAGGGTGGTCACATTCTCGCCATCGCGCTTGTAGCCGCCGATCCATTCTTCCCTGGGCGTGTGCTCGTTGAGCCAGGTGTAGGGCGAGGCGATCAGCAGCAAGCCGCTGGGATTTACTCGTTCATGCACGCCGTCGAGGAATTGGGCCGGGCTGTACAGACGGTCGATCAGGTTGGCGGCGAGGATCAGGTCGTAGCCAGTGAAACGCGGTTTCAGATTGCAGGCATCGCCCTGGAAGAAACTCACCTTGCCGCAGGTTTCCTCCAGGCCGAGATCGGCCAGGCGCCGCTCGCGGTAAGACAGCAGTTCACCCTCGTCGACCAGGGTGTAGCGCAGCACGCCGCGTTGCGCGAATTCCGCGCCGAGGCCGATAAAACGCGCGGAAAAGTCGATGCCTTCCACCGCATCGAACGCCCGCGCCAGTTCGAAGCTGGCGCGCCCCACCGCACAACCAAGGTCGAGGGCACGACGTTTCGGCTTGTCGCCCAGCGCCTGGATCGCCAGTTCGGCCAGGGCCTGGGAGAAGTTGGGCACGCCGAAGTAGCTGTCGCCGTAGTGGAACTCGGCGTATTCGGACAAGAACTTGTCGCTCTCGTAGTGCGAGGGCGGCGGCGCCGGCGGCGGGTCGCCCACCACATAGCGAAAGCCGGCGTGCTGGAAGAAATGCCGGCGGAAAGCGTAGCGCGCGGCCAGGCGGCTTTCATTGCCGCAGGCAATCCAGGAGCCGCCCTTGAACAGGTTGTGGCGCTCGTCGAAAGTGGGCGTGGTGAAGTCATCGTAGAGCGGATGCACCTGGAAGCCGTCGAAGGGGTAGATCGGCGTCTCAGTCCACTGCCAGACATTGCCCACCACATCGAACAGTGGGCCGTGCGCGAAACAGTTGACCGGGCAGGAGGAAGCGAAGTGGTCGAGATGCAGGTTGGCGGCGGTCTCCGACACCTCTGAAATCCCCGCTAAATCAGCCAGCCGATACCACTCGTCCTCGCTGGGCAGCCGCACCTTCAGGCCGTCGCGCGCCGCTTTCCAGTGACAAAAGGCACGGGCCTCGTGGAAATTCACCTCGACCGGCCAGTCCCAGGGCATGGCAACTTCTTCCAGCATCAGGCGTAGGCGCCAGCCGGCACTGTCGGGTAGCCAGAAGGTGGGATGGCGGGCCTCAGTGAAATTGCGCCAGGCCAACCCCTCCTCGATCCACCAGGCATCGTTGGCATAGCCGCCGTCGCTGACGAATTCCAGGAATTCGGCGTTGCTGGCCAGATAGCGCGCGGCCTGGAATGCCGGGAGGTCGGCCTCGTGGTGGCCGTATTCGTTGTCCCAGCCGTACCAGGGGTCGTCGCCTTCCTTGCCGAGACGCACCTGGCCCGCAGGCACCGCCACCAGTTCGTTGGCGGGCGCCGGGCCACTGTCGCGACAGGGCGCCCAGGCCGGGTGCGGACGTACATGGTTCAGGGCGTGCTGGCGGATCAGCACCGACGAGGTTTCCAGGTGGATGCGCTCGTGCTCGATGCCCATCAGGATCGGCCACCAGGGATGTTCCCAAGTGATCGGCAAGGTCAGCGGCAGACGCGCAATGAGGCCATCCAGCGCCGCGCGCACTTGCGTTCGATAGGCCCTGACCTCGGCTACCGTCGGCCAGTCGTAATGCGCCTCGCCGAGATCGTCCCAGCTCATTTCATCGACGCCGATGGCGAACATCGACTCGAAACGCGGCTCGATCCGCTCGCTCAGCAGGCCGGCCAGCACCAGTTTGTTGACGAAAAACGTGGCGGTGTGGCCGAAGTAGAAAATCAGCGGATGCCGCAACGGAATCGGCTTGACGAAATAAGCCTCGTCGCTGGCCAGCACCTCGAACAATTGCTCGTAGCGGTCGAAGGTGGCATGGAAATAGTCGCGAATCTCGCGCCGCTTCGCTTCGGAATCGGCGCCATCCAGGCGGGGGGTGCGGGGGAACAGGGTCATGGCGGGCGTGTTTTGCTACGGAAGCGGCGAATGCTAGCCCAGACGTAGGATGTGGTGAGGCACGAACCGCATCGATCACGGTGGCGTTGATCGATGCGGTTCGCTGCACTCTGATGAAGCCCCTACCCTTCGGTAACCACATCCTACGAGTCTACGAGTCTGCATCGCGAGCAGCGCCCAACCTACAACACCGATAACCCTTCTTCCGGCGTAGTCCGGGGAGTTTTGGGATAATCGCCGCCCTCGCTTTACCCCGCACCCTGTCAGTGACCCTCAAGCTCCCCCCTCCCGGCCAACGCCTGAAACTGCCCCGACCCACCGGCTCCGCCGACAGCCTGATCCTCGCCGGCCTCGCCGCTACGGGGAAAAAGCAGCGCGTACTTATCCTGACCCAGACTGCGCAGGAGGCGTCCCGGCTGGCCGAGGAAATCGCCTGGTTCGATCCCACGCTGTCGGTGAGCACGTTCCCCGACTGGGAGACACTGCCCTACGACCCACTTTCACCGCACCCGGACCTAGTTTCCAATCGGCTCTCCGCGCTGTGGCTGGCCTCTTCGGCCAAGGTCGACGTGCTGGTGACGCCGGCCGCCACGGCGATGCAGCGGTTGTGCCCGCCGAGCTATCTCAACGCCCACGCCTTCCTGCTCAAGGAGCGTGACAAGCTGAATGCGGACAATTTACGCAGCCGCCTGATCGACGCCGGTTACAGCGCGGTGCAGCAGGTGCTTTCACCGGGGGAATTTGCGGTGCGCGGCGGCATCATCGACCTGTTCCCGATGGGCACCTCTCTGCCCTACCGCATCGACCTGTTCGACGACGAGATCGAGAGCATCCGCACCTTCGACCCGGACAACCAGCGCAGCCTCTACAAGGTGGCGGAAATCCACCTGCTGCCGGCGCGCGAAGTGCCGCTGGACGAGGCCGGCGTCACCCGCTTCCGGCAAAACTTCCGCGACCGCTTCGAGGGCGACCCGTCGAAGAGCCAGATGTACAAGGACGTTTCCAACAAGCTGGCGCCCGGCGGCGTCGAGTACTACCTGCCGCTGTTCTTCGACGAAACCGCCACCCTGTTCGATTATCTGGCCGACGACACCGCGCTGGTGCTGCACGGCGACATCCAGGAAGCCGTGGACGGCTTCTGGCGCGACACGCAAAACCGGCATCGCCTGATGCAGGGCGACAAACACCGCCCCTTGCTGACGCCGGATGCCCTGTTCTTGCCGCCAGATCAGTTTTTTGGGGCGTTGAAACCCTATGCGCGGGTGGAACTGAGCGGCGAGGAGGATACCCCGCTGGAATATCAGGCCGCCCCCGCCGTGGAAGTCGAGCGCCGCGCCGAGAACCCGTATTACCGCCTGAAAGCGCACCTCGACAGCTTCCCGGGCGCCACCCTGGTGATCGCGGAAAGCCTGGGCCGGCGCGAAACGCTGGCCAATGCGCTGGCGGAATATGGGTTGAAGCCGTCGCTGGGCGAGGGTTGGCCCAACTTGCCACTTGCCACTCGCAACTTGCACCTGACCACCGGCCCCCTCGCCACCGGCTTCATCGACCTTGCTACCCCGCTCGCCGTCCTCACCGAAACCGAGCTTTACGCGCGTAGCCCGATCACCCGAAGGGCACGCGAAGGCAAACGCACCAGCACCGCCGAAGGCCTGCTGAAAGACCTGTCCGAACTCAAGATCGGCGACCCGGTCGTCCATGCCCAACATGGCATCGGCCGCTATCTCGGCCTGACCGGCATGGACCTGGGCGACGGCACCGAGGAGTTCCTCACTCTGGAATTCGCCGGTGGCGACAAGCTGTATGTGCCGGTCGCGCATCTGCATCTGATTTCCCGCTACCTCGGTGGTGACCCCGACACCGCGCCGCTGCATCGCCTGGGCAGCGGCCAGTGGGAGAAGGCGAAACGCCGGGCGATGGAGAAGGCACGCGACACGGCGGCGGAACTCTTGAACATCTACGCCCAGCGCGCTGCCCGAGCCAACGCAAACTCGGGCCACGCCTTCGCCGCGAGCGACCATGACCTGGCGGCTTTCGCGGAAGGCTTTGGCTTCGAGGAAACCCCGGATCAACTGGCCGCCATCGAAGCCGTGGTCAGCGACATGACCTCCGGCCGACCGATGGATCGCCTGGTATGCGGCGACGTCGGCTTCGGCAAGACCGAGGTGGCCCTGCGCGCGGCCTACGTGGCGGCTTCCGGCGGCATGCAGGTGGCGGTGTTGTGCCCCACCACGCTGCTGGCGGAGCAGCATTTCCAGACCTTCTCCGACCGCTTCGCCGATACCCCGGTGCGCATTGCCGAACTGTCGCGCTTCCGTTCGCCCAAGGAAATCGCCGCAGCCCAGGCGGGGCTGAAGAGCGGCCAGATCGACATCGTCATCGGCACCCACAAGCTGTTGCAGAAAGACATGGTGTTCAAGAACTTAGGGCTGACCATCATCGACGAGGAACACCGTTTCGGCGTGCGCCAGAAGGAGCGGATGAAAGAACTGCGCGCCGAGGTGGATGTGCTCACCCTCACCGCCACCCCTATTCCGCGCACCCTGGCGATGTCGCTGGAAGGCATTCGCGACTTCTCGGTGATCGCCACCGCGCCGCAAAAACGATTGGCGATCAAGACCTTGGTGCAGCCGATTTCCGATGGCCTGATCCGCGAGGCGGCCTTGCGCGAACTCAAGCGCGGCGGCCAGATCTTCTTCCTGCACAACGAGGTGGACACCATCCAGGCCATGAAGGAAAAGCTGGTGAAACTGTTGCCGGAGGCGCGCATCGAAGTCGCCCACGGCCAGATGCCGGAACGCGAGCTGGAACATGTGATGCGCGACTTCACCCACCAGCGCTTCAACCTGCTGTTGTGTACCACCATCATCGAGACCGGCATCGACGTGCCCACCGCCAACACCATCATCATCAATCGCGCCGACAAGTTCGGCCTGGCGCAGTTGCACCAGTTGCGTGGCCGCGTCGGCCGCTCCCACCACCAGGCCTACGCCTACCTGCTCACCCCACCGGACGGGGTGAAAGTCACCCCCGCCGCTGCCAAACGGCTGGATGCCATCCAGAGCATGGAAGACCTCGGTTCCGGCTTCTACCTGGCCATGCACGACCTGGAAATCCGTGGCGCCGGCGAGGTGTTGGGCGAGTCGCAAAGCGGCGAAATGCAGGAGGTTGGTTTCAACCTTTTCAACGACATGCTGGCTTCGGCGGTCAAATCCCTGAAGGAAGGCCGCGAGCCGGACATGGACGCGCCGCTCAAGGCCACCACCGAAATCAACCTGCATATGCCGGCCCTGCTGCCGAGCGACTATTGCGGCGACATCCACGAACGCCTGGTGCTGTACAAGCGCCTGGCTAACTGCGAAACGCTGGCGGAACTGGATGACCTCAAGGAAGAACTGATCGACCGCTTCGGCCTCTTGCCGGAACCGGCCGAAGCGCTGCTGGGCGTACACCGCCTGCGCCTGGAAACCAAGCCCTTCGGCATCAGTCGCCTGGCCGTGAGTTCGGAAGGGGCGAGCATCCAGTTCGAGCCGAACCCGCCGTTCGACCCGATGAAACTGATCAAACTGATCCAGACCAAGCGCGAATACAAACTCGCCGGCCAGGACAAGCTGAAGATCGTGAAAGACTGCCCCGGCCTGAGCCAGCGGCTGGAACTGATTCGCGGCTTCCTGCGGGAAATCGCGTAGCGCCGGCGCTTCGCCGGCTTTTCCTCCCTACGCGGGCTGTCTGTTCACGCCCTATGGTTCACGGCTACCCGGCTGGCCAGGGCTCGACCAACACCAAGCCCGGAATCACCTTGAAGTCGCTGGTGTTACGCGTGGCCAGCGGGATGCCATTGGCAAGGGCAATGGCGGCGATTTGTGCGTCCCGGGTGGTGATGGGGCGGCCGAGTCGGCGCCTTTCCGCGACGATGGCCGCGAAGTGCTCCGCCGCCGCCGCGTCGAAAGGCAGGCAGCGCCCGGCGAAATCTTCCTCGAACATCTGCCTTGCAGCGGCGGCCAGCGCTTCGCGCCGCTTTCCATTCGGCAGCAGTCTGACTCCCAGGCTGATCTCGGCCTGGGTAATCACACTGACCCGCGCTTCTCCGGAATGGGCATCGACCCAGGCGACCACGGTGGGATCGGGCTGCGGCCGCATCAACTCGGAAAGCACGTTGGTATCGAGCAGGATCATTGCCCGTCACCTCCGGAAAAATCCGGCAACTGGCGATCAGGGAGGCGGGTGAATTCAAGCTCCACCCCGCCGAGCGCGGCGAAGCGGTGTTGCAGGCGGGTGCCCAGGCCTTCGCCAGGTTCGGCCGGGCCGACTGCCTGGCGCAAGATCCGCCGCGCTTCTTCCTCCATCGAGCGCCCGTAGCGCGCCGCTTGAAGGCGAAGACCAGTCTTTGTCGCTTCGTCCAGATTACGAATCATGATGGTTGCCATGTAGCCTCCTTTGCATGCAGTGCTAGCACTGCATGCACTACATAGAGTGAATTCAAATTCTGAATTCAAATTCAACCCAAGCCGCCGGAACCCAACAGGTAGACCGGATGGAAATCCCCCCTGCCCCCCTTGGGAAAGGGGGGTTCTAGTTTGGCTGCCGCTTATGGAACACCACCGGCACCGCGGTGGGCGGCGGGGTTTTCAGGAGGTGTTTCTTCATCTTGCCCATGACGTGCATTTCACAGGCGCGGCAGTCGAATATCAGGGTCAGGCGTTCATTGCCGTTCACCAGCGTCATCGGTTCGGCGCGCACCTGGCCCTGCACGCCGGTAACACCTTTGGCCTGTTTCGGGCACAGGCTGAACGAGTAGCGCAGGCAATGCTTGGTAATCATCAACGAGACCTCACCGGTTTCCTCATGCGCTTCATAGGCGGCGGCGATCAGCTTGACGCCGTGTTGCTCATAAAACCCGCGCGCGGCCTGGTTGTAGACATTGGCGAGATAGGTCAACGCCTGTTCCGGGTAGGTTGCGGGCGGTTCCACGGCGGCCTTGCGGGACGGGCGCTGATAGGCCGCCACCCGTGCGGCCTGCAAGCGTTCCACCGCTTCACGGCGCAGCTTGTTGATGCTTGATGCGGGCAGAAACCAGGGCTGGCTCCAGGTAATCGTCAGTTCCAGCAAAGAGAAATCGCTGCCGCCGAAGCGGGCGAGCTGTTCGCGCAGGGTGGCTTCGGCCCGGTCCGGCTCCCGCGCCGGTTGCTTCACGAAGGCCAGGCTGGCGCTGGCGCTCATCCCGTCGGCATCGTGCAGGGTCAGCTCAAAACCTTCGGCGGTTTCGCCAAACCCGGCCCAGATGTCGATGCGCCGCTCGGCCGAGGCCTTGTTCAGCGCCTGTTCCCAGGCATGGTCGCGGTTGCGGCTGATCGGCGTTCCAGAACAAAGGCCCGGCAAGGTCGCCACCGGTTCGTTCGGCCTGATCCGCCAGAGCGACTTGCCGACGGCTTCCACGGTGTTCGCCTGTAGTCCCACCACCTCGCGCTTGTGCAGGTAGGTGAGGCCGTCGCCATTGGCGAGGGCGTCTTCCACTTCAATCTCGAACCAGTCCGGGCCGATGCGCGTGACCAGCCCCAGCGGCAGGCCGACGAAGGCCGGAGTGTCGAAGGCGCCGATGTCGTCCTGGCGGCCCTGCGTGAAGTAATCGGTGGAGCCGCGATGGAAGGTCTTGTCCGGATTGGGGGTGAACAGCAGCCGGGTGTGGCCGCTGGAGGCTGGCGCCAACTCGGGACGTTTTTCCAGAATTTCATCGAGCAGCCGGCGGTAATGGCCGGTGATGTTCTTCACGTAGCCGACCTCCTTGTAGCGCCCCTCGATCTTGAAACTGCGCACCCCGGCGTCGATCAGGGCGTTGAGGTTGCCGCTCTGGTTGTTGTCCTTCAGCGACAGCAGATGTTTCTCGAACGACACCACCCTGCCCTGCTCGTCTTCCAGGGTATAAGGCAGGCGGCAGGCCTGTGAGCAATCGCCCCGGTTGGCGCTGCGACCGGTATGGGCATGGCTGATGTTGCACTGGCCGGAGAACGCCACGCACAGGGCGCCGTGGATGAAGTGTTCGAGCACGGTATCTTCCGGCACGGCGGCGCGGATTTCCGCTATTTCCCGCAGGGTCAGCTCCCGCGCCAGAACAATCTGGGAAAAACCCACCTCGGCCAGGAAACGCGCCTTCTCTCGCGTGCGGATGTCGCATTGGGTGGAGGCGTGCAGGGCGATGGGCGGCAGGTCCAGTTGCAGCAGGCCCATGTCCTGCACGATCAACGCATCCACTCCGGCGTCGTATAACTCTTGCACCAGCTTCCACGCCGGCTCCAGCTCCGTGTCGTGCAGGAGGGTGTTGAGAGTGGCGAAGATGCGCGCGTGGTAGCGATGCGCGAGTTCAACCAGCCCGGCGATCTCGCTCACCGGGTTGCCGGCGTTGGCGCGGGCACCGAACGCTGGCCCGCCGATATAGACCGCGTCGGCGCCATGCAAAATGGCCTCGCGGCCGATCTCGGCGGTCTTGGCGGGGGCGAGGAGTTCGAGCGTGTTGGCGCGAAACCGCACTAGCCCATTTCCTGAGCGCGACGAGGTTGTGCTCCGGTCACACCCGTGCTGATCGGATGCATGACATAAACCAGGTGCAAGCCTTCGCCACCCACCTGCTCGATCAGCGCGGCAATCTTGTCGGCCGCGGCGAAGAATTCCACCGTTTCCGGCAACTTGCCCGCCAACTCGAAGAAATGATCTTCGTGCAAGCCATGGCGGCCAAAGCCGGCGGCGGCGCGAAACACCGTGCCACCAGGAATGCCCAACCCGCGCGCGGTCTCGAACAGCCACTCGTGGATCGTATGGTGGCCGTGTTTCATCCCTTCCTGAACGTAGAAGCGAATGTAAAAAGTTTGCATGGCTATCCCCGAATCAGTTTGAAGGTCCACACCCCGAACGCCGTGCAGGCCAGGGAGCCGAACAGATGCGTCGAGGCAGCGGCCAACGCCCAGGCCAGTTGCCCACGGCTGATGAGGGTGAAGACCTCGGCGGAAAACGTGGAAAAGGTGGTCAGGCCGCCAAGAAACCCGGTTATGGCGAATAGCCGCCATTCCGCTGGCAGGCCAGGGTGATGCGCGAAAAAGGCGATCGCCAGCCCGATCAGGTAGCCACCCAACAGATTCGCCGCCAGGGTGCCATAAGGCAGCGTCGGGAACAGCGGGTTCAGCCACAGCCCCAGCCCCCAGCGTAGCCAGGCGCCGAGGGTGGCGCCGAGTCCGATGGCGAGAAAGGCGGGCATAGGTTCAAGGGGCAAGGCTCACAGCCATACCATCAATCCCATCTCGAACGGGTGGGTGAGCAAGCTGTGGATCGGATAAACGCGTACACGGTAAAGCAGGCGGCCGCACATTTCCGGGGTGAGTTCAAGCTTGTAGACGCATTCCTGGCCATCGCGGCAATCCGGGTTCAGGGGAACCGCTTCAATATCCTTGTCCTGGCCGTTCTTGGAGGCGCGGCCCATCAGCACCTCGACGCGGACATCTTCCGGGGCAAGGCCATTGAGGATCGCGCCGACCTTGATCTCCATGCTTTCGCCGAAGGTGATGCGTTTCTTCGGATCGTCCAGACGGCGCAGGGCGACGCCCCCCCAGGCGAGGCGCACTTTGGCTTTCCAGGTGGCCACACTCTGGGCGGCGGCGAAGTTGCCTTCCGAGTAGCGGCGCCATTGCCTGCTGGCGGGCGCGTAGAACTTGTTGGCGTACTGCATGACCATGCGGGTGGCGTTGAAGGCGGGCAGCAGGCTGGAAATGGAACGTTTGGCCATCTTCACCCACTCCCCGGAAAAGCCCAATTCCTGGCGCCGGTAGTACAGGGGAATGACCTGGTCTTGCAGCAGTTCGTAAAGAGTCTGGCTGTCCTCGCGATTGCGCCGGGCGTCGTCGTAATACTCGGGTGCCGGCTTGATCGCCCAGCCATTGCCGGGCTCGTAACCCTCGTCCCACCAGCCGTCGGTGACTGAAAGGTTGAGCACGCCGTTCATGGCCGCCTTCATGCCGGAGGTGCCGGAGGCTTCCAGCGGGTAAATCGGGTTGTTGAGCCAAACGTCGCAGCCCGCCACCAGTCGGCGCGCGAAGCCGAGGTCATACCCTTCCACCATCAGGAATTTGCCTTCGAACTCCGGCCAGCGGGAAATCTCGTGGATGCGGCGGATCAGTTCCTGTCCGGGTTTGTCGGCCGGGTGCGCCTTGCCGGCAAAGATGAACAGCACCGGGCGATGCTCATCTTTGATGATCTGGCGCAGCCAGTCCATGTTCTCGAAGATCAGCGTGGCGCGCTTGTAGGTCGCGAAGCGGCGCGCGAAGCCGATGGTGAGGACGTTGGGGTCGAGCGGGTTGGCGTACTTGAGCATGCGCTCCAGGTGCGCTTCGGAACCGTGGTTGCGCAGGTGCTGCTGAGTGATACGGTAATGCACCGAGTTCAGCATCTGCGCCTTCAGGCCCTGGTGCACCGACCAGAAGTGGTGATCCGGGATGGACTCCACCTTCTGCCAGAACGCCGGCTCACACATGCGGCGGCGCCATTCATAACCCAGCTTGGTATCGAATAGATCCTGCCACTCCTGCGCCAGGAAGGACGCCACATGCACGCCGTTGGTGATGTAGTCCATCGGCGATTCGTCCTCGGCGATCTGCGGCCAGGTATCCGCCAGAATATGCGAGGACACACCGCCGTGGATGCGCGAGACGCCGTTGTGGTGGCGTGAACCGTTCAGGGCCAGGCGGGTCATGTTGAATTCCTGGCCGTGGCCGGCCCCCCCCAAGCGCATGAACTCTTCCCGCAACACGCCCAGGTCGGAACAACAATTGCCAAAATAGTCCCAGATCATGTCCTCGGCGAAATGATCGTGGCCGGCCGGCACCGGGGTGTGGGTGGTGAATACGGTGGAGGCGGCCACGGCTTCCAGCGCGGCCTGGAAGGCGAGCCCCTCTTTCACCTTGCGGCGGATGCGCTCCAGCACCAGAAAGGCGGCATGGCCTTCATTGATGTGATAGACGGTGGGCTTGATGCCGAGCGCTACCAGGGCGCGCATGCCGCCGACGCCGAGCACGATTTCCTGCTGAATCCGGGTGTGTTTGTCACCGCCGTAAAGTTGGTGGGTGATGTAGCGGTCTTGCTGGCTGTTGGCCGGCAAATTGGTATCCAGCAAATACAGGCGGACATGGCCGATCTGGGATTCCCAGACCTTCACTTCCAGATTGCGGCCGGGCAATTCGATCTGGATGTGGATTTCGACACCGTCCTCGCCCAGCGCGGGACGGATCGGCAGGTCGTCGAACTCGGAATCGGTGTAATTGGCAATCTGGTTGCCGTCGTTGTCGATGCGCTGGTGGAAATAGCCCTGGCGATACAGCAAGCCCACCGCCACGAACGGCAGGCGCATGTCGGATGCCGACTTGCAGTGGTCGCCAGCGAGGATGCCAAGGCCCCCGGAATACACCGGGAAACTTTCATGAAAGCCGAATTCCGCGCAGAAATAGGCGATCAGGTCGCCCGGCTTCAGATCCAGCGGCAGATCGCGCCGCAGCGGCTCGCTCATGTAGGTGTCGAACGAAGACAGCACGCGGTTGTAGTTGCCCAGGAAGATGTGATCCTCCGCCGCTTCGGTCAGACGTTCTTCGTCCACCCGCTTCAGGAACGCCTTCGGATTGTGGCCGACGGCATCCCAGAGGCCGGGATGCAGACGCGCGAACAGCGTGCGCGTGGGGCGATCCCAGGCATACCAGAGGTTTTCCGCCAGTTCGGATAAACGCGCGAGACGGCGCGGAAGGCGTGGATTGACTTCGATGACGAAGGGCGTTCCAGGTTTCATGGGTGTCCTTTCTTACAGTGGGGTGCGCCCTGCGCACTGCGGATACATGGTCGGTGCGCGCGGCGCAGCCTACGTTTATGCACTCATCCGAATGAAGTGATCGCGGTAATACTTCAACTCTTCAATGGATTCCTGGATGTCGGCCAGGGCGGTGTGGCTGTTGGCCTTCTTGAAGCCGTCCTTGAGTTCCGGACGCCAGCGCGCGGCCAGTTCCTTCAGGGTGGAGACATCCAGGTTGCGGTAGTGGAAATAGGCTTCCAGCTTGGGCATGTGGCGGGCGAGAAAGCGGCGGTCCTGGCAGATGGAATTGCCGCACATGGGCGACTTGCGTTCCCCCACATGCTTTTTCATGAATTCGATCATTTGCGCTTCCACCTCGGCTTCGCCGAGTGTGGAGGCTTTGACCTTGTCGATCAGCCCGGATTTACCGTGGGTGCCCTTGTTCCAGTTGTCCATCGTGTCCAGTACGGTATCGCTCTGGTGCACCACCAGCACCGGGCTTTCCTCGACCAGATTGAGGTTCTTGTCGGTGACAATCAGCGCCACTTCCAGGACGCTGTCGCTATCGGGTTCCAGTCCGGACATTTCCATGTCGATCCAGACCAGGTGGGTATCGTTCTGTGCCACGTTGGTTGATCCTATGCAGCCTCGGAGGGCGGGGCGGGCATTGTGGCATAATCGCCCGCCTCTCGTAGAAAGCGCTCCTAATGCCTTCATTTCAAAGCCTTTTTCTCGCCGCTCTTAGCCTCGCCATCGGCCTCAAGCTATGGTTGTTGCTGCGCCAGATGCGCCATGTCTGGCGGCACCGCGAACTGCCACCGGCAGTATTCGCCGCCCGCATTCCGGTCGAAGAACATCGCAAAGCCGCGGACTACACCCTGGCCAAAGCGCGCCTGGGGCTATTTCACCTCGTGGTCGAAGCCGGCCTGTTGCTGGTTTTTACCCTGGGGGGCGGCCTGCAATGGCTCAACGATCTGCTCATACCCCGTCTTTCACCGCTGTTTGCCGGTACTACCCTGCTACTCGGCCTGTTCCTGATCGGCGCCGTGGTGGAACTGCCGCTCAATCTCTATCACCAGTTCGTCATCGAAGCGCGCTTTGGCTTCAACCGGCAGACCGCTGGCGGCTTTGTCGCCGATCTGGCCAAACAAACGCTGCTCGGCCTGGTCATCGGCGGCCCGCTGATCCTGCTGGTGCTTATGCTCATGGGCAACATGGGCGAAGCCTGGTGGCTGTGGGTCTGGGGGGTGTGGATGGGCTTCAACCTGGCCGTCTTGATGCTCTACCCGACCGTGATCGCGCCCCTGTTCAACCAATTCACCCCCCTGGGGGACGCCGCCCTGAAAGCCCGCATCGAAGCCCTGTTGCAGCGCGCCGGCTTTACCGCCAGCGGCGTCTTCGTGATGGACGGCTCGCGCCGCTCCAGCCACGGCAACGCCTATTTCACCGGGCTGGGCCGCAACAAGCGCATCGTCTTCTTCGACACCCTGCTGACCCAGTTAAACCCGGAGCAGATCGAAGCCGTGCTGGCGCATGAACTGGGGCATTTCAAGCACCACCACATCGTCAAGCGTATCGCCCTGATGTTCGTGCTCTCGCTGGGGCTGCTGGCGCTGCTGGCGTGGCTGAAACAAGCGGCCTGGTTCCATGCCGGCCTCGGCGTCATCTCACCCACGGACGCCACCACACTGGCCCTGTTCTTCCTGGTCCTGCCGGTATTCCTGTTCCCGCTGACGCCCCTGATGAGCCTTTACTCGCGCAAACACGAGTTCGAGGCCGACGCCTTCGCCGCCAGCCACAGCGAGCCCGAACACCTGATCACCGCCCTGGTGCGGCTGTATCGCGACAACGCCGCCACGCTGACGCCGGACCCGATCTACTCACTGTTCTATGACAGCCACCCGAAGGCGGTCGAACGGATCGCAAAACTTGAGTACCATGATCGGGTAAAAACCCTTCCCCAACTCGTTTGAGCCCTGTAGCGCTGGCTCCCAGCCGATGTTTTTTCTTGACCCGAGAGGATTCCCATGAAGACCCTGATCGCCCTCCTTGCCCTGTGCGCCACCTCCGCCTTCGCCGCCCCGTTTGACAAGGGCGACGCCAAAGCCGGCAAAGCCCTCCTCGACAAGCAATGCTCTGCCTGCCACGCCGCCCGCTTCAACGGCGATGCCAACAAGATCTACACCCGCGCCAACCGCCGTGTGAAATCCGCAGCCAGCCTGGCCCAGATGATCACCACCTGCAACGCCAACCTGGGCAACACCCTGTTCCCGGAAGACGAACTGAACATCGGCGCGTACCTGAACGGCGCGTTCTACAAGTTCAAATAAGGCGCGACACGATGGCCGATACCTTCTGCGACCTCGCCAAAGGCAAGTGCAAACCCTGCGAAGGCGGCATTCCGCCCCTCACGCAAGATGAAATCACGGCCCTCATGCCCAGGCTCGCCGGCGACTGGCGGGTGACGGATGGCAAACTGCGCCGCGACTTCAAGTTTGCCGACCACTACCTCACCATGACCTTCGTCAACGCCGTGGCCTGGGTTTCACATCAGCAGGGCCACCACCCCGACCTGGCGGTGGGCTACAACACCTGCCGGGTGGAATACCTCACCCATGTCATCAACGGCCTGTCCGAATCCGACTTTATTTGCGCCGCCAAGATCGACGCGCTGTTCGAACTTTGATGCGGGGCACGGTCGTCGCTGTCCACGGCCACCATTTCCTGGTGGAGGGCGGCGAAGGTGGTCAGTGCGGCATTGTCGAATGCGTCACCCGCGGCAAGAAAGGGGGCGTGGCGTGTGGCGACAACGTGAAGTTCGCCTTTACCAGTGCCGGCCGTGGCGTCATCGAAAGCATCGCCGCGCGCCGCAACCTGCTTTATCGCTCCGACGAATTCCGCAGCAAGCTGCTCGCAGCCAATGTCGATCAGGCCGCGATCATTGTGGCGGCGGTGCCAGCGTTCCACGAGGAACTCCTGATTCGCTGTCTGGTGGCTTGCGAGGTAGCGGACATACCCGCCTTGATCGTGCTGAACAAGGCCGATCTGCCAGAAACCGAAGCGCTGGCGCGCGGCCTGGCGCCCTACATCGACCTCGGCTATCCGTTGTTGCAAGTATCGGCGCGGGAAGAGGTGGCCGCGCTGGAACAACGCCTGACGGACCAGACCACCGTGTTTGTGGGCGCCTCCGGCGTCGGCAAAAGCACCCTACTCAACCGCCTGGTGCCGGATGCCAATGCCACCACCGGTGAAATTTCGCTGGCCCTGGACGCCGGAAAGCACACGACCACGCATGCGCGGCTATTTCGCCTGCCCAGTGGTGCCGGCGCCTTGATCGACTCCCCCGGCATGCAGGAATTCGGCCTCAAGCATCTCAACCTGGCCAGCCTCATGGCGGCCTTCCCGGAAATCCACAGCCGCCACGGCCAGTGCCGCTTCTACAACTGCCGCCACCTCAAGGAACCCGGTTGCGCGGTGCTGGAGGCGGCGAAGGACGGCGCCATCATGGCCAACCGGATGAAGGTCTATCACTGGTTGCTGGCGGGGCTGACCAAGGCTTGATCTCAGCCCGCGCAAGAGGTGGTGAGCGCGGCGAACCTGTAGATGGGTAGCCCGGATGCAGCGCAGCGGAATCCGGAGAACGCGCCACACCCCTTCCCGGATTCCGCCTTCGCTCCATCCGGGCTACCGGCTTGGGTCAGGTAGCCTCCGGCAACCTGACCTACGGCACTACGTTGTGATCTTCACCAGAGCCGGATCATCCGCATGATCCAACAGTATCCTTTGCACCCGCTCCTGCCATAGCCGCGCGAATTCGGTGCGCTCTCCGGCATCGGCCTGGCCGCTTACGACGCGCGGCATCAGGGTCTGCATGCCGGCGGCCGGGGGCACGGCTTCCGGGTGGTATTCGAGCAGCACAGCCGCGCCGTTATCCAGCCGGGTGAAGCGTACTTCGGCCGGCATCTCCACCCCGTAATGCAACAGGTCGCGGCGCCCGAAGCGGGGACCCAGCCCTTTGAAACCGCCCTCCCCCGCCGCCCCGGTAATCAGGCCCAGCACCGCGCCGACCACACCGGTGGTGCCGGCATCCTGAGCGGCGCGCAACTCCACGCGGATGCCGCCGCGTTCCGGCATGCCTTCCGGATACAACGCGACCAGGCCATGCCGCGCCAGCAGCCAGGCGCCCGCCACGGTCGGGCAGGAATGCCCGGCCAGGCGCACGACATCCTCGTAGCGGTATTCGATGACGCCGGCAGCGGCGGCGCCCAGCACTTCGGCCAGGCCATCGTGCAGGGTCAAGGAGGGGATCTGAGTGAAGAAATCGGGGAAGGACATGGTTTGTTCCTGAATAAGCGCCGACCTCTCCGCCGGCACAAAAACAGCCGGCTGGAAGCCAGCGCTACGACGACTATTTCAATGCCAGTTGGCGCAACTTCATGACCACCCGACCCATCCCACCTGGCATGCCGGCTGTGGCGGTTTCCAGTTCCACGGCGTCGAGCATGTTCTTCACCGTCAAGCCCAGGTCGGTGTCGCCCTCGATCAGCAGGCGGCGGTTGAAGAACAGCGTGTCCGGGTCTTCCAGGCGTAGCGCCAGACGGGCGAAATCCTGGGCGGTGGCGGTGAAGGTGACATCGGCCAGGCCGTTGTGCAGGGCGCGGAAGCCGTTGGCATGCACGGAGAAATACAGCTTCAGCCCAAGATCGCTCACCTGCACACGAAAGCGGCGGCCGGCAACATGCGACCAATCCAGATCGCGCAAGGAAGGCCAGGCCACCAGGTTGCCGGCCGCGACAAAGGCGCGCGAAGCCGGCCAAGACGGCAGGGTGGATACAAAGCGGGCGATGGGTTTGGGGAAGTTGGGCAGTTTCATGGCGGTTTCCGGGTAATTCGTTGGGCAAAGCGCAGCGTGCCCAACATTGCGACGGTTTGTTGGGCACGCTGCGCTTTGCCCAACCTACGTCGGCACTACATCGGGTGATAGGCCATCCCCGCTTCGCCCAGCCAGTAGCCGTCACAGGGTTGGCCTGGCATGAGCTTGTCGAGTTTTTCCGGCGCGGCGGAGGCGGCGATGTCGCCCGCCAGCAGGGCGCGGAATACTTCCACCACCCGCCCCATATGCCGCGACTGCGGCGAAAGGCGCAGGAGGTCGATGCCAGCCGTATGGAGTTCGTCGATCCGGTGCGCCAGGCTCATCACTTTGGCGGATTGGGTCTGGATGCCGTTCAAAGTGAGAAAGTCATCGCCCTCGCGGGTGCGCATGGTCAGCCCGTCGGGGTGGTCGAGGCAGCGGAACTGGCAATCGTCCTTCTGCAGGTTGTAGTGGCGCGCGGTGAAACAACGCGCCGAGAACGCCAGCGGCAGGCGGCCGTAGGCGAACAGCTCGGTTTCCATGCTTTCAGGAACCGCCGTCGCCGCCAACATGGCTTTGACCATCTCGCGCGGCATTTCCACCGGCGGCACCCAGCGTTTCGCGCCCGACTCGGCGAGGATGGCCAGGGTGTCCGGGTTGTAGGCATTGAGCGTCGGCCCGGCCACGAAGGGCGCGCCCTTCTCCGCCAGCAGGCGCACCGCGCCCCACTCGTTGGCCTCGACCAGGAAACGGCCGTCGGCGACCATCTTGCGCAGCGCCTTGAGGTCGGACTCCGATTCGATCAGGGTCTGAGTGGAAAGCACCACTTCCTTGCCGGCGGCGGTGAGCTTTTCCGCCAGGTCCAGCCAGTCCGGCAGGCGCAGCAAGTGGCGACGCGAACAGACGGTTTCACCGAGATAGAGGCTGTCGACCGGCCAGCCGGCGGCCTCTTCATAGAAGGCCAGGGTGTCTTCGCGTGACCAGTAGTAAAGGAGGGGACCGAGGGAGAGTTTCATTGTGTCCGTGAGGCGTGAGGCGTGAGGCGGTACGGCCGGTGGACCGCCTGTAGCGCCATCGCCACAAGCCCCACCCAATTCATTTCCAAGGCCGGTAATACGCCCCGAGGGTGCTCATGCTGCCCTCGGAAACCTTGTTGAGTTGCGCCATCCAGGCGGGGTTTGGCTTGAAGGTTTGCGGCGCTTTCTTCACCGCGTCGATGGCGGCGCGCCAGACTTGCGTCACCTGGGCGACATAGGCGGGGCTGCGCTGGCGGCCTTCGATCTTGATCGCGGCGATCCCCAGCCGCGCCATCTCCGGCAGCATTTCCATGCTGTTGAGGCTGGTCGGTTCTTCCAGGGCGTAATAGGTCTCGCCCTGGACATCGAAGCGGCCCTTGCACAGCGTCGGGTAACCGGCTTTTTCGTTGTCGGCATAGCGGTCGATCAGCACGCCATTCAGCCGGGTTTCCATGCCCTTGGGCGTCTGTTGCCAGCGCACCGCGTGGCCGGGCGAGCAGGCGCCGAAGGTGTTGGGCGAATCGCCGCAGGCGTAGGAAGAAAGCAGGCAGCGCCCTTCCACCATCACGCACAGGCCGCCGAAGCCGAACAATTCGATTTCCACGTCGGTATTGTTCACCACGTTCTCCACCTGCGGCAGCGACAAAACGCGCGGCAACACGGCGCGTTGAATACCAAAGCGTTCCCGGTAGAAATTCACCGCCTCGTAGCTGGTGGCCGAACCCTGCACCGAGAGATGCAGACGCAAATTCGGATGAGTCTTGCGCGCGTAGGCCATGAGGCCGGGGTCAGCCAGGATGATGGCATCAAGCCCCGTGGTGGCGGCGATATCAACAGCCTGGTGCCAGCGCGGCAGGGTGGCTGGTTGCGGATAGGTGTTGAGGGCCATGAGCACCTTGACCCCCTTGTCGTGGGCATAGCGGATGCCCACGGCCAATGACTTCGCATCGAAGTTGAGGCCGGCAAAATTGCGCGCGTTGGTGTTGTCCTTGAGGCCTAGATAAACGCCATTGGCGCCGTTATCGACGGCGGCCTTGAGCGCGGGCAGGCTACCGGCCGGACAGATGAGTTCAAGCAATGCAGGCACTTATTTTCCTATCCTCTTCCGTAGCCCTTTGATAAGGCGTGACTTTACGTCCTTGCCAGGTCCCGCGCCGGCGCAATTCAGCGACCACGGCATTCACCACCGGCCACTTCTGGCTGCACCAAGCGGGGGCCAATAGCAGCGTGGCCGGCGCGGTACCGGTGATGCGGTGGTAAACCACTTGCCAGGGCGTGCGCTCAATCAGATCGGCGGCGATGTTCACATACTCTTGCACCGGTAGCGGCTGGTATTCCCCACGCCGCCACTGGTTAGCCAGTTGTGTCCCCTTGACCACATGCAGCGGATGCAACTTGAGGCCGTCGGTGCCAATGTCCAATACGATGTCCAGGCTCTCGCGGCAGTGCCAGCCATCTTCGCCCGGCATTCCGACGATCAGATGGGTACAGACCGGGATGCCGAGGCGGCGCGCGGCGATGGTGGTCTCGATATATTCCTTCAGGCCGTGGCCCCGATTCACTTTTTCCAGGCTTTCGTCGAACGCGGACTGTAGGCCTAACTCCAGCCAGACTTCCATGCCTCTGTCGTGGTACTCCGCAAGAAGATCAAGCACGGCCGGCGGCACGCAATCCGGCCGCGTACCCACCGACAACCCGATCATGCCTTCGACGCCCAGTGCCTGGTCGTAGAGGACGCGCAAGCTCTGCACATCGGCGTAGGTGTTGGTGTAAGCCTGGAAATAGGCGAGGTATTTTTTGGCGCGGGTACAGCGGTCGATGCCGCTACGGCCGGAATCGATCTGATCGTAGAGGGGTACGGGTTCGCGGCCATTGGGGCTGAACGAAGCGTTATTGCAGAAGGTGCAGCCGCCGATGCCCTTGCTGCCGTCGCGATTCGGGCAGGTGAAGCCCACATCCAGAGCGATCTTGTGCACCCGCTCGCCATGCTTGGCGAGCAGCCACTGGCCGAAAGTATGCACGTAATCCGGCAACATTTAAGACATCATTCTCTTGAAAGCCACAAAGCCAACACGATGCCGAACCAGGCGAGCGCGGTCAAGGCCGGCATGCCAGAACACTTATAACCGAACAGCGGCAGTAGCGCCGCCGTCAGGAATAGCACGGCGCGCAGGCCGTTCCAGCGGGTCAGCCGCTGACGTGCTTCGTTATGCCAGGCGGTCGGGCGGGTGGGCTCAGTCCACACCGGCGCCAGTTGGCCGGCGGCGCCGGTGATCAGGGGCATCAGGAAGCCCGGCAGGAACAAGGTCAGAGGCGAGCCGATTTCCAGCAGCGTTCCGATCAGGGCGAAGGCGAAGCCCAGGGTGGCCGCTAACAGCACCGGCGCGGCGCCATGCAAGCCCAGGAGGTGCGGCCGATACAGCCGCCACCAGGCCAGCCCCATGTGCCCCAGCACCCAGGCCCAGAGGGCGCCGCCCAACCAGGCAACGGGTGGCAACCAGGCCTGGCCGATAGCCAGAATCAGGCTGCCGGCCAGCGCCCATTTCAGGTCGCCACGCAGGCGCGAAGCGGCCTGGGGGTCGGGTAGATTAGCGGCGGTCGGCAAGAGCACCTGCAAGGTGCCCACCGCGGTCAGGCCGACAAACCCATACAGATTGATATGGAGGTGAAACACCCGCAACGGCGCATGCCATTCGGGCAACAGCGGAATCAGCAGAGCGGCCATCAGGCCCAGCGCCAGGCAGGCCATTGCCGCGACGTACCAATCCAGACCGGGGTGCGGGCGCCCCAGGGTTTGGCGGGCGCGGGCGAGCATCCACATGATCATCGCCACGGCGCCAGCCAGCCCCAGTACGGCCGCCGCCGTCACCCAGATGAAATCCAGCCAGCCGGCAAACACCGTCAGCGCCAGCGCGCCCGCCGCCGCCATCAACCCGGGCAGGCGCGCCGTCCAGCGACCGGGGCCACGCCCGCGCGTAAGCACCGGCACGAAGTGCTGCATGGCGGCGGTGATCAGGGTCATCACCCCGAGTGCCAGCACCAGATGCGCCCAAAAAGCGGGCGCCGCGCCGATCGCCTTGGGCAGCGCCTGCCCGGCGAACAGCGCGATCAGGGTGGCAACCAGAAGGGCGACCAGCACGAACTTACTTGACGATGAAGTCGATCATCACACCCTGCGGCCCCTGGTCCAGGTAGTTGATCTCGACCCGCTCGCCATAGCGCGCCTGCATTTGTTGCAACAGAGGAATGGGGTTGTGGTCATTGACGAAGCGCATGCGCTCGCCGGGATTGAGCGCATCGAGCGCGCCAAAGATGGCTGCGTGGCGGAAACGCTTGGCAATGCCGCGCGCATCGAAGGGATAGATGGCATCGGCGGTGGTGTGGTCGTGAACCGGAATCTGAACTTGCATGGAAAGTCCTCCTAAAAAAGAGCGCGCATGGTCCGCCAGTATGTCCGATCAGGCCTTGATGGATGTCATGCAACAGCCCCATCCCAAGCAGGGTCAATGGGATGGGGTGCCACCGCACATGTAGCGCCGGCTTCCAGCCGGCTGTTTTGCTGGCCAATGCGATGGGGCATTCTCCTGGTTGCCGCTACACTCATGGCACCCATCCGAAAACAGCGCGGCCCCTTTCGTGAAACGCCATCACCAGGTTCTCGTCATCGGCGGCGGCCCCGCCGGTTCCGCCGCCGCCCACACCTTGGCAAGGCACGGCGTCGATGTCGGTCTGATCGACAAGGCAGTGTTTCCACGCGACAAACTCTGCGGTGGCCTGCTCACGTTGCGCAGCAAAAAGGTTTATCAACGCATCTTCGAGCAACCCTGGGACACGATCATCAACCACGTTTCGCATGGCGTGAAGTTCCTGCACCAAGGCATGCTGCTCAACGAAGTCGTGGATTTCAGCGAGTTGTTTTTCACCCGGCGACTGGATTTTGATCACTTCCTGCTCGACCAGGCCATCGGCCGCGGCGCAGCGGTCTACCTCGGCGATGCGGTCGTCAGCCTGGATATCAGCAAAAAAACCTGCCATCTGTGCTCCGGCGAGGCATTGACTTTCGACACCCTGATCGGTGCCGACGGCGTCAACAGCCTGGTCGCAAAAACCCTGTTTGGGCAGTTCTTCGATTCGAGCAGGGTAGCCTTTGCGCTGGAAATGGAAGTCGACCGGGCGCGGCACCCGGACCGCGTCGATGACCCGGAAATCCATTTCGGCCTGGCGCGCTGGGGCTATGGCTGGGTGTTTCCGAAGAACGACACGCTCACGGTGGGCATCGGTGGACTGCACGCGAAGAACCCCGCGCTGAAAAAAGTATTCCATGGGTTTCTGGCGGCGCGCTTCGGCTCCGTTCCGGAGGGCAGGATCAAGGGCCACTACCTGCCCTTCGGCGACTACCGCAAGGTACCCGGCCGCGGCAATGTCCTGCTCTGCGGCGATGCCGCCGGGCTGGTGGACCCCATTACCGGCGAAGGCATCGCGTTTGCCATGTTAAGCGGCCTCTATGCGGCCGAAGCGATCATCGAAGCGTCTGCCCGCGACGGTGGGGATGTCCTGCCCCTTTACCAGACGCGCTACCGGGAAATCAGCCGCGCTTTCGACCACGCCAACCGCCTGCGCACCCTGTTGTTTCCCAGCGCCAGCCAACGCCTGTTTCTCCAGGTTTTGCCAAAGAGCAGAACGCTGCCCCGAAAGCATCTGGAATTGATGGCGGACAAGCTCCAATATGGCGATTATTCCCGCTACCTGATGATCCAGGCGCTGCAAGCCATGGCGCAGCGTCTGGTTCATCCCCTCAATCGACACCACCAGCGGAGCGACAGCCATGAGCCATAAACATGATCATCTGATCCACGCCATCTTTCAGGACCCAATCAGCGGCAACATCCACTGGCGCGACATTGAATCCCTGCTGCACCATCTAGGCGCAAGCGTGGAGCCCATCCAGGGCGCGCGCTATCGCGTGCTGCTGAACGGCGTCGAGGGCATCCTGCACCACCCGCACCACAGCAACGTATTCGGCAAACAGGACATCAAGAACCTGCGCGACTACCTGGCCTCCGCCCGCATCACCCCGTCGCTGTACGAAGAAAGCCAGAAAACCTGATCAACCGGTTTGCCGCCGGCTCCAGGGAATAACTTGAAACACCAACCTGCCGGCGCATCGGTCAGCCTTCAGCCCAGCGCCGCGCTGACGATCTCCCGCGCTTCCTTGATAATGGCTTGCAAGTGTTCGGCGCTCTTGAAGCTTTCCGCGTAAATCTTGTAGATGTCCTCGGTGCCGGAGGGGCGGGCGGCGAACCAGCCGTTTTCGGTGGCCACTTTCAGGCCGCCGATGGGGGCGTCGTTGCCGGGGGCGCGGGTGAACTTGCCAGTGATCGGTTCGCCGGCCAGCGTGGCGGCGGCCACCTTTTCCGGGGTGAGTTGTTTGAACGCGGCCTTCTGCGCTCGCGTGGCGGCGGCGTCGATGCGCAGGTAATACGGCGTGCCATGTTGGGTGGCGAGCTTCTGGTAGTAGCGGCCGGGGTCCGCGCCGGTGACGGCGGTAATTTCGGCGGCGAGCAGGCCCAGGATGATGCCGTCCTTGTCGGTGGTCCAGGTACGGCCATCGCGGCGCAGGAACGAGGCGCCGGCGGATTCTTCACCGCCGAAGCACAAACCGCCGTCGAGCAGGCCGGCGGAAAACCACTTGAAGCCCACCGGCACTTCCAGGAAGGTACGTCCAAGGCCCTTCACCACGCGGTCGATCAGGCTGCTGGAGACCAGGGTCTTGCCCACCGCCGCCGTGGTGGGCCAGGCCGGGCGATGCGTAAGCAGGTAATGGATGGCCACCGCGAGGTAGTGATTGGGGTTCATCAGACCGACTGAAGGCGTGACGATGCCGTGGCGGTCAACGTCGGCGTCATTACCCCAGGCGATGTCGAAGCGGTCTTTCAGCTTCACCAGGCTGGCCATCGCATACGGGCTGGAGCAGTCCATGCGAATCTTGCCATCGTGGTCCAGGGTCATGAAGGCGAAGGCGGGATCGACCTTGGGATTCACCACTTCTATGTTCAGCCCGTATTTCTCGGCGATCGGCTTCCAGTAGGCCACCGCCGCGCCGCCCAGCGGATCGACGCCGATCTTCAGGCCCGCTTTCTTGATGGCGGCCATGTCGATGACGTTTTCCAGATCGGCGATGTAGGGCGTGGCGAAGTCTTCCTGGGCCACCTTCGCCAGCGCCTGACCATAAGGAAGCCGCTTTACCTCTCGGTTACCGTCGGCCATGAGGGCGTTGGCGCGGTCCTCTATCCAGCCGGTGACGTCGGTGTCGGCCGGGCCGCCGTTGGGCGGGTTGTACTTGATGCCGCCATCGCGCGGCGGATTGTGCGAGGGGGTGATGACGAGGCCATCGGCGCGGGCGGCGTTGGCAACCTCGTTGTGAACCAGGATGGCGCGCGAGATGACCGGCGTCGGCGTATAGCCGCCATCAGCCTGGATGCGGGTATCGACGCCGTTGGCGGCCAGCACCTCGATGGCGGTCTGTTGCGCCGGAGCCGACAAGGCATGGCTGTCCATGCCCAAAAACAAAGGGCCGGTGATGCCGGCGCCGGCGCGGTATTCGCATACTGCCTGGGTGATGGCGAGGATGTGGGCTTCGTTGAAGCTCAGGTTGAAGGCGCTGCCGCGATGGCCGCTGGTGCCAAAAGCAACGCGCTGGGAGGTAATGCTGACATCGGGTTGATTGTGATAAGCGGCGAGCAGCGCGGCCACGTCAATCAGGACTTCGGCGGGGGCGGGCAGGCCCGCGAGGGGGTGAGGCATGGCGGAACTCCGTAATGATTGATTTGGGGAAACGGGCGAAATCATACCGACGGCGGCGCGAACAGCAATTCGCACCCCGCCACACCCCACCACCTGGCCGGCGCGCACCTTGGCGGTTTTGCGGCTTTCCAGCCGGCCATCGAGGGTCACCTCACCGGCGGCAACCAGCGCTTTGCCACGACCACCGCTGTCGGCAACACCGGCCAGTTTGAGCAGATTGCACAGTTCAATAAATTCGCCGCGCAATTGAAAATCAATTGGTTGCATGGTTTTTCAGATAAACGGGTTGAATGCTGACGCTGTCCTGGCCATCGGTGACCCAGACCTGGCCATCTTGTAACGTACATTGCAGGCGCATGGTCCGCCGCGCCAGGGCAGCCAGACTCCTGGTCGCTTCCGGTGCCAGATTGAGTACCGCGAGGTTGGCCAGTTTGCCCAGCTTGGCACGGTTCTGCTCCCACCAGATGTCGGCGGCGCGGCTGCCGTAGCTAACCACCACCACCTGCTCGGCTCGGCCACAGGCCTTGCGCGTCCATTTTTCATCGGGCAGGCCGACGTCGATCCACAGTTCAATGGCGCCGGTGAGATCGCGGCGCCAGAGATCCGGCTCGTCATCCAGGCACAGGCCTTTACCAAGACTGAGCTGCTCGCTCGCATGCAGGACGAAGGCGAGCAAGCGCACCATCATGCGTTCGTCGGTTTCGGAAGGCTGCTTGGCCAGGGTCAAGGTGTGGTCCGCGTAATAGTTGCGGTCCATGTCGGCGATCTGAAGATCGGCTTTGAAGATGGTTGCTTTGATGGCCATGAATCACGTGAAATCGGGAACGAGCCCGCATGGTACAGAAGCGCCGCCCGAACTACCGGTACATGTCTTTCCAAGCGCCTGGTGAATAGCTACCAATTGGCCAACAATTGCCGGAAAACCGGTTGACGCTAGCAGCCACGCGACTTAAGTTCGCCCGGCCGCTCTCAAGAAACACGCCGGGCCGCCCCAAGACTTTCTTGGCCCCCTCGGGGGGAGAACGCCGCGCAGCGGCGTTCTCGGGGGCGCTTATTCCAGCGTGTGTATTTCCGCCTATCCACCCCCCACAGTTTGAACAGGAGACATCCATGAAACACAAACTCGCAACCCTGGCTTTCATTGGTTTGGCCACTTTCGCCCTGTCCGCTTGCAGCAGCGCCCCCGCCAAGACCACCGAAGCCACACCGGCCCCGGCCAAGCCGCTACTCAGCGATGCCGCTCAGCAGGCACTGGCGCAGGCCGAGGCCGATGTGAAAGCCGCCAAGGCCAAATTTGCCCTCTGGACCACCGCCGATAAAGCCTTCAAGGCGGCGAAGGAAGCGGCCAAGGCGGGTGAGAGCGAGGCCGTGATCAAGCAGGCCAGATTCGCTTCCGATCAGGTCGCGCGCGGTATGGCGCAACTGGCCTACCCCGGCACCGAACTGAAGTAAGCCGCCTTGCTCCGCCCTGGCATCACCTTGCTGTTAGCCGTGCTGGCGCTGCCAGCCGGGGCGGAAATCTACAAGTGGACTGACGCCCAGGGCAAAGTCCACTACGGTGATCACTTCCCGTCCAGCAGCCTTCCCAAGCAGTTCAATCCGCTGACCTCCAAAGCCGCCGAAGCACAGGCGGAAGAAGCGCGCCGGCGGGAGGCGGATCGGGCAGCGCACAAGCGTATGGAACAGGAAAAAACACGCGAGGAGGCGTCCAGGAAGCAAGCCGCCAGCGAGGAAGAAGCGCATCGCAAAGCGGAAAACTGCCAGCGCGCGCGCGGCAACCTGGAACTGCTGCAACGCATGAATACGCGCCTCACCACGGTTGACGCGCAGGGCCAGACCCGAGTTCTCGATGCGGCGGCGCGCCAGGCGGAAATGGAACGCGCCGGTCGGGCTATCGCGGAGAATTGCCTGAATTGAACGTGTAGCGCCGGCGTCTCGCCGGCCTCCCATGCCTGATTAGAAAAACGAGGCCGGCGAGACGCCGGCGCACCCTCTACTCCCCGGCAATCTCGCCGCCACCCTTCTTCATCGCCTTGCCTTCCGCCGCGCGCTGCTTGCGCACTTCCTTGGGGTCGGCGATCAGCGGGCGGTAGATTTCCACACGGTCCTGGTCGCGCAGCACAGCATCCGGCTTGGCGAGCTTGTTCCAGATGCCCAGCCGGTTCTTCGCCAAGTCGATCTCCGGGAACTCGGCCAGCAGGCCGGAATGCTCCACCGCTTCGCGCACGCTCGCGCCTTCGTTGAGGCTGATTCGTGCAACCTTCTGGCGGTCTTGCCGGCCGTACACCACCTCAACCTGAATTTGCTTGCTCATCGTTGGTAACTTAGCGCGCGCCGTAGACGTTTTCCGCCCGGTGCACGAAGGCATCCACCAGGCTGTTGGTAATCATGCCGAACACCGGTCCCAATACCTTCTCCAGCAGGCTGCTGGAGAACTCGTAATGCAGCTCGAAGTCGATCTTGCAGGCGGACTCCGCCAACCGTTTGAAATACCAGGCGCCTTCCAGCTTGCGAAACGGCCCGTTTTTCAGGCGTATTCCCATTTCCTCGGGAATGCGTTTGGCGTTTTCTGTCGTGAAATGCTGCTTCACGTGCAGATAACTGATATGGATGGTGGCCTCGGTGACGGTTTCATCGCGCCGGAGCAGTTCGGTGCCGCCGCACCAAGGCAGGAACTGGGGATAGTCTTCGACCCCATCGACCAGTGCGAACATCTCCGCCGCCGAGTAGGGCACCAGAACAGATTTAACGACTTTGGCCATCTGTGGAAGCAACGGGCTTGAGGGGCCGGTAAAATAGCACGAATAGCGCGAAACTCCGCTGCCCTCCCCGCCCCACCCAGCCACGACCCCATGAGCATCATCGACAACCGACAAGTCTTCCACGAATACTTCATCGAGGAACGCTACGAGGCGGGCGTCGTGCTGGAGGGCTGGGAAGTGAAGGCCATTCGCGCCGGCCGCGCGCAGTTGAAAGAAGCCTATGTCGTGGTGAAGCAAGGGGAAGTCTGGCTGGTCGGCTGCCACATCAGCGCGCTGCCCACCGCCTCCACCCACATCCATCCGGACCCGACCCGCTCGCGCAAGTTGCTGCTGCATGCGCAGGAAATCAAGAAGCTGATCGGCAAGGTCAAAGTGGCCGGCTACACCCTGGCGCCGATCAACCTGCACTACACCAAAGGCCGCATCAAACTGGAAATCGGCCTGGCCAAGGGCAAGAAACTGCACGACAAGCGCGCAACCGAGAAAGACCGCGAATGGCAGCGCGAGAAAGCCCGCATCCTGCGCGACAAATGAGCCGCACCGTAGGAGGCCCGCTCGCGGGCCGAACAACAAACCCGCAACGCCGGGAAGGCATGGTGGCCATCGAAAGCCTGTTCGACTTCGACGACATCATCGACACCCGTTCGCCCGCCGAATACGCCGAAGACCACGCCCCCGGCGCCATCAACCTGCCGGTGCTGGACAACGCGGAACGCGCCCGCATCGGCACCCTGCATAAACAGTCCTCCGCCTTCGACGCCAAGAAGGCTGGCGCGGCCCTGGTCTCGCGCAACATCGCCGGGCATCTGGAAGGCCATTTCGCCGACAAAGCCCGCGCCTACCGCCCGCTGATTTACTGCTGGCGCGGCGGCAATCGCAGCGGCGCGATGACCACCGTGCTGCGCGCCATCGGCTGGCAGGCGGCACAACTGGAAGGCGGCTACAAAGCCTATCGCCGCCAGGTTATTGACGAATTAGAGCGTCTGCCCGCCTTGTTCGACTTCCGCGTGGTGTGCGGCCCCACCGGCGTCGGCAAAAGCCGCTTCCTGCGCGCGCTGCGCCAGGTCGGCTCCCAGGTACTCGATCTCGAAGACCTGGCCGCGCACATGGGCTCGGTGCTGGGCGCCTACCCGGATCGTCCGCAACCCTCGCAAAAAGGCTTCGAGAGCGGGGTCTGGGACGCACTGCGCCGCTTCGACCCGGCCCGGCCGGTGTTCGTGGAATCCGAGAGCAAAAAGATCGGCAACCTGCAAACGCCCGAAGCACTGCTCGGCCGCATGCGGGAAAGCGCCTGCCTCAACCTGAGCGCCGACATCCCGGTGCGGGTGGAAATTCTGAGAGGGGAATACGCCCACTTCCTCGCCGACCCCGATGCCCTCGGCCACAAGCTGGATTGCCTGCTGGAAATCCAGGGCCGCACCCAAGTGGAATCCTGGAAAGCCCTGGCCCATGCCGGGCAGTGGGACGGCCTGGTGGCCGAACTGCTGCTCAAGCACTACGACCCCGCCTACACCCGCTCGCTGGGACGCAACTTCACCCAGGCGGTCAATGCGGAGACGCTGACGCTCACCTCGGCATCGGAGGAAGCCATGCTGGAACTGGCCAGACAGGTAGGGGGTGCGGCGTGACCACCCCTGTAGCGCCGGCGCTGATGAAGCCCCTACCCTTCGGTACCCCGCCGGCGTCTTTTGAACTCGCCGGCGACGGCGCCGGCGCTACCTGCACCCTCGACCTGGCCATCGCTGGCATGACCTGTGCTGCCTGCTCCTCCCGCCTGGAGCGGGTGCTCAACGCCCAGCCCGGTGTCGAGGCGCGGGTCAATCTGGCCACCGAGAAGGCGCGCGTCACCTATCGGACGAGCCTGATCGACGAAGCCGGGGTGATCGCGGCGGTGGCGCGCACGGGTTTTTCCGCCAGTCCGATCACGGAAACCAGCCGCGCCGAGGAAAAAGCGCGCAAGGCCGCCGAATACCAGCACGAACTGCGGGTCTTCGCCATTTCCGCGCTGTTCACCCTGCCCCTGCTGGCGCAGATGATCCCGATGCTGGCCGGCGCGCACCACGTTTCCTGGATGCCGCCCTGGCTGCAATGGCTGCTTGCCACCCCGGTGCAGTTCTGGGCGGGGAAACGCTTCTATACGGGTGCCTGGAACAGCCTGCGCGGCGGCGGCGCCAACATGGACGTGCTGGTCACCCTGGGCACCAGCGCGGCCTATTTCTTCAGCGTGTTCATGGTCTTTCTCGGCGGCCCCCTTTACTTCGAGGCCAGCGCCGCCGTGGTCACCCTGGTGCGCCTGGGCAAATTGCTGGAAGCGCGCGCCAAATCGCGCACCTCGGGCGCCATCGAACAGTTGATCGGCCTGCAGCCGCGCACGGCGCGGGTGGAACGCGACGGCAAGGCGACGGAAATCGAAGCCGCCCTGCTGAAAGCCGGCGACATCGTCCTGGTGCGGGCCGGCGAGCGCATTCCGGTCGATGGCGTGGTGCGGGATGGCGCCTCCAGCGTCGATGAAAGCCTGCTGACGGGGGAAAGCCTGCCGCTGGCCAAACGCGCAGGCGACCGTGTCCATGCCGGCACCCAGAACCTCGACGGCCTGCTGCGGGTACGCGCGGAAGGCGTCGGCGCCCACACCCAGTTGATGGAAATCGTGCGGCTCACCGAAGCCGCGCAAGGCTCCAAAGCGCCCATCCAGCAACTCGCCGACCGCATTTCCGGCGACTTCGTGCCCATCGTCATCGCCATTGCCCTGGCCACCTTCGCCGGCTGGTGGCTCGCCAGCGGCGACTTCACCCAAAGCCTGATCCCCGCCGTCGCCGTCCTGGTCATCGCTTGCCCCTGCGCCCTGGGCCTGGCCACCCCGACGGCGGTGATGGTCGGCCTCGGGCGCGGCGCGCAACTGGGCATCCTGGTGCGCTCGGCGGAAGCCCTGGAACGGGCAGAGAAGCTCTCGGTGCTGGCGCTGGACAAGACCGGCACGCTGACTGAAGGAAAACTGGCGCTGCTGGGTATCGAAGCGGAAGGCGGACTAAACGACGACGGCGCCTTGCGCCTGGCCGCCTCGCTCGAACAAGGCAGCACCCACCCGCTGGCGCAGGCCCTGCTGGAAGCCGCCCAAGCGCGCGGCCTGGCCCCGGCGCCGATGACGGCGTTCGCCAATGAACCGGGCGACGGCGTCAGCGGCGAGGTGGCAGGGCGGCGCTTGCGTCTAGGCACCGCGGAATGGACCACCCCTGTAGGACAAAGCCAGCCCGACAAAATGAGCAACACCAGCATGACCACCATCTGGCTCGCCGACGAAACCGCCCTCCTCGCCCGCTTCAGCCTGGCCGACCGCCTGCGCCCCAGTTCAAGCTCCGCTGTGGCGCGCCTCAAAGCGCTCGGCATCCGCGCCATCATGCTGACCGGCGACCAGGAAGCCGCAGCGGCCGCCATCGCCCGCGAAGCCGGCATAGCCGAATGGCGCGCGCGCGTGAAACCGCAAGACAAGGCCGCCGCCGTCGCCGCGCTGAAAGCCGAGGGCCAGGTGGTCGGCATGGCCGGCGACGGCGTCAACGACGCCCCCGCCCTGGCCAGCGCCGACGTCAGCTTCGGCATGGCCGCCGGCTCCGACATCGCCCTGGAAGCCGCCGACATCACCCTGATGCGCTCCGACCTCAATGGCGTCGCCGACGCGGTGGCGCTGTCCCGCGCGGTCATGAAAAAAATCCGCCAGAACCTGTTCTTCGCCTTCGCCTATAACGTGCTGGCCCTGCCCCTGGCCGCCGCCGGCATGCTCAACCCGGTCATCGCCGGGGCAGCGATGGCGCTGTCTTCGGTCTCGGTAGTCAGCAACTCGCTGCTGTTGAAGCGCTGGAAACCCCCAACTCCCAACCCGTAACGACCATGCACATCGGCATCCCCAAGGAAGTCAAGGATCACGAATTTCGTGTCGCGGCCACCCCGGCGGGCGTGGCGGAACTGGTGCGCGGCGGCCATACGGTCACCCTCCAGGCCAACGCCGGGCGCGCCGTGGGTTTTGACGATGCCGCCTACCGCGCGGCCGGCGCCCGCATCGTTGGCCCAACCGCCGAGGTTTACGCCGCCGATCTGGTCTTCAAGGTCAAGGAGCCGCAACCCGATGAAGTGGCCTGGCTGCGCCCCGGCCAATGGCTGTTCTGCTACCTGCATCTCGCCGCCGCGCCAGAACTGGCGCGTGCCTTGCTGGACAAGGGCGTGACGGCGCTGGCCTTTGAAACCGTGCTCGACAAAGCCGACCACACCCCCTTGCTGGCGCCGATGTCGCAGATTGCCGGCCGCCTCGCCATCCAGGCCGGCATGCAGGCGCTGGAAATGAAGCACGGCGGGCGCGGCGTGCTGCTCTCCGGCGTACCCGGCGTGCCGCCCGCGCGGGTGGTGATCCTGGGTGGCGGCATGGTCGGCGCCAACGCCGCCCGACTCGCCGTTGGCCTGGGCGCGGACGTGACCCTGCTGGACCGCAGCGCCGAACGCCTGCATACCCTCGACGACCACTATGGCGGCCGCCTGAAAACCCGTTATTCGCATGAAGACAGCATCGCGGAATGCCTGGCAGGCGCCGATCTGGTGGTAGGCGCCGCCTACATCCACGGCCGCCGCGCACCGCGCCTGATCAGCCGCGAACTACTGCGCACCATGCCGCGCGGCGCCGCGCTGGTGGATGTCGCGATCGACCAGGGCGGCATGGCGGAAACCTCCCGCCCCACGACCCATAGTGATCCTTTCTACGTGGAAGAAGGCATTGTCCACTACTGCGTCGCCAACATGCCCGGCGCGGTAGCACGCACCGCCACCCTCGCCCTGGCCGAAGCCACCCTGCCCTACCTCCATCGCCTCCTCGCCAACCCCCGCGCCGCGCTGGAAGCCGACCCCGGCTTCGCCGCCGGCCTCAACCTCGCCGCCGGCAAGGTCACTCACGACGGCCTCGCCCAGGATCTGAGCGAGGCCATGGCGGACTGGCATAGGCTGATCCAATGGAGCGAAAGGGAACATCTAGTGTAGTGCGTCATAAATAACGGAACTTATATGAAAGGCCGACCTGCCATGAAGTGGACCCCTACGTCAAGACAATAATGCAGCCGGTTTAAGTTGCGCATTCGACTTGACTAGCAGCTGGACGGCGCTGCCCCGGTTTTGCCTTTGACTTGGCTGTTGCCGCTGCTTCTGACCTTGCTATTGCGGAGGAGGAATCCCCTGAGAAGCGTAGCGGATCAGGGGATTCCTCCTCCGCGCCGCCGAACTTGTCCAGGATCATCACGCCGCCACCCGCCGCGGTTCGATACACCACCTCGGGCGTCTTCTGTCCCAGCGACTGGTGCGGGCGTTCGCCGTTGTAGAAGGCGAAGTATTCGGCCAGGCCGACCGTCAACTCGCCCATCGTCACGTAGCCCTTCAGATACACATCTTCGTGCTTGAGACGCTGCGCCACAGTCGTTCGACAAAAATGTCGTCATAGGCCCGGCCACGCGCATCCATGCTGATCTGGATACCTTCCCGCTTCAGCACGCTGGTGAAGGGCACGCTGGTGAACTGCGAACCCTGGTCGCTGTTGAAGATTTCCGGCTTGCCATACGCGCGCAAGGCCTCCTCCAGGCAGCGGAGTCTTTGCCGCTTCAGCGGCTTACGAATCCGGCGTACCCCTTGCGGGTGCAGTCGACGCAGAACACCGACTCCATGCTGTTGTTGATCCGCCAACTGAGAGGCTGTGAAAATTTCCATTTTCCCGCAGGCAGAAGGGGCTGGGTGGCAGCTCGCCAGTTGCTGAACTCTCCGAAAACCTTCTGACTGGGAGCCACACTGGCCTGCTTGTCCGCCATCCAGCCGACACTCATAATCGGGTTGCACTTATCGCAACCGGAGTTGCCATGACCACTACCACGCTCGGCCTCAAACTCGACGAGGCCACCCGCGAGCGGCTCAAATCTTTGGCTCAGGCCAAGGACCGCGCGCCGCATTGGGTCATCAAGACGGCCCTGCTGGAATATCTGGAGCGGGAAGAGGCGGCAGAGCACGAACGTCAGGAAGATGAGGCACGCTGGGCGCATTACCAGGCCGAGGGCCAGGCGATCGAGCAGGAGCGCGTGATGGCCTGGCTTGATCAACTCGCCGAGGGTCAGCGCGCGCCATGCCCAAGGTAATCTGGCTGCCCGAGGCGCTGACGGATGTCGAGCGGTTGCACGACTTTCTGGCCGAAAAAAATGCCAATACAGCCAGCAACGCCCTGCGCTGCATTCAGGCGGCGGCACGCCAATTGGAGTCTTTCCCCGAGATCGGACGGCCGATGCCGGATCGCATCCGACGGGAGATCTTTGCCGCGTTTGGCGCCGGGGCGTATGTCATTCGCTATCGCCTGGATGAGCAGGGGCGGCCAGTTGTCGTTCGGGTGTGGCATTCAAGGGAGTGGCGCGAATAAGGTGAGCCAGGCCGTACGGGTTTGTCTTCAGCACCATCGCACCTCGTAGGTGCGGCGACGCGGCCATTTTCCCTTGCTACAGAGCAATTATGCCTGGCGAAATAAAACAGCCTGAAGCGACTGTACCAGATGCTCAGGTGAGACGGCGATCCGCTACAGTAGGCAGCAGCCAGCCTGTCGACTTGCGCCCGAATTCCCACTGCCATGAGCAGTGGGTCAAATGCGTTCGGCGTAACGCCGGGCCATCTCGGCATCGCGCACCACGAAGCGAATGCGCTTGAGGTGGTGCGCCTGCACGCTGGCCTGCCGGATGGTGTTGATGCAGATTGCCGTCGCTGCCTCCGCCGGAAAGCCATAAATGCCGGTGGAGATGGCGGGAATCGCGAGCGATTCGATCTGGTTGCGTTCCGCCAGTGCGAGGAGGTTGCGGTAGCAGGTGGCGAGCAGTTCGCCGGGGTTGGGATCACTGCCGTAACGCGGACCGCAGGCGTGCAGGATGGCGCGGTTGGACAGCCGGAACGCGGGGGTAAGCACCACTTCGCCGGGCTGGATCGGCGCCTGCGTGTGGCAGGCGGCCTGTAGTTCCTCACGCCCCGCCGCCGCGAAGATGGCACCGCACACGCCGCCTCCCGGCAGCAGATGAGCGTTGGCGGCGTTGACGATGGCTGCTATGTCGGGCTGCTGGACGATGTCGCCGATGATGACTTCGATTTCGAGGTTGTTGATGTGGGTGTGGGCGTAGGGGTGGTGGGGCATGGAGGTCTTCGTGTTGGAACGAGTTGTCGGGTTCCCCCTTCGGGGACGATGACGCTGTGCTAACCCGACCTACCTTGGTTCAGGACAGCGGCTCGATCATCCCCGCATCATCCTCCCCCGCCTTGCTCACGCGCCGGTCGACAGGCCAGGCATGCATGGCTTCGGCCGGATAAGGAGCGAGCAATCCAGTTACCTCATCCGCCGGCGCGCTCAGCCAGGCTTGCCAGTGTTCCGGCGCGAGGATCACCGGCATGCGGTCGTGGATGGGTTGCATCAGCACATTCGGGCCGGTGGTGATGATGATGCAGGTGCGCAGGATTTCGCCGTCGGGCGACTTCCAGGATTCCCACAAGCCGGCCATCGCCAGCAGTTCACCTGATTTCAGGCTGATGTAATACGACTGTTTGACCTTGCCTTGCGCGCCCCACTCATAGAACCCGCTGGCCGGGATCAGGCAGCGGCGGCGTTTGAAGGCTTCGCGGAACGAGGGCTTCTCCGCCACGCTTTCGCCACGCGCGTTATTGAGCTTGTTGCCGATGGAGGGATCTTTGGCCCAGTGCGGAACCAGGCCCCAGCGCAGCAGGTGCAGCACGCGCTGGCCTTCAGGCGAGTGGCAAATGACCGGAATGTCGGTGCCGGGTGGGATATTGAAGCTCGGCGCGAAATCGGCACAGGCAGCCAGGCCGAAGTGCTCTGCGATCTGAGCGGGGGTGGCGTTGAAGGCGTAGCGGCCGCACATCGTTCAGCTCGCCATTCAGCTCGTCGCGTTGAACTCGGCTTGCACACTGAACGCACTCGCGGTGACCTCGATGTCGGCACGCGAGATGCCGGCGCCACTGGCGATGCCAGGCCATCCCGCGACGACACGCTTCACTTCGGCCACGATGGCCTGGGCACGAGCAGGTGTGAGGCCATAGAACGCCGCTGTCGAGAGCACGGTCTCCAGCGAGGGGCGGTTGTCGACATCATCCAGGTTGAGCACATGCTCGGCCTTGTCGATGTTCGGATTGACGTCGAAGGCCGGCGCCAGGCGCCAGCCTTTCACGCTCAGGATGAACCCATGATTGCGCAGGTGGTCGTCGCGGTTGCCGATCGCGACATTGAAGGCCATGCGGCGAAACAGTTGCTCCAGGTCGCCGCGCACATGGTCGGGGTGGCCGTGTTTTTGCAGAAACTCGGCGAGTTCCAGATAGCTGGTGCCTTCGCTAACGTCTTTCTTCAGCAGGGTCATGGCGGAGGCAAAGAAACGCCGATGGCCCTCGGCCCGATCGAAGCGTCGCACGCTGAAGGTGTGGTAACCGCGTGGGCTCAGTCGTGCCACTCTGGCGTCCGGCACATCGATGCCGGCCTGCCGGGCGAGTGTCCAGGCGACCCCCTCCCAGGCCCCGATGTCCCGGTCATCGTCATGCGCGGGGAACTTGGAGATCCAGAATGATCCGTCGTTCTCCCGGAAATTGGCTTTTGGGCGCGCGCCCCCAAGAGAGGCGCCTGGCGCCACCAGCACGGCAAGCCAGCGGCGCAGCTTGTCGAGGTCGTCAATGCGCTTGTGCGTGAGTTCGCGCGCGATGTTTGCAAGCTCAGCAAGGCTGGTGACTGGCGGGGCCGCCTGGGATTCATAGTCCAGGAAGTCTTCGCTTCCCGTGAAACGGAAACGCAGGGCGCCCTGCCGGGTGACATCCTGCACGCCGAGGAGGAAGTCCCAGGGGTAGAGCGTGCGTGCCGGGCGGCCTGCATCCTTGGCTTGCAATGCCTCACGGCGACGCATGAGGGTCTGTCCCCAGCGATCGGGCGACGAGTCGAGGAAGATGCCGAAGTTGCCGGTCTCCGCCTTGGGAAAAAAGGGCGCGGCATCCAGGCTCAGTTGGGGGTCGATGGCGAATGCGATGTCATGACTGAGCCAGGTCTTGCTGTAGGTGAACCAAACCTGGCCACGGTCATGCGACAACGTCCCCAGTTGTTGCATCGGGCACAGGTCGCAGTCGAGCCAGACTTCCAATGTTTCGCTCATCGGGTGCCCTTTCTGGGTGCCGTCATAGCCAGGTCTTGCAGTCGGCGGCCGAGCGCGTCATCGGCCGCGATGGCCATCAGGTCGCTTTCGAGGCCATAGACGGATAGCACCCGGAGGTAGGTTCCGATCGTCACCGAGGGGTCTCCGTGTTCCACCTTGACCAGGGTCGGGCGAGAAATCGCACAACGCGCGGCAACCGTCGTGGTGGTCAAGCGCCGACGCAAGCGCGCGAGCCGCAGCCGCTCACCGAACTCAGTGAGCAGCCCGGTTTCCGACGGAAACGCGAGTGGGGGTTTGCTTGGCATGGTGAAACCATTATAGACAATTTATGAATTTAATGTAAATAATGGTTAACTTTTTATTGGTAACGACCATGTGCAATTTCCCCCTGGCGGAGACGGCCAGGGTTCTGCTGTCGAACGTCAGGTCGGCGGCGGTTGCCTACATTGGGCCAGGGTGGTTGGCGGTCAGTTGTCGGCCGATTGTGTTGAAAAAGCCGACTTCCAGTGCCGACAGTAACACTCGCGGAAAATCGACCTCTCAGGATGCCCCACATTCGACGATCTCTGATCGGGTAAGGCGTGAGTGACCCCGGAAAATCGCTGAAAAAAGAGTGCTGGGACTTTTTCAACTGAATCAGCCAGGACGAGACTTTCACTAGCAGCCTGTCGGACTTTCCCACCCTGATCCTGGACAATCTGGCCACCCCAACGAATCGCCTGCGAGCATGAGCCGCTTCCGCCCGATAGACCGCAAGACCGCCTACCTCCTGCCGCCCTCGGTGGAGGACTGGCTAACGGAAGACAACCTGGCACGGTTCATTGTCGAAGCCATGGAGAAGCTGGACCTGAACGACCTGGCCCGCCCGGACGACGTCATCTATCTCCCCAGGCCGCGCCTTCTCCAGCACATAGGCCAGGGCATTTTGGATGTCGAAGAGTGGGACGCCGAATTCTTTGGGCCGGACTCGATGTGGCTACGGCAATGGCCACAATTTGCCTGCATCCGGGCGCGGAACGGCCTCCCCGGGCGGGATTGCGAAGAGACTTGGCTTGGCCGGCACTCAGCCGATGAAGAGGGTGATCGCTTTGCCTGGCAGGGCTGCGAAGTAGCGCGTGGC